>ERZ1023282.82-NODE-82-length-55670-cov-6.488321_pt1 | contig 55670 bp, 55 predicted proteins | sample MGYA00521262_ERZ1023282 | MGnify/ENA primary metagenome ERZ1023282 (study PRJEB32759, sample SAMN07749867) | skin metagenome | biome: transportation; feature: city; material: polyester macromolecule | host: Homo sapiens | place: Hong Kong:KT line | collected... | reverse complement strand
TACAACCATCGGCGACCCCACCAGGCGCTGGGGATGAAAACACCCGCTGAGGCGTATGCTTTAGCGGCCTAACCTGTGCAGAAACCGCTGGGTCATTACATTCTGCTGTTCCGCGTGGCGATGAACCTCGCGGCCAGTCATCTGCGTCAGCAGGCGATGCGGCCGCAGGTGGACCTGGACGACGTGGAACTGATCGCCGAAGACGAAACGCCCGAAGCGCAGCTGGCAGACAACCAACGCATCGAATGTTTCATCGGCGCGGTGCAGTCGCTACCTGAACGCCCCCGCCAGATGTTTGTGCTGCGGCGCCTGGAAGGGAAGGGCACGCGGGAGGTGGCGGATGAGGTGGGCTTGTCCACTCGCATGGTGGAGCAGCACCTGACCAAGGCGCATGCGCTACTCAAGGCGCGGGTGGCGGCGGCGTAGTCGCGGCGCGACTTGTGAGGGGTTCCGCTCCCTGGCTCATCCGGCCCCGTCTTATCCGAATAGCACGTGCAAAAGCCGCTCGCGCGAAATTTGTTGGTGAGATGCAATGTCAGCAAGAATTGCAGACAAGGTTCCTACCTTTAGTGGCGAGTGATTCGGAATGGTGACTGCATGTCGGCTCGGCGAGGCACATTCGACGCGCACGTGACTTCCAGTCTGTCTGACTGGGGTGTATCCCAGACGGGACAGCGCTTTGATGAGCTCGTCGGCATCAAGGTCGCGCGGGAGCTTCACGCCGCCAGAACTTCATCTCGTACATAGTGCAGCCGGATGACGGCTGGACGCTCGTGCTCGTCAAAATGGCACGAAACGGCGTCTCGAACCTGCTCGCGCAGTGCTTCGATCGTCTCTGCTTGTGTGAATACCGAGTGCCCAAGCGCGCGGGCCTCGAACCCCCCTTCAAGGGATTCTTCCACCAGGAAAACAATCTCACTCATGGCGTGACCGTGTTGATAGCTGGCAAGCTCCGATTTTACGCCTTGTGCTCAGAGAGGGCGAGCGCTCACCGCGCCCGCACAACCACCGTATTGCCCTGCTGGCTGATCAACACGGGATAGCTGGCGGCCAGGCCGGAGAGCAGTTGGTCGGTCTGGTCGGTGCGGAACGAGGTGGTGACGCTGTAGGCGCCGAGGCGGGCCTCGTCGAGCACAATCTTGTGTTTGCGGTAGCGGTTGACCTCGGTGATCACGGTGTCGAGCCGGGTGTTGACGTAGTGCAGACGGCCACTCTGCCAGCCCAGTTCGGCGGTGGCGTCAAAAGCCTGTGGTTCGTCGGTGAGGCTGCCGTCAGTGCCTGCCACGATCTTCTGTCCGGCCGTGAGGGTGGCGGCGGCGGGCCGCGACGCCGGTGCGTCGTCGCTGGCGATGCGGATCACGGTGTGCGGTTCGAGTATTTCCACCACGCCTTCGGTGACGGCGACCTGCACCCCACCGGGGCTGCGGTTGACGTCGAAGGCGGTGCCGACCACGCGGATTTCGGTGGCGGCGGCGCGTACGAGGAAGGGGCGAGTGGTGTCGGGGGCAACATCAAAGAAGGCGCGGCCGCGGACCAGCTCCACGTGGCGCTCGGGGCCGTCGACATGGGCGATGATGCGGGTGTCCCCGCTGAGGGTGATGCGACTGCCATCGGCCAGGGATGCCGTGCGGATTTCGCCGATGCCGGTAGTGAAACGGGTTTGCGAGTATTCGTAGGCCTGCCAGCCGGCGATGCCAACGGCGACGATCAGCATGGCCGCTGCCGCCATGCGCAGCGGCCACCGGCGGCGCGCTGCGGTTCGTTGCGGTGTGGCGGATGTGGGGGCGGCGCTGCGCTTCGCATCCAGATGGGCTGCCATGCCCAGGTCACGCCAAAGTTGCTCGGTCCGGGCGTAGGCGGCCGCATGCGCGGGGGACTCGCGCAGCCAGCGGGAGAACTGCTGGCGGTCGTCCTCGGTGGCCATGCCGGAGTACAGGACGGCCGCCCAGGCATCGGCCTGGTCGGCCACGCTGCCTTTGCCGGTGCGGGGACGCAGGGGTTCGGTGAGTTTGAGAACTTCTGCCATGGTGCTAGCCGGATTGGCGCTGGCCCTTCGGCCCGGCACCGGTATCGTGTTCGTCGTCGTAGCGGTCCATTGCCTGACGGAGGGTGCTCAGGGCGCTGGTGAGCTGACGCGAGATGTCGGCAATGCTCCAGCCGGTTTCGGCGCTGATCTGCTGGTAGGTCTGCCCTCCGATGCGGTTGCGCAGGAGGATGTCGCGCTGCTTGTCGGTCAGCCCTTCCAGTTGCAGCAGCGCGACCGTGAGTCGCTCGTGGTCGGCATGGATGCGTTCGGGGGACAGTTCTTCCAGATCCTGCCCCAAGGCGGCCATTTCACGATCCACGAACTGCTGGGTCCGGGTGAACCAGCGCAGGCCCATCAGCGCGGTGTTGGCCGCGATGGTGAAGAGGTAGGCGCGCGGATTTTCGATGAAGCCGCGATCCTTGACTTCCGCCATCTTGAGAAAGGCCGCCTGGGCGATGTCTTCGGGCTCCGGTGGGCCGGCACCATAGCGCCAGCGCAACCAGTCACAGAGATCCTTCCAATGCAGGCGGTAGAGGTGCTCAACATCCGGCGCAAGCGTGCTTCGCACGCCCTTGCGGGGAAGGGGGTTCTCCTGCGCCTGTGGCTGCCCTTTTTCCATGGCGATGCGTTTGATCTCGCGTGCATTCCAATGCAGCTCGCAGACTACCGCATCTGCTGCGGTTTGAGGTGCCTCAGGCCTTGATCTTCCCCGCAATCACCGCCTTCAGCAGATCCAGCCGGTCATTGCCCCAGAACATGGCGCCTTCGTAGAAGAAGCTGGGGGCGCCGAACACGCCGCGTTCAACCGCGGCTTCGGTGTTCTGGCGCAGTTCGTCCTTGACCGGGTCGGTGCCGGAGGCGGCGATGAGGGCGTCGCCATCCAGGCCGGCGTCGTCGAGGGCGGCCTTGATGACATCGGGCTGGGAGATGTCATGGCCCTGGCCCCAGTAGGCGCCCATCACGGCCAGCGCCGCTTCGGCGCCCTTGCCCTGCTGGCCGGCGGCCACGGACACGCGGCTGGCCAGCATGCTGTTCACCGGGAACACCTTGGGCATGGTCAGCGGCACTTGGTAGAGCTGGGCCCAACGTGCGAGGTCCTTGAACATGTACTGCGCCTTGGCGGGGATGGAGGCGGGCAGGCTCATGCCACGGGCCTGGAACACCTTGCCCAGCAGGAAGGGTTTCCACACCACTGTGGCGCCGGTGTCGCGCTCGAAGGCGGCGATCTGGGTGGCGGCGAGGTAGGTGTAGGGACTGCCGGGCTCCCAGAACAGTTCGACGGTGGCCATGAGGGTCTCCATGTAGACAAGGGTTTGGGGCAGTCTGGCACAGCCCGTGCGTGTCCGCAGGACCGCCTTTCGTCGGCCTGGGGGGCCGACGCCGGGCCGGGCATTCCGTACAATCGGGGACCTGACCCTCGGGTTGCTCCCCCTTTCCAGGTTCTTCCGGCAATGACGTACTGTGTGGCTATCCGTGTTCGCTCCGGCCTGGTGTTTGCGGCCGATACGCGCACCAGTGCCGGTGTTGACGACGTGCGCACCTATAACAAGCTGCACCACTTCGAGGCGCCGGGACAGCGCTGCTTCGTGCTGCTGTCGGCTGGCAACCTGGCGACCACACAGGCCGTCATCAACGCCCTCACCCGGGACTGGAACAATCCGGATCCAAATCTGATCAGCCTGCGCAACGTGCGGCACATGTTCGACGCGGCGGAGTATGTCGGCCGGCTGTCGGTGCAGGCGCAGCGTGACTTTGCCGCCAATGCCGCGCAGGTGGATTTTCGTACCACCCTGGTGTTGGGCGGTCAGATCATGGGGGAGGAGCCGGCGCTGTATCTGGTCTATCCGGAGGGCAACTGCATCTCCACCAGTCCGGACACGCCCTACCTGCAGATTGGCGAGAGCAAGTACGGCAAGCCCATTCTCGATCGCATCATCCGCAACGACACCACGCTGGAGGATGCGGCCCGTTGTGCGCTGGTGTCGCTGGACTCCACCATGAAGTCCAACCTCACCGTGGGGCCGCCGCTGGACCTCGCCATCCTGCCGCGGGACACCATGGCGGTATCGCACAAGTTGCGGCTGGATCTCGACACGCCGTTCTACGCCACGCTCAAGAAGGCCTGGGGCGAGCAGCTGGAGCGTGTGTTCCGGGACGCGCTGCCGCGCTTCGAGTGGGAGCCGCTGCCGCAGGCCACGCAGGTGCAGCAGCCGCTGCAGCAGCAGCAGCGGCTGGCGCCGCCGCCGGCGATCACGCTTCCGCCGGGGTAGGCGATGCAATGGGCCCAGGCCCTGCGGCGCGGCGATCTGGCGCCCGTCTCGGTGCTTGGGGCGGCCACACTGGCCATTTTCGTCGGCGTCATCTTCGCGCTCCAACAAGCCACCGCACAGCCCTGGCTGGGGCTGCGTCTGGCCCCGCAGCCCGCGACGGGAACGGTGCAGCTGCAGGTCGTGGAGGAATCAGGGCCCGCCGCGGGCCGGCTCCTGCCCGGAACGGTGGTGACGGGGCTGGCGACGGGGGGGCAGATCGTGGCGCTGCAGCCGGGCGATCTGGTCGAGGATCCGGATTTCGTCAACGGCTACCCGGACTTCAATCATTTCATCGGGCGTCAGCAGACGCTTGCGACGCTGACCCGTTCCGACCGCGTGGTGGTTCATGGTCGCCAGGGAGAGCTGACCACCCTGCAGCCGCAACCGCGGCGGCCGGTGGCCAGCCTGCCCTTCGGCTTCTGGTTCCAGCTGGCCTTTGCCGCCGTTTGCCTGATGGTTTCCGCGGGGGTTTTCGCCTACAACCGCGGTATGGCGGCCTTGCTGTATCTGGTCTCCGGTGTCGGCCTGTTCATTGTTGGCGTCACCGCCAGTATCTACAGCACTCGCGAGCTGGCGCTGCCCGGGGCACTGATTCATCGACTGTCGCTGGCCAATCATTTCGGCGGGCTGTTGTTTGGAGCCGCCTATCTCTCCCTGATGTGGCGCTACCCGGTGCGCCTGTCGCGGTTCCCCTTCGAACTGTGCGTCTTCGCCGTGATGCTGGTGGTGTTCCTGCTGCATGCGCGCCAGCAGTGGCTCAGCGGGATTGATGCCGGATTCCGCTATCCCCTGATGATCTGTCTCGCCGCTGCGGCTCTGCTCTCCGCCGTGCAATGGCGCCGTACTGCCGGCCGACCAGTCGAGCGGGCGGCGCTCCGCTGGTTCTTCCTGGTGTGGTTTACCGGCGCACTGCTGTTTCAGGCGCTGTTGTTCATTCCGCTGATCAACGACCAGGCACCGGTGATTCCGCAGACCTACCTGTTCGCCGGTCTGCTGCCGGCCTTTCTGGTGATCCCGCTGGGCATCACCCGATATCGTCTGTTCGATCTGGACCGTTGGTGGCTGGCGGCCTGGTCCTGGTTCCTGGGGGGAGTGGCGGTTCTGCTGCTGGACCTGCTGCTGGTGGCGGTGCTGCAACTGAACCGCGTGACGGCGGCGGCCGCCAGCGTGGCGGTGATTGGCTGGCTGTACTTCCCGGTACGCGAGTGGATCTGGACCCGTGTGACCCGGGGCGACGTGCAGTCCCGCCACAGCCGTTTGCAGCAGGCGCTGGAGCTTCTGACCGAGGCCGGCGCCGAGCGCGACTTCGACCGGCGTTGGCGGCAGGCCCTGCAGACCGTGTTCCAGCCCCTCGAGATGGTGGTGCTGGCCGAAGGGCCGGCACAGCTGACCGTGGTAGATGACGGACTCACGCTACTGCTGCCAGCCGTGGCCGGCGCTCCGGCGCTGAGGATGACCGCAGTGGACGAGGGGCGGCGCCTGTTCGGGCGTGAGCATCTGGCCGCTGCGCGAAACCTCTGTCAGGTCGGGACCCGTGTGGGGGAGGCGTTGGAGCGTCTTGGTTCACTCAACCAGGAGCTTGAACACCGCGTGGCGGAAAAGACCGAACAGCTGCGACATGCTTACGAGCAGGAGCGGGTCGCCGAACGCCGCGCTGCCCAGGCCGAAGAGCGCGAGCGCATCTTTCGTGATCTGCATGACGACCTCGGGGCCAAGTTGCTCACCTTGGCCTGCAGTGCGCGCGAGGGGCCGGTGGCGGATCTGGCCCGCGCGGCGCTGGAGGATCTGCGGGATACCGTATCGATCCGCGATGACAAGGATCTCAGTGCTGCAGCCGTGGTGGCCGACTGGCGCAACGAATGCCGCGAGCGACTGGACACCGCTGACGTGGCGTTGGACTGGCGGTCGCAAGGGGTTGAGCAGGCTCCGCCGTTCTCAGCCGACGCCCGCACAGCGCTCGGGCGCGTGCTGCGGGAGGCGCTCAGCAACGCCATTCGCCATGCCCGGCCGGATCAGATTACCGTCGATCTGCGGCTGCAGGAGGGGGTGTTGTCGCTGCGCCTTCGTCATGGCGGAGAGATCGGCGACCCGGCGCAGTGGCGTCATGGGCGCGGCCTGCTCAGCATGCGGTCACGCCTCCAGCGCCTTGGGGGGAAGCTCTATTGGCAGCGGGATGGAGAGCGACTGGAAACCGGTTGGCAATGTGCGGTTCAGCCAGCTGCTGGCTCGGGTGTCAGTTCAGAAAATCGACCGTGAGGTCGCTGCCGTCGAGAACGCGCTCCACGCTGCGCAGCGCCGTCAGGCCTTCGGCGCCCACCGGTGTGTCGGCATCGGCCAGGCAGAACAATCCCAGCGTGTAGTCGCCCGGCGGCAGGTCGCGCAGACGGTAGTCATAGCGGCTGTTGTCAGCATCGAAGCGAATCGCCGCCAAGGCGACCGGGTTCAGCTCGGCGCCCTCGATGAAGTCACCCAGGCTGCTGAGGTCGTGCTGACCGAAGGCATAGATCGCAGCCCCTTCCGCTGGCGCGCCACTGTTGCGGCAGTTGGCGCCCTGCACCAGGGCTGCAGCCACCCGGCCGCCGATATCGGCCAGGCGGTCGGGCGTGCCGGCACGCACCACCGGCAGGAAGCGGGCGCGGTTCTGTGCGGTATTGCGCTGATCGGTGACCGAGAACTGGGGCTCCAGTACGACGTGCAGCGTGGCGGTGTCATCTTCGTTGACCTGCAGGTCGATACTGCCGAAGCGCCCGTCCGCAGGGACCAGGGTCAGTGCGGTGTCGTCGATGTCGGTGGTGACGGTGCCGCCGTCGCTGTCGAAGGTCAGGGCCGCACCGGTGAAGCGACCGGTGTTGATCTCGAGGTCGTCGAACAAGGGCACCGTTTCGCCCGGGTCCAGTGCCATCCACTCTCGCGCGGTCAGCGCGTCACCGCGCAAGGTGACGGTGCTGCCGTCGCTGCGCTGCAGTATCAGGCCGGTGATCCGGGGGCTGAACGCGGTCAGCGTGAGCGCATCCCCGCGGCTGACCTCGACGTTGAGCCGGGCCTCGCAGCCGGCCAGGACAAGCGCGGCCAGGGCCAGCAGCCCCCGCGACACCGGGGGCATCAGTTGGAAGACCGCTTGGCCAGCGGAGCCAGGTTGTCGCGCACCGACCGTGCGCTGAAGGCCCGGGTGTCATTTTCCGGCTTGTCGCCCTTGAACATGGTGACGAAGGCCTGCGCCTGATACTTGGTGACCGGATTGGAGGTGCCCAGCCCGACGCTGCCGAAGCTGCCCGGCCAGCCGCCGTAGTAGCCAAAGGCGCCGCCGAAGGACACGCTCTGGGTGTAGCGGGTGTCGGCCTCGGTGTCGAGGTTGTCCATCACGAAATAGTCGTAGCCACTTTCCAGTGTGAGTTCCGCGGCACGCAGCAGCAGGTAGTTCTCGACAACCTGGCGCTCTGTGGCGGCGTTGCCCTGGAATGTCACCCGAACCCGGTTGTTTTCGATCCGCAGGTCGGAGTAGCCCTGACCGTCCAGCAAGGGCTGGTAAGGGGTCGCCGTGGCGCAGCCCGCGAGGATGCCGGCGGCCACCAGAGGGGTCAGCTTCAGAAGGCGCATGGTGAGTTCCCGTTGTTCATATGAGTGTAGACGACTACGCAGGGCAAACGGTTCCGGATGCGGCGCGAACCTGCACAAAAAAGGCACGGGCCGTTGCCGGCCCGTGCCCGGGTACCGCTGATGTCGTCGATCAGGCTGCGATCACGCCGCCGTCGTCACGGGTGATGACGATGGTGGCGGAGCGCGGACGCGTGGCGTCGCCGACATCCTTGGCATTGCCCGACAGCGCCGGCCAGGCGCTTTCCAGCGTTGCCAGCGAGCCGTTCTCGCCGGGGTGCTGGATGTTGACGAACAGGGTGCGGCCGTCGGGCGTTTCGGTGATGCCGGTGATCTCGCATCCCTTGGGGCCGACCAGGAAGCGCTTCACGGTTTCGCCCGACGCGGACTTGCCGAGAATCGTGGCCTGCGCTCCCACCATGGTGGCGCTGCCATCGCCGACTTCACCCGGCAGGGCGGCCAGCATCTGGTTGTTGCTGCGACCCGCGCCCGGGAACACGCCATCGTCGGTCTGGATCCACAGCACGCCGCGCTGGTCGAACCAGAGGCCGTCCGGGCTGGAGAAGTCGTTGTCGTCGCTCAGGCCGGAGGCGTTCACCGAGGCCGGGTCGGCATTGGCCGCCGCGCCCAGCAGGTAGATGTCCCAGTCGAAGCTTTCCGCGGTCACGCTGCCGCCGAATTCACGCCAGCGGATGATGTGGCCGTTGGCGTTGCTGTTGCGCGGGTTGGGCGCGTCGGGGTCATTGGTGAGGCTGATATCGCTCGAGTTGCGCTGGGTGTTGTTGGTCAGCGTCATGTAAATCTCGCCGTTGACCGGGTTCACCGCGCCCCATTCCGGGCGGTCCATGCGGGTGGCCCCCACCGAATCGGCGGCCAGACGGGTGACCACGCAGATGTCGCCCTGGCTGCTGAACGGGAAGGTGGCATTGCCGGCGGTCAAGCCGTTCTTGCCAAAGCCCAGCTCCACCCAGTCGCCGGTGCCGTCGGCGTTGAACTTGGCCACATACAGTTTGCCGGCGTCGAGGTACTTGTCGCCGGCGGCCAGGCCGCCGTTGGCATCCGACGGATCCCACAGGGCATCGGAGACGAACTTGTAGATGTACTCGAAGCGCGAATCGCAGCCCATGTAGTAGGCGATCGGCTCACCCGCGCGCACCGGGCCGACCCAGGCGCCCTCATGACCAAAACGGCCGAGCGCGGTGCGCTTGCGCGGGGTGCTGGCCGGCTGGGTCGGATCGATCTCCACCACGTAGCCGAAGGTGTTGGCTTCGTTGCGGTAGTCGGCACTGGCGGAAGCGCCCTTCACGGTGATGTCGAAGCGGGTGTAGACGTCGCCCGCGACGCTGTCCCAGCGACGGTAGGAAAAGCCGGCACTGTTCGGTCCCATGCCGTAGCGGGCCAGCTGGGCGTTGTCGCCGGCGGAGCGCTGTGCGGCGTCGTCGTCGCGACGGAAGTAGGAGAACCAGTTCTCCTCGCAGGTCAGGTAGGTGCCCCAGGGGGTGTAGCCATTGGCGCAGTTGTTGAGCGTTCCACGGGTGCGCGTGCCGCCCTGCGAGTACGGCGTGTTCAGCAGGGCGTTGCTGCGGGCCGGGCCGTGGATGGCCATCGGCGTGAAAGCGGTGACACGGCGGTTGAAGTTGGAGCCCTGGACGTAGGACCAGTCGCCGCCGCTGTTGGTGACTTCGATCACCGACACACCATGGGCGTTCATCTCGCGGTCCACCTCTGCCTTCGGGCGGGGGCCGTCGGTGGCGCCCGAGTTGGTGGGGCCATTGGCGTGGATGTAGGTATCCAGCACCTGCTCGTGGTTCATCACCAGCAGGCCGCGATCGGAGCGGCGCGGGCTGACCTGACCGTCATTGCCAAGGCCGAAGTAGTACATGCCGTCGTGCTGGTCGCCGGCGCGCTGCTCGTGGTCGGTCTGGCTGCCGTTGTTGGCGAAGGCGGCGGCTGCGGCGGTGATCGGGTCGCCGAAGGCGTAGAGCACCTTGGCGGAATAGCCGGCCGGCAGTGTGATGCGGTCCTCGAGGTTCTTGGCGACGGCGGCAAACCCGAGCGAAGTCGGCGTGGCCAGGGCCTTGTTGTCGTCGTCGCTGCAACCCACCAGGGCGAAGCCGCTCAGGGTGGTGGCGGCAGCCACCGTGACGCCGCCCTGCAGGAAGCTGCGGCGGGCCATACGGGCTTCAAGCACCGAGGCGAAGGTGGGGTTGTCGGTGGGGTTGTGGTCTTCGACGGGGTGATGGCTCATCGGGTAACTCCTGGCGGAAAAGGCTTGGAATGAACCCGCCGGAGGCTAGTGAGCCCAGATGTCGAAAAGTTGACTAATTGTTGACAGTTGTGTGTGGGTTTCGCGACAGCGCCCCCGTCTCCGGGCTGGCGTGTCCGCAGTGGTGACGATCACGGAAGTGGGGCGGTGGCGTCGTCGACTGCTTCGGCGGGGGCGCCAATCACCAGTGTTTCCGGCTCCCCTGTGAAACGCGGTTGGGTGTTGAGCACGAAGAGATCGAGTACCGCCTTGAAGCGGGCAAACACCTCGCGGACCGGGTGTCGGTTGCCATAGTTCTCGGTCTGGCCGATCCGAGCGGTATAGGCGCTGGCGCCGGTCTGTCCCAGCTTGCGCGCCAGGAACAACGCGCGATAGCCGTGATACTTCTGGGTGATCAGGGTATAGCGATGCAGTCCCCACACGCTCTGGGCGCGGACCACCGAATCCAGGGTCCGGAAGCCCGCAAAGTCCATGGTGATGGCGCTGCCGGGGACTCCCAGCTCGATGAGCGCCCGGCGCATCTGCCGCGGCTCGTTGTAGCTTCGGTCCGGGTTGGCGCCGGAGACGATCAGATGTTTGACCTTGCCGGCCTTGTACAACTCGGCGGCTGCGCGCATCCGGCCCTCGAACTCCTGGTTGGGGCCGCCGTTGCGCGCGTACGGGCTGGTGCCGAGTACCACACCGACATCGCTGGCCGGCAGCAGCGCCAGGTCGGTGAAGAGGTAGGAATCGGTACTGTTGATCACCCAGCGGTTGGCCAGCAGGCCCAGCAGCAGGAAGGTGACCACACTGCCCACCAGCCAGCGCCGAAGACGCCGTTTCACGGAAGGTCTCACCACGACGCTCCGGTCGAGGCAGGTGCGTGGGTCAGCCGCGATGCCATGGGTCCCTCCGGGGTCATCTTGTTGGTTTCACCCGATTGTAGGCCGTCAGTGCGTCAGCCGCTTCATGGCGGCCTCCAGACCGTTGAGGGTCATCGGGAACATGCGGTCGGTGCCGATCAGCTCCTGCGTGAGCTGGCACGACTGCGAGTGCTGCCAGTAATCCTCGCGGTCCGGATTGAGCCATACCAGCCGCGGAAACTGGCGGTGCAGGCGCTGCATCCACACCGCGCCGGCCTCCTCGTTCCAGTGCTCGATGCTGCCGCCGGGCGAGGCGATCTCGTAGGGGCTCATGGCCGCGTCGCCGACGAAGATCACCCGGTAGTCCGGGGTGAACTTGTGGAGGATGTCGTAGAGCGGGATGCGCTCATTGTTGCGGCGCACGTTGTCCTTCCACACGCTTTCATAGATGAAGTTGTGGAAGTAGTAGTACTCCAGATGCTTGAACTCGGTCTTGGCGGCCGAGAACAGCTCCTCGCAGACGCGGATGTGCGGGTCCATCGAGCCGCCGACGTCCAGGAACAGCAGCACCTTCGCCGCATTGCGGCGCTCCGGCACCATCTTGATGTCCAGCCAGCCGGCGTTGCGGGCGGTGGAACCGATGGTGTCGTCGATGTCGAGGACATCCGGGGCGCCCTCGCGGGCAAAGCGGCGCAGACGACGCAGCGCCACCTTGATGTTGCGGGTGCCCAGCTCCAGGGTGTCATCGAGGTTGCGGAACTCCCGCTTCTCCCACACCTTCACCGCCGAGCGGTTGCCGCCGGTGCCGCCGATGCGGATGCCCTCGGGGTTGTAGCCGCCGTTGCCGAATGGCGAGGTGCCGTTGGTGCCGACCCACTTGTTGCCGCCCTCGTGGCGCTTCTGCTGTTCCTCCAGCCGCTGCTTGAGGGTTTCCATCAGTTTGTCGAGCCCGCCGAGCGCCTGGATCTTCGCCTTCTCCTCGTCGGTGAAATGGCGGTCCATCTGCTGTTTCAGCCAGTCCTCCGGGATTGACTCGAACAGCTCGCCGGTGACCGCCTCGATGCCCTTGAAGTAGGCAGCGAAGGCGCGGTCGAAGCGGTCGTACTGCGACTCGTCCTTGACCAGGGCGGCGCGTGACAGGTGATAGAAGTCGTCCAGCGAGAAGATGGCGACATTCTTCGACAGCGCCTCCAGCAGCATCAGGAACTCGGACAGCGCCGCCTTGACGCCGGCTTCGCGGACGGTGAAGAAGAAGGTGAACAGCATGGCGGCACGGTGCTCCCGGCAAATCTGCGGGTAGTTTACGCTCCGGGCTCCCGTTCCGAGGAGTGACCATGCACGCCGACCAGCGCGCCGCCGCCGAGCGCTTCCTGTCCCGTCGCGATCCGGTGCTGCGCAAGCTGATCCGCGAGGTCGGCCCCTGCGGGCTGCGGCCCCGCCGCAAGCCGGCGTTTCAAGTGCTGGCCACCGCCATCGTCAGTCAGCAGCTGTCGGTCAAGGCGGCGGATACCATCCAGCGGCGCGTCGAGACCCATCTGGGAGGTCCGCTCACGCCGGCCGGGCTCGCCGCAGCGGACCCGCTGGCCCTGCGCGCCTGCGGCCTGTCGCAGGCCAAGGTGCGCTGGCTGATCGCGCTGGGGACCGAGGCCATCGAGGGCCGGCTGAATTTTCGCCGCATCGGGCGACTGGACGACGCAGCGGCCATCGCCGAACTCGATGCGCTGCCCGGCATCGGCCGCTGGACCGCCGAGATGTTCCTGATGTTCGCGTTGGGCCGGCCGGACATCTTCTCGCTGGGCGATGTCGGCCTGCGCAACGGCCTCAACCGGCTGTACAACGGCGGTGTGCCGCTGAGCGACGCCGACACCCTCGCCATCACCGATACCTGGGCGCCGTGGCGGTCAGTGGCGAGCTGGTATCTGTGGCGGGCGGCGGATGTGGTGCCGGTCTGACCCCGTCATCAAAACTTCACATCACTGTCACAAAGCGACCACGCGGTAACGCCATCCTGCGCTCGTGAAAAAGCGCAATCCGGAGGGCATCCGATGAGCACGCCCCGCAAGACCCGCGGCCCCAAGGCCGACAAGCCCCGCTACCGCACGGTGTGGATCTCCGATGTGCACCTTGGCACCATGGGCTGCAAGGCGCATCACCTGGTCGACTTTCTCAAGCAGACCGACTGCGAGACGCTCTATCTGGTGGGCGATATCGTCGACGGCTGGAAGCTGCGCAACACCTTCTACTGGCCGCAGGAGCACACCAATGTGGTGCGCAAGATCCTGACCAAGTCCAAGCGTGGCACCAAGGTGTTCTACGTCACCGGCAACCATGACGAGTTTCTCCGCAAGTTCGTCGACTACCAGCTGACGCTCGGCAACATCCAGGTGGTCAACGAGCACGTGCACACCACCGCCGACGGCCGTCGTCTGTTGGTGACGCACGGGGATGCCTTTGATGTCATCACCCGCTATCACAAGTGGATCGCCATGGCCGGCGATGTCGCCTACGAAGGCGCGATGCGCTTCAACTATTGGTTCAACCGCGCCCGCAACCAGTTGGGCATGCGCTACTGGTCGCTGTCGGCGTTTGCCAAGCAGCGGGTCAAGGCAGCGGTCAACGTGGTGTCCACCTTCGAGGACTCGGTGGCGCGCGAGTGTCAGCGGCGCGGGCTCGATGGCGTGGTTTGCGGTCACATCCACCACGCCGAGATCACCGAGCGGCACGGCATCACCTACCACAACTGTGGCGACTGGGTGGAAAGCTGCACCGCCCTGGCCGAGGACTTCAACGGCCGCATCGAGATCATCCGCTGGGTCGAACTCGATCACCTGCATCACCGCAGCGACGACAAGGTCACCCCGATTCGCGCCGCAACAGCCTGAGCGAGCGAATCAGCGCGCGAGTCGCTCCAGCCGCCAGGCACGGGTGGAGGCGTCCACCCGGGCGCGCAGGGTGAGTGCGTCGCCATCCAGCGGGGCCGCCGGAATGTCGAGCAGCGCCGGTGGTCGATCCACGGTGCTGGCTTCGGCGGGCTGCCACGGAACCAGCACCAGCCCCACCGCCGATTCCCGCTCGCCCTGCAGCAGCGTGCCGTACGCCGGCGCTGCGGGGGCGCGGACTTCGTCGGTAGCTTGCACCGATGCGCTAACCGCCAACAGGCCGAGCGCCATCGCGAGGGTGCGGTGCGCGTTCATGGGGCGCTCCGGGCGACGGCCACGTCCGGCACCACCTGGGACTCCAGCGCGCGGATCCATGCCGTGACCGGCAACGGGTCCTCGGGCATGAGGCGTTGCCAGGCGCGATAGTGCGCGATGGCGGCCTTGGGCTGTGGACGGTGGCGCTCGTAGAGCAGGGCGAGGTTGAGGTGTGCCGGCGCATGACGGGGGTCGGCCTCCAGCGCCCGCTGGTAGGCGCGTTCGGCTGCCTCCATGGCACCGCCTTGACGGTGCAGCACGCCGATCAGGTTCCAGGCGGGGGCATTGTCAGGGCGTGCCTGGACGGCCCGCTCAAGTGCGCGCAGTGCGCCTTCGGGATCGCCGCGTTGGGCGCGCAGCATGCCCAGGTTGGTGCAGGGGCCGCTGTAACGGGAATGGGTTTCGCACAACCCGGCAAAAGCTTGCTCGGCGTCATCGAAGCGGCGCGCATCAAGCAGGGCCAGTGCCGATTCGAAGGCTGGCAGCAGGTCCTCCCGGCGCACCGGTTCGGCGACGGGGGGGGCTGTCGCGGGCGATGGGCGCAGCGGCCCGGTGGCCGGGCTGGCGCAGCCCCCCAGCAGCAGGCCGATCAGCCACAGCGGTGGGCGGTCAATCCAGCGTGTCATAGCGGTGCTCCCAACGTTCCTGTTTGCCGTAACGCGCCGGCACGCGCTGGCCGAGGGTCTCGACGCTGCGTTGAATGCCGTCGTTCCACACATCCTGTCCCTGCAGTCGCGCGAGGTTGGCTTCATAGGCCTCAATGGCCCGTTCCTCGAAGGGGTAGGCCTGCTCCTCCAGCAACAGCGTGAACTGGGAGAGTGCCAGCGGGTCCTGGCCCAGCGCCGGGGGAGGCGCCGCCGCCAACAGGGCCTGAGCGAGATCGTCGTAGACCACGCCCAGTTCGTGGGTGGCGGCCGTGGTCACCTCGGCGAAACCGTAGTTCGCAGCCTGGCGGTAGTCGGCGATGGCAGCCTCCACCGCAGCGATCCGCCGCGGCAGATGGGCATCAAGTGGTGCCCGCAGGGCCTGTGCCCGCGCCGCGTCGGCTGCGATGCGCGCGAGGCTCAGAGCGGCCTCGGCGGCGAGCAGTCGCGCCTCCGGCGGCAGCGGCATCGCAGCGCTGCGGTCGGCCGCGATCAGCTGTCGCAGCCAGTGCTGGCGGTCCGCTTCGGTGGCGGCCAGTGCCACCAGGCGTGCCCGTGCCTGCTGGCCGTCGCCGGGCGGATGGGGCCAGTGCGTCAGATAGTCGGCCCACGCGGCGCGTGCCGCGGCCTGGGCACCCGCCGCGTCGTACAGACTGGCAGCGCGCCAGGCGGCCGAGCGCCGCTGATCAGCCGGTTCGCTGTCACGTGTGGCAATCCGGGCGTACACGGCTGCAGCCGCCAGCGGTTGCGCCGCTTCATCGTGCACGAAGGCCAGCTTGTGATCGATCTCGGCGGCACGCTGCGGAGAAGGCTGGCGTTGCCGCAGCGCCTCAAGCACGGGCACCGCCATGGACCAGTCTTCGGCCCGGATCAGCGCGGCGGCTGCATCGTACTCGGCATCATCCCGGATCGCGGCATGCGGCAGGGCGTCGCCGATGCGCAGGAAGTGCGCGGCGGCGGTGACGGGGTCGTCAGCGGCGAGTGCGGCTTCGCCCTGTCGATGGATGGCCCGCGCCCAGCGGTCCTCGGCTTCGGCACGCAGCGGATCTTCCGGCGCCAGTACGACGGTCCAGTCGCGGTAAGCGGCTTCGGCCGCGGCGAAGTCCGCCAGCGACCATTGCGAAGTCGCCGTGATCTGCAGGGCGGCTCGGCGCAACTCGCCTGGCGGCGCCGCGGCCAGGGCCTCGGCAGCCACCGTGATGGCCTGCGGGTGGTTGCCGCGCTCGGCCAGGGCGGTGGCAGCATGCACCAGCGCGGCGGGACGATGGTCGTGCTCTGGGAAGCCGGCGGCCAGCGCCAGGGCAATCTCGGCAGTACGTTCAAGCGCGGCGTCGCGGCCGGCGGGCGGCGCTTCGCGCAACTGCCGCAGGCTGACCTGCAACGCGGCCTGCGCCGCCTCTCCGGCGCGAGGTCCGGCCGGCGCCGCGAAAGCCAGGGTCTGGTAGGCGGCGAGCGCATCGTCGAGATCGCCGGCGTCCAGCAGGGCGTCGGCGCGCAGCAGCGCTATGGCCTCGGTGTCCGGGTCGTCCGGGAACAGCGTCAGCCGGCGACCATGCCAGTGGGCCGCCATGCGGAAGGCGGTGCGCGCGCCATCAGGGTCGAGCGACTGCAGGCGGGTGCCCTCGGCCTGACGGTGACGGCCCAGGGCATCGAGGCTCTCCCGCAGGTGCCCCGCCCGGACTGCATCGGCGTCGTCGGGCCAGGCCTCGGATGCTGGCGCGTACTGGTCCACATAGTCCGCCATCGCGACCAGGGCGGAGGCCGACAGTCCGCCCGAGCGCAGGGTTTCGACGGCGCGCCAGTGCAGCGCAGCAGCGGCATCAGGGTCCGCTGTGAGGGCTGCCAGTTGCCGCCAGGTGCGTGCAGCGTCGCCGTGACGGTGACGACTGCGCAGGCTTTCGGCGAGACCGCTGTACAGCAGCCGCTGATAGCGGGGTGCCGGCTGCAGCGTGGTGGCGATGGGGTCGTCGCCCTGCAAGGCCATCAGACACAGCCAACTGAGGCGCAGTGCGTCACTGACGCGGTCCTGCTGATCGGTCGCGGTGGCCGCCAGTGCCGCCTCCAGCGTATCGGGCACCGATGCCGGCAAGCCGGCATCGAGCTGGGCCCTGGCGACCATCAGCGCCTCGGCCGGCTGTTCATCCTGATAGAGCGCCCAGCCCAGTTTGGTCTGCGCCAGGGCATGGAAATCGCCATCCGCACCCGCGGCGACGACCGATTGGTAGAGCGGGATGGCGGCTGCGAAATCCCGCGCCAGGAACCGTTGCTCGGCAGCGCGGAACTGGGCGTCGCTGCGCAGGGGCGAGGTGGGGTGGCGCGTCGCCAGCTGCATCAGCTGGCGTGACGACGCATCCGTCTCCCCCAGCCAGTCCAGTGCACGTGCCCACTGATATCGCACACGGTCGGCCATCGGGTGATCCGGGTCGGTGGCGAGCAAGCGCTGGTAGCGGTGTGCGGCTTCGCGCACGGCGTCATCATCGCCGTCGCCTGCCGCCGCCAAGGCCAGCCGCAGGTCCGCTGATCGCCGCAGCGCGTCGCTGAACAGCGCGGGATCGGCGTCGGGACCGAGGAGGACCAGGGCATCGTAGTGGACCAGCGCCGCGCGCCACTCCGCAGGGAGCGGGTCGGACGACCGCACCACCAGTGTGCCCGGGGTGCCGATGCGAAGCTGCCGGCTGAACCAGTTGTCGCCAGGCGCATGGTGTTCCGTGAGATCGCCGACGGTGCGTTCGGTATCGGCGCGCAGCGCCTCCACGGCCGGCAGCCCGGCGCAACCGGCGAGCGGCAGCGTCAGCAGTGCGAGGCGCAGGGCGTTCATGGTGCGTCTCCGGCGGCGTCCGCGAGCAGCGGCATGTCCCCGTGTTCCTGACTGCGTGCGAGGGCGTAGTGCGCCTCCGCCAGATAGCGGCGGGTTTGCGCCTCGCGATCATCCAATGTGGTCAGGGCGGCGTTGCGCAGCGCGGCGCCCGCCTCGGAGGCCGCAGCGGTCAGGGCAGGCTGCAGTGCCCGCAGGCGCGACGCGATCTCGCTGCCGGCAGCGGCCTCGAGGTCCGCTGCCACCAGTGCCTGCAGGCTGCGGGCCTCGCGCAGGGCGGCAAGGTGACGTGCGATCTGTGGGTTGTCCAGCAGGCTCAGGGTCCAGGCGCGGTCGTCGTCGCGGTGCAGGTCCGCCCACCACTGGCGCCAGCCATGTCCTGCCTGCTGCGGCGCGGCTTCGGCCACCAGCCACTGCTCAAGCTGCCCCGCGTTGACCTGGGCGCGTGCCATTCGCAGCTGCGCGCGCGCGCCTTCCAGCAGGGTGATGGCGCGCTGTCGCCGTTGCAGGGCCTGAGCGTGATCGCCCAGATGATCCAGCGCATAGGGAATGGCCAGTGCCGCCTCCTGCACGGCCGGGTCCAGCGGGTCGCGCCCGGTCAGCTTGTCCCAGATCACCAATGCCTGTTGCAGCGGTTCGGCACGGGCGCTGAGCCCGGTCTGGGCATCGTGACGCCGGAACGGCATGTCGCGCCGGGCCTGGGGTGATTGCTCGCTGTCACCGGGTTGCCATTGCGTCGAAAGCTGGCCGATGAACGAAGGCCGCGCGGCATCATCGGCGGCGGGCACCAGCAACGCCCAACCCAGCCCCAGCAGCGCGGGGCGGTCATAGGGGCCGGGGCTGCGCACCTGCTGCAGCGCCTGGCGTGCGGCATCGCCCTGGCGGTGGCGGAGGTAGTGATAGCCCAGCGCCAGGTTGGCGGCATCGCGCAGCGCCAGCGCAACGACACTATCGGCGTCCGCGCTGCCCAAGGCGGCCAGCGGGAGGGGGTCGCCCTGGTTCAGTGCCGCAATCGCAGCGTTGTAGTGTTCGACTGGATCGCGTGCGACCGCAGCGGGCAGCGCCGCCGGCAGCGGGGGCAGGCCGGCGCGCAGGGCAGCAGCCTCGACGCCACGCCCGCTGGCGTCCAGAAAGGCGGCATAGCGCGCATCGCGCTGTTCGGACGAGGAACTCTGCGCGTCGGGGGACAGACTGAGGCTGCCGAGCAGCCCCTGGCGCAGTGTCAGGCTGAGATCACCGGTGGCGCCCGCGAGCGTGTAGTGCGCCACCAGCGCGTTGCTCGCCGGGTGCGGATGTTCGGTGCGCGCGAGCACGCTGATGGTGATCGGGGCATCGGCGGCGCCGATGATGGGATTGTCGATGCGGTAGTAGCCCCCCTCGGCCAGCGCGCGGGATTCGACGTCGCTGAACTCATAGAGGTAGGGAGGCAGGCCCTGCTGACGGATCTCCACCCGGCGCAGCCAGCGCCCGTCCATGTCAGCCCCGAGGTAGAGGCGCAGCGCTGGTGACGGCTGTTGTTGCTGGTGTTCGGCATGCAGCGCGAGCACGGTGGTGCGCAGGCTTTCCGGCACCGCCGCCGTCGCGGCGGGGGTCGCAAGCACGAGCATCAGGGCGAGGACGACCGCGCGTTGCGGTCGATGGGGTCTGTGATGAATCGCCGTGGTGGTCATGGGCGCCCCCAAAAAAAAGTCCACCCCGCCCCGGCGGGAGCAGGATGGACGCCGTTGTCCTCGGCGGCCGCCATTGGCTACCGGGTATCCCGTGGATACCGGTGTCTTGCCAAGCAACCGATGTGCCAGTGTCGAAAACGCAGCGGCAGACCGGCGGCAGGGCGGCGACGGCCCGGTGTGCACCAGCGGCAGGCATGGGTTGCCCCGTGATGATGCACGGCGAGCGCTGCGACGACGGAAAAGGCCGGGCCGACGCGGCTACGGGCTGGCATGACAATTGCTCCCAATCTGGGGCGCCGGGTGCCCGGTGCGCGGAACCAATGACGGTTTCGCAGGGATGACGACGTCCACCCAGCCCCACCCGGGGCTGGGTGGATTTTTTTTGGCCGTGGCAACGGCATCGAATCGGGAGACCAACACATGCACAACATCCGCCGACACGCCATCGCGGCGATGGCTGCGGTTCTCGGCGCGTCACTGCAGGGCGCTCCGCTCAGCGCTGCCGCCGACACCGCCGCTTGCGCCGCCGGACCGTCTCAGGCCGTCAATCTGTCGGGCTGCGGAGAGGGCGACGTGGTGACGCTGCACGGCGTCAACTTTGCCCTCGACGAGGGCGCGCTGGACATCAACGCTCAGGCCTTGCTGTCCCCGGTGGCCGACGAGCTGGTTTCGCGACCCGATCTGCGTGTCGAGATCGGGGGGCACACCGATGCGCTGGGCAGCGCCGAGTACAACCTGGGGCTGTCCGCGCAGCGCGCCCAGGCCGCGGTGGACTACCTGGTGGCCCGCGGGATCGATCCGGGGCGCCTGACCGCGAAAGGGTACGGCGAAGCCTTCCCGGTGGCCGACAACGACACCGAGCCCGGTCGTGCACTGAACCGACGGGTCGAACTCAAGGTGATCGGCAGCCTGCCGGTGGCCGCGTTGCCGACCCCGGCGCCGACCCCCAGCGGTCCGGTCTACACCACCAGCGAGATCGCCATCGTGCCGGAGCGGGAATATGTGCCGGCCGAAATCACCGTGCCGCCGGGCACGCTGGTGCGCTGGACCAACAAGGATCCCGGGTTCCATCACGCCGTGACCCTGTTCGATCGCGAAAGCTCACGCATCCAGCCGGGGGGCACCTACTCCTGGACCTTCGATCGCCCGGGCACCTATCACTACGCGAGCCAGATCTATCCGGACATGGCCGGGGTGATTCATGTGGTCGAGGGAGGGCATCATGCGCCGGCCCCCACACCCGTGCCGATGGCGCCGCCTCCGACGATGGCCCCCACGCCTGCGCCCATGCCTCATCACGCCATGCCGGCGAGTGCCGCGCCGGTGGCACCGGCGCCAGCGGCGCCGGCTGCCGTCGATGGACTGACCGTGCAGATCGTCGATTTCATGACCTTCTCGCCAGGCGTGTTGAAGGTGTCGGCGGGCAGCACGGTCACCTTCGAGAATCATGATGGCTCCAACCACATCGTGGCCTTTCGCGACGGGGTGGCATCGCCACGGCTGCGCGATGGCGCGAGCTGGACGCGAACCTTCGACACCCCGGGGGAATACCCCTACATCTGCAACATTCACGGTGAGCGCATGAGCGGCACCATCATCGTGGAATAAGCCCGCGCGGGCAGGGACAGGGGCCGGCCATGTGCCGGCCCTTTTTTTGTCCGGGAGGTCAGTCCGGGCTCAGTGCCGACTCGGCGAGCAGGGCGAGGCCGGCGAGGGGCGCCCGTGCCGCTTCCGGCAGTTGCAGGTAGGCGCGCAGGTTGTCGCGCAGCAGATAGGGCATGATCACCGGGCCGCGTGGCACCGCGTCCTCGATGGCTTGCAGGCGCGCCTGGCGCGCCTCACCCCGCAGGTCGGTGAACAGGGTGTGAAACCAGTGGTCGAGCGTGGCCGCGGCCGGCAGCAAGTCGGTGCGGCGAAGCTCCAGTACCGGCGAGAAGCGGGGATCCAGTTCCAGATCATCCGGCAGGAACACGGTGTCGTTCACCACTCCCAGTGCCGACAGGGGCAGCGTATCGCGCAGGCCGTTGACACTGGACAGGGCCGCATCGGGCGGGACGGGTGCGGCATCAGGATCCGCTGCGGCATAGGCGTGGCGGATCAGCTCCGTGCAGTAGAGCCGGCTACGGTCGTCCAGGGCCAGGGCGAAGTCGTACACGCGGGCGGATCCGCTGCGGGCGGCAGCATCGCGCCAGGCGGCGATGGCGGCGGCGCGGGCGACGTCGGCATCCGCGTGGCGCAGCACGAGAAAGCGCACGAAGTCCCGTTGCAGCCACTCATCGAGCAGTTGGATGCGTACACCTTCGGCGGCACCCGCTTCGACGATCTCGAGACTGTCCCACAGCGGGTCCAGCCCGACGATGGCCATGTGCGAGAAGAAACTCGGTTGCGCCCCCATCTGGCTGATCGCTGCCGAGATCAGATCGGGGCCCCGCAACAGCAGCACGTCACCCGCCTGCAGGCTGACGTCCGGGTGGGCCGCCAGTGCGGCATCGAGACCCCGGTGGGGCAGCGCGTCGCTGCGCGAAGGCTGCGCATCGCGGGCGATGCGTTCCGCCGCAAGGGCGGCGCGCTGTCCTTCCCCGCTGGCGGCCGAGGCTGCGCCCGTCAGCAGCAGGCCGGCCAACCACAGGCCGGAGCGCATGAGGGGGCTCAGAGCCACCAATGCCAGGTGGCCGGGACCTCGTTGAGCCCCAGCAGCACCAGCCCGCCGGTTGCCACGGCCAGTCCGGAGAGCACCAGCGAGACGCCCCGCCAACGGCGGTGGGCGCTCAGACAATCCCATCCCCTGACCGCCGATGCCGTGCCCGCCAGCAGGGTGAGCAGGGCGATCAGGAACCGCCGGAGCAACGGGGGCGTGACGCTGGCGGTGGCGCTGCCCAGCTGCACGGCCTGCGTGGTCAGCAGTTCGGCCTGCGCCGGTGTGACGACCGTGGCGGCGAGTGCGATCGTGATCAGGCCGGCCCAGGGGCGCAGCCGGGGGAAAGCATCAAGGCGACCTGTGAAACGCATGGGAGCCTCCGGAGCTGAGGGGGACGCTATTGCGCCCGTCGTTGGGGGCGTCGGTTGCGGCGAATCCGCCACCACATCCAGACACCGCTGAGGGCCAGCCACATGGATGACAGGCCCACCAGATTGATGATCCAGGCGCCGGTGTTGCCGAACAGCTGCCCGCTGTGGGCATCAACCAGCAGGTGTTCCAGCGAAACGCTGGGGCGCGACCAGGGACGCAGGTCTTCGCGCACCGGCTCGGGCAGGGTTTCGGGCTGTGACCAGCGCACCTGCAGCGGGTCGACGGGGGTCCAGATCAGGCCCTGGTCGGCGCTTTGATAGGCGTCGAGGTCCTGCACCGCGATGGCGCCGTCGGCGGTCACGCCGACGCGGCGGACCGTGTTGACCGGCAGGATCGGCGGCCGCAGCACATCGTAGCGCTGGCCCTCCGGTGTCAGCATCACCAGGCCGCCGGGGATGCCGGCGAACAGGAAGCGGCCATCCGCCCCCTCGCTGTGGACCAGCCCCAGCGGCTCGGTCAGTGGTTCCGCCAGCGGCTGGCCGTCAAGCACGGTGTGATCGGGGGTGACAGCCAGCCAGTGGCCACCGGCGCCAAACCCGCTCTTCGGAGGTTCGGCAGACAGGCTGTAGAGCGAGGTGACCCAGGGCCAGTCGATGCGAATGATGTCGTAACCCCATTCCGCGCTCTGGTTGATGAGAAAGCCGCTGGCACCCAGCCACCCCATGAAGGCGAAGGCAAACAGACCGATACGCTTGTGCCACTCGCGCAGGGTCGCCAGCAGGTTGCGGCGGGGCGTCGCGGTGGCGCCGGCGCGCGGGCGCAGGCGGAGGCGCAGTTGCGGCCAGCGAACCCGCCGGCGCACTTGCGCCAGCGAGGTTGAAGCATCGCGCAGGGCGTCCATCGGCGTGCTCATGGTGCCAGGGTGTCCAGCTTGAGTGCGGTGGCGGCCATGCGCTGCATCAGCTTCACCGAATAGGTGGCGCCGGCGATGTTGTCGGGGACGCGGTCAATGCCGCTGCCGGCGGCACGGGCGCCCAGCAACTGCTGCAGGAAGGACAGTTCGCCCACCTGCTCGCCACGGGATTCCTTGTAGAAGAGGACACGCGCGGCGAGGACCACGCCGTCCTTGACGACGAAACCGGAGGTGGTTGGCTGGTAGCCCTCCTTGCCGATGTCATCGAAGATCCAGGCGGTGCGGCCGTCGGCGGCACGCCAGTAGTGCAGACGGCGCTGCGGGAAGCTGCGACCGTAGATCGGCTGCAAGGCGGACTGACCGGCGTCATCCAGCGTCAGCACCTGCGGGGCGGGAAGATCGGCGCCGAAGGACTCGGCGAGGAAGGCCTCACGGGTGATGAAGGTGATGCAGATCACCGGTGGACATTCCTGGGCCGCCGCCGGTGCCGACAAGAGGGTTCCGGTGCCGCCCATCAACACGGCCGACAGTTGCCACAGCCATTTTTTCAACATGAAACGTGCTCCAAATCTGAAACTGAGAATCCCGAGGTGGCACCGGCATGCCGGTGCCACCTCGGGCCCGCCGCGCCACGATCCCGATGCTCGGATCACCGGGGGTGGCGCCCTGGATCAGCGCGTGACGATGTCACGGGTGAATGGCGCCAGGGCATTCACCAGTTCGTTGCAGGTGTAGTACTTGATGTTGTTGCGCTCGCAGGCGTTGTAGGCCGCTTCCACCACCGCGTTGAACTGCGTCATGGTGATGCCGAGATCGGCATGTGCGGCCGCCATGCTGGCGCCCTGGTACTCGTTGGGGCCGCCCAACACCATCTTTTCGAGCTGGGTGTTGAGAATGATCTGCCGTTCCACGTTGCCGAACTCGCGAAAAACGTGCGAGATCCGGTTGTCCAGCATGATGTAGTAGAACAGGCTCTCGACCCACGCCCGCACGCCGTCGTGTCCACCGAAGCGCGCCAGCGCCTGGCCTGACACGCCGAGGATGGGGTCGGTCTTGGTCTCGGCTGCCTGCAGCGGCTGCATGGCGGCCAGCGAGAGACTGGCGGCAGTGGCCAGGGTCATCAGGGGTTTCAACAGTTTCATGGTGTCACTCCAATTCAGGGATGGACAGGTCCACGCTCAGAACGTGGCGTGAACGGAGAAGTAGAAGCCGTTCTGATCCTGGGCAACGGAGATATTCCCCAGCATCAAATAGGCCACGACGAACGACAGGTTCTTGTTGGGCGCATAGGCAAAGAAGATGTCCCACCAGTCGCTTTCGGCCTCTTGGGTTAATGCGTTACCGACGCTCTCGATGCCAATTGCATCAAGTAGGCCGGTAACGCTGGACAGGTCGATACCGGCGAGATTGATGCTGCGCCCGTCGAGGTTGCCGCCGTGCTGCTGGTATTCGAAACCGATCGCCGTGTTCTTCTGCAGCAGGTGGGCGACCGACGCTTCGAAGCGGAACTCCTTGTCGTTGTGACACTCGGCGTTCGCACCCGCGCCGTCGCAGTATCCGAAGCCAATGAGTCCAGTCTGGTTGGCCGAGGTGTAGCGGCCGGTGAAGTTCACCAGCGTGCTGTAGCGGAAGAACACCTTGGTGGCCGCAATATAGGCTTCCCAGTCCTCGGCTTCCGCTCCGCCCAGGGTTTTCACCAGTGCCGGGGTGGTGTTCTCTTTCCAGAAGCCACCGATCGACACCTGCGGCACCCAACTGTCGGAGATATAGACGGCATCACCGAACAGCCGCAGTTTGGCGCCATAAATGTCTACTTTGAGAGTGGAGTTCCAGGGGTCGGTGCCGAGGCTGTCGAGCCCCAGCAGTTCACCCACCAGGGCCACCGTGTCGAGGTTGGCGAGGTTTAGCGAAAGATTCTGTTGTGCGTACGACAGCTCGAAACGGTCATAGAAGCCCACAGCACCGCCAAACACGGTCAGCTGCAGCGCTGGCAGGTTGGCATAGGTGAATCCGACGCCGCCGTTGATGCCGTCCCGGGTCTCGTAGCCGGTGATCGTGGCCCATGGCACGGCGCCACCGCCGCCTGCGCCATCGGTGGTGAAGACACCGCCGGTCAAAAACACCTTGCCGTCGTTGTAGCTGGCGGTGGCGGTGCCGGTGAAAAGGGCCGATGCGAGGACAACGGCGCTTCCACACATGCGCAGGCTGCGCGAAAAAGTGATGTTCATGTCCCTGCTACTCCTTGGTATGGGTAGGTACAGCCAAATCCCTAGGTCAAAAAAAAACGTCCACCCGCATGGCCTCTGTGGGCCAGCGGAGTGGACGTCGGTATCCCGCTCCGGGCGTCATTGCCCGGAAAACTTCATGCCCGCCGGAATCGGCCGGTCAGGCTGGAATGATGGATAGCAATAGCCGTGCCACGGTGCGGTTTTGCGCAAGGCTGGTGCATGCGGGGCGCAACTTCGTTTTGACAGGCTGCGTGATCGCGGAAACCACCAGCACCAAAACAGGGATGTTGCCGCGCGATGAGGCATTTCGATGGAAGGGCACGGAACTTGCGGCGTGCACTCCGTTCTTCATGCTGAGTGCGAGTGATCGATGCGCGTCATGCTGGTCGATGATGATCTTGGGCGGATGGCCCTGTTGCGCCAGGCGCTGGCGGCGCACGGCGACGAGGTCGTTGCGCAGCTCGGGCCGGCGGACGATCTGGTGGGTGCGGTGGCCCACCTGCAGCCTGATCTCATTCTGATCGACGTCGATTCCCCCGCGCGCGACACGCTGGAATCGCTGGGACTGATCTCGCGCGACCGCCCCCGCCCCATTGTGGTGTTCGCCTCGCACAGCGATTCCGACATGGCGCGGCGTGCCATGCGCGCGGGTGTCAGTGCCTACGTGGTGGACGGGATGCAGCCGACCCGGCTGAAGGCCGTGATCGATGTCGCCATCGCACGCTTTGATGAGCACCAGGCCTTGCGTCGTGAGCTGGCCGATACCAAGAGTCGTCTCGCCGACCGGCGCGACATCGACCGTGCCAAGGGCATTCTCATGCAGCGGCGCGGACTGTCCGAGAACGATGCCTACGAACAACTCCGGAAGATGGCCATGGACCGCAATGTGAAGCTGGGAGACGCCGCCCGTTCGTTGCTGGCCGTGGCGGAGCTGCTGTGATGGGGGCGCTGGAGCAGACCTCGCTGCGCCTCGGCATGGTGCCGTTGGTGGATGCCGCGCCATTGATCGTGGCGCGCGACAAAGGCTTCTTCGCGCGCGAAGGGCTCGAAGTGCAGCTCAGTGTCGAAGCGTCCTGGGCCAGCATCCGCGACAAGGTGGTGGCAGGGCTGCTGGATGGGGCCCAGATGCTGGCGCCCATGCCCATCGCCGCCACGCTCGGGATCGACGCCGTGGGCGTGCCGATGGTCACCGCGATGATGCTCAGCCTCAATGGCAATGCCGTGGCGGTATCCGAGGCGATGTATCAGGAGCTGGGCCTGGTGGCCTGCGAACCGGTGGCCGCCGGGCAGGCCTTGCGCGCCCTCTTGGAGCGCGACCGTGCACAGGGACGGCGCAAGCGGGTGTTTGCTCACGTCTTCCCTTTCTCCGCCCACCACTACGAACTGCGCTACTGGCTGGCTGCCAGTGGTATCGACCCGGATCGTCACCTGCGCCTCGAAGTGGTGCCCCCGCCGCTGATGGTCAAGGCGCTGCGCGATGGGCGCATCGATGCCTGCTGTGTCGGGGCCCCCTGGGGGGCGGCGGCGGAAAGCGCCAGTGCCGGCTATCGACTGCTGAGTTCACACCAGATCTGGAACAACAGCCCCGAGAAGGTGTTTGCGGTGACCCGTGACTGGGCCCAGCGCCATCCCAATACGCACCGTGCGGTGGTGGCAGCGCTGCTGCGGAGCTGTCAGTGGCTGGACCGTCCCGAGCACCGGATGGAGGCGGCGCAGCTGCTGATCGACAGCGGCAGCGTCGACGCACCGCCGGCGACCCTGCGGGCCGCGCTGGATGCCAGTGCCGGCGAGGCGCCGCAGCGAGGGCGTCTGGTGTTCCACGCCGGTGCCGCCAATTTCCCCTGGATCACGCACGCGGTCTGGTTCATCGAACAGATGCGCCGCTGGCGGCAGATTGATGATGAGGTTGACGCCCTGTCGGTGGCGGCGGCGGTCTATCGCACCGATATCCATCGGGATGCTGCCCGTCGTCTGGGCATGCCGGTGCCCGACGAGGACGGAAAATCGGAAGGGCATCACGACCGTCCGTGGATGCTGCGAACCCAGACGGGGGACATTGCCATGGGCAGTGACCGCTTCTTTGACGGGCAGACCTTCGTCAACTGCGCGGCGGCGCCCATGCTGACCGCGCCGGGCGGGCGATGATGAGCCCGACGCAGGCGGCGACGTTGCAGTCCAGCTGGGCGCAGGTGCAACCGCTGCGCCGCGATGCGGCGGCACTGTTTTACGCCAGCCTGTTCGAGCGCAACCCCGCCCTGCAGGCCTTGTTCAGTTCGCCGATGGCGGAGCAGGGCGAGCGTCTGATGGACATGATCGGCGCTGCGGTGGCCCTGTCGGCAGAGCCGAAGCGGCTGGGGCCAGTGCTGCAGGCGCTCGGGGCCCGGCATCGGGGCTACGGGGTGCGGGCTGAGGATTACCAGACGGTGGGGGCGGCCCTGCTGTACACCCTGGAGGCCGGGTTGGGTGCGGCGTTCACTGACGAAGTCCGGTCTGCCTGGGCGGCCTTTTACGCCGAGGTGGCGGACGGGATGCAGGCGCCTTGATGGTGAGCACTATTGGTGCGCCGGCGCCACACTGGTGCAAGGCCTTCGGTGCGCGTGCACGCAGATCCACGTAAACCGGGCTTGCCAAGATGGCACGCCCCTTGCGGTAGATCTCCCGAGGGTCCAACGATGGACCCCGGACCGCAGTACGGATCCCCCGCGGGATCCTGAACAGACAGAGGCAGGTACCCGCCACGAAGGCGGTACCCGGACAACGACGTCCATGACACAGGCGAGGCCTGCGTCATGGACGTTTTTTTTTGGCTGACGATTTCGGATGACCCATACGCTGACCCCCCTGATGAACCGTTGCGCACGTGCCACCCTGAGCGGCGTGTTGGCCCTCGCGCTGAGCGCCTGTGGCGCTGACAAGCCGGCCGCGCCGGCCGCGCTGGAGGCAACTGCCGCGCTGCCGGAAACGATGCCGGAAAAGCCGGACCTCAAGTTCGGCTTCATCAAGCTCACGGACATGGTGCCCTTGGCCATCGCCTATGAGAAAGGCTACTTCGAGGATGAAGGGCTGTACGTCACCCTCGAAGCCCAGGCCAACTGGAAGGTGCTGCTGGACCGTGTGATCTCCGGCGAGCTTGATGGCGCGCACATGCTGGCGGGCCAGCCCCTGGCGGCCACGATCGGTTATGGCACCCAGGCCGAGGTGATCACGGCGTTCAGCATGGATCTCAATGGCAACGCCATCACCGTTTCCAATGAAGTGTGGTCGGCGATGAAGGCCCACGTGCCGATGAAGGAGGACGGGCTGCCGGTGCGCCCGGTGCGCGCTGATGCCCTGAAACCGGTGGTGGAGCAGTATCGCGCGGACGGCCGGCCGTTCAATCTCGGCATGGTGTTTCCGGTATCCACGCACAACTACGAGCTGCGCTACTGGCTGGCGGCGGGGGGCATCCATCCCGGCTACTACGCGCCACAGCGCGGGGATGTCACGGGGCAGTTGGGCGGGGATGTCCTGCTGTCGGTGACGCCGCCACCGCAGATGCCGGCAACGCTGGAGGCCGGCACCATCTTCGGGTACTGCGTCGGCGAACCCTGGAATCAGCAGGCGGTGTTCAAGGGGATCGGTGTGCCGGTGATCACCGATCACGAGATCTGGCACTACAACCCGGAAAAGGTGTTCGGTGTCCGGGAAGACTGGGCCCGGGAAAATCCGAAGACGCACAAGGCCGTGCTGAAGGCCTTGATCCGCGCCGCCCATTGGCTCGATGCGGACAACAACCGCAACCGCGACGAGGCCGTGACGATCATCTCGCGCGCCAACTATGTCGGCGCGGATCCGGAAGTGATCGCCAACTCCATGACCGGCACTTTCGAATATCAAAAGGGCGAAACCCTGGCGGTGCCCGACTTCAACGTTTTCTTCCGTCATCACGCCACCTATCCGTTCTATTCCGATGCCATCTGGTACCTGACCCAGATGCGCCGCTGGGGACAGATCCCCGAGCATCGCCCCGATGACTGGTACCTCGACACGGCGCGCAAGGTCTATCGCCCCGACCTCTACGCCGAGGCGGCGCGTGAACTCATTGAAGAGGGTCGTCTGCCGAAAACGGCGTTCCCCGACTTCGCCACCGAAAGCGGCTTCCGGGCGCCGACGGATGCCTTCATCGACGGCGTCGAATATGACGGGCGTCAACCGAACGCCTACCTCGAACAGTTCGCCATTGGTCTCAAGGGGGAGGACTCGCCATGACGCGCGCACCCCAGCTGTTGTTGTCACGCTTTCGCCCCTGGGCTGCCCGCTTCCTGAGCGGCGTGGGCACCCTCCTTGGCCAGCGACCATCGCTTCGCCGCTGGACCTCCTCGCTGTTGCTCCCAGTGATGGGGTTGCTGGTCTTTCTTCTGCTCTGGCAGGCGGTTGCATCCCGTATCGACACCTCGCTCGGCGCCTTTCCCGGCCCCGCCGAGGTCTGGACCCAGGCGCAAGGCCTGTGGAACGAACATCAGGCCGAACGGGAGCGCGCCGACGCCTTCTACCAACGCCAGGAAGCACGCAACAGTGTGCGCCTGGCCGCCAACCCGGAGGCGCCGGTCACGATCCGGCCCTATACCGGGCAACCCACCTTCATCGATCAGATCGGCACCAGCCTGATGACGGTGGCGACCGGGTTTCTACTCGCCTCGGCCATCGCCATCCCGCTGGGGATCGTCATTGGCCTGTCGCGACCGATGTATGCGGCCATGAACCCGATCATCCAGTTGCTCAAGCCGGTGTCGCCACTGGCCTGGCTGCCGCTGGTGACCCTGGTCGTGGCGGCGGTGTACACCACCGATGATCCGGCCATGCCCAAGTCCTTCGTGGTGTCGGCCATCTGCGTGCTGTTGTGTTCGCTGTGGCCGACGCTGGTGAACACCGCGGTCGGTGCGTCCGCCGTGCAGAGCGATCTGGTCAACGTGTCACGGGTGTTGCGACTGGGGCGGCTCACCCATGTGGTGAAGATCGTGCTGCCGTCCTCGGTGCCGATGATCTTCGCGGGTCTCCGGCTCTCGCTGGGGGTCGCGTGGATGGTGCTCATCGCCTCGGAAATGCTGGCGCAGAACCCCGGTCTCGGGAAGTTCGTCTGGGACGAATTCCAGAACGGCAGCTCCGCTTCGCTGAGTCGGATCATGGTGGCGGTGATCGTCATCGGCTTCATTGGCTTTCTCCTGGACCGCAGCATGCTCGGACTGCAGCGCGCCGTGTCCTGGGACAAGACCGCCATCCTGCGATAACGGAGTCCCTCCCATGCAAAGTCATCTAGAGCTGTCCTGCATCGGCATGGACTTTCCCACCCCCAACGGGGTGTTCTGTGCCCTCGACCGTGTGCAGCTGCATGTGCGCCAGGGCGAGTTCATCTCGCTGATCGGGCATTCCGGTTGTGGCAAGTCCACCGTGCTCAACATTGTTGCCGGCCTGTTGCAGGCCACCCGCGGCGGCGTGATCGTCGACGGGCGTGAAGTGGCCGAGCCCGGACCGGACCGCGCCATGGTGTTTCAGAACCACTCGCTGCTGCCCTGGCTGACGGTGCGCGAGAACGTGGCGCTCGCCGTCGACAAGGTGCTCGCCGGCAAGAAGAGCCGCGCGGAGCGCGCCGCCTGGATCGAGCACAACCTCAATCTGGTGGGACTGACCCATGCCCGCGACAAGCGCCCGAATGAAATTTCAGGGGGCATGAAGCAGCGCGTCGGCATCGCGCGGGCACTGTCGATGCAGCCGCGGATCCTGTTGATGGACGAGCCCTTCGGCGCGCTCGACGCGCTGACCCGTGCCCAGCTGCAGGACGCCTTGATGGAGATTCAGGCGCAGCTCGGCAACACCGTGCTGATGGTGACCCACGACGTCGACGAGGCGGTGTTGCTGTCGGACCGCGTGGTGATGATGAGCGTGGGACCGAAGGCAACCATTGCACAGGTGATGGAGGTGACCTTGCCGCGACCACGGCACCGGCTGGCGCTGGCGGAGAACCCGGCCTACCACCACCACCGTGCCGAAATTCTGCGGTTCCTGCATGAAGGCCATGCGCCGCCGCCCGCCGCCGATGCCGCCCCAGCCGCGCCGACGCGGGAACGGGCCAGTCGTGATCGCGGCGCGCAGCCGCGCAAAGTGGCCTGAGGGGGCGGCATGAACATCGTCGTCATCGGCCACGGCATGATCGGCCACAAGTTTCTGGAAGCCCTGTCGGCACACACCGTCCCCGACCTGACCGTGACCGTGCTCTGCGAGGAGCCGCGACCGGCCTATGACCGGGTGCATCTGTCCTCGTTCTTTTCCGGCACCAGCGCCGATGCACTGTCGCTGGTCCCCGAAGGCTTTTTCGACCGGCCGGGCTGGACGCTCCGCCTGTGCGAGCCGGCGGTGGAGATCGATCGCGAAGCGCGGATGGTGGTGACCTCCGCGGGTGACCGCCTGTCGTATGACCGTCTGGTGATCGCGACCGGATCGGTGCCGTTCGTGCCGCCGGTCCCGGGCCGCGACCGCTCTGGATGCTTCGTCTATCGCACCATCGAGGACCTGCAGGCCATGCAGGCCTGGGGGCGCACCGCCCGCAGTGGCGTGGTGGTGGGTGGCGGCCTGTTGGGACTGGAGTGCGCCAAGGCGCTTCGGGATATGGGCCTGGAAACCCACGTGGTGGAGTTTGCCGGCCGTCTGATGGCGGTGCAGGTGGACGATGGCGGCGGCCGCGTGCTGCGACAGCGCATCGAGGATCTGGGTGTGCATGTGCACACCGGCAAGAACACGCTGGAGATCGTTGACGGTGAGTCCTCGACGCACCGGATGCAGTTCGCCGATGACAGCTGGCTCGAGACCGACATGATCGTGTTCTCCGCCGGCATCCGGCCGCAGGACGCGCTGGCGCGTCTGAGCGGTCTCGATGTCGGCCCGCGTGGCGGCATCGTGGTGGATGACCAGTGCCGCAGCAGTGATCCCGACATCTACGCCATCGGTGAGTGTGCGTTGTGGCAGGGACGCATCTTCGGGCTGGTGGCGCCGGGGTACGAGATGGCGCGGGTGGCGGCGGCCTGTATCGCCGACCAGGCCTCGTCGGCCGCCTTCAAGGGGGCCGACATGTCCACCAAGCTCAAGTTGATGGGGGTGGACGTGGCCAGCCTGGGCGACGCTCACGGGCAGACCCCCGGCAGTCGGTCCTACGTGTATACCGACGAGCGCCAGCAGCTCTACAAGAAGCTGGTGGTGTCTGCGGACGGCCGTCAGCTGCTGGGCGGTGTGCTGGTGGGTGAGGCGTCGGCCTACGGTGGCCTGCTGCAGATGATGCTCAATGGTCTCGCCCTGCCGGATGCGCCGGAGCAGCTGATCCTGCCGCGGTTCGACGGTGCGGAGGCACCGGCGCTGGGCGTGGATGCACTGCCCGAGAGTGCGCAGATTTGTTCCTGCAACGATGTCAGCAAGGGGCAGCTTTGCGCCGCCGTGGCGGAGGGCGCCCGTACCGTGGGCGATCTCAAGGCCGCCACCTGTGCCGGCACCTCCTGCGGCGGCTGCGTGCCATTGGTCACGCAGTTGCTGAAGGCAGAACTGACGCGCCAGGGCGTGGAGGTCAACGACCATCTTTGCGAACACTTCCCGTACTCGCGACAAGCGCTCTATCACATCGTGCGCGTGGAACGGATCGAATCCTTCGCTGAGCTGCTGCGCCGACATGGACAGGGACATGGCTGCGACATCTGCCGCCCGGTGGCGGCCAGCATTCTGGCCAGCTGCTGGAACGACTTCGTGCTCAAGCGCGAGCACGCTGCGCTGCAGGATTCCAACGACTACTTCCTGGCCAATATCCAGAAGAACGGCACCTATTCGGTGGTGCCGCGTATCGCCGGCGGGGAGATCACGCCCGACAAGCTGATCGTGATCGGCGAAGTGGCTAAACAGTTCGGGCTGTACACCAAGATCACCGGCGGCCAGCGCATTGACCTTTTCGGCGCCCAGGTGCATCAGCTGCCGGCGATCTGGGAGGCGCTGGTGGCGGCCGGGTTCGAATCCGGCCATGCCTATGGCAAGGCGGTTCGCACGGTGAAATCCTGTGTCGGCAGCACCTGGTGTCGCTACGGCGTGCAGGATTCCGTCGCCATGGCGCTGGCCCTGGAGCATCGTTACAAGGGGCTGCGGGCCCCGCACAAGCTCAAGTTCGCGGTGTCGGGCTGCACCCGTGAGTGCGCCGAGGCGCAGTCCAAGGATGTCGGGGTGATCGCCACCGAGAAGGGGTGGAACCTCTACGTCTGCGGCAACGGCGGCATGAAGCCGCGGCACGCCGAACTGCTGGCGCGGGATGTCGACGATGCCACCCTGTTGTCGCTGATCGACCGGTTCCTGATGTTCTACGTGCGGACCGCGGACCGCCTGCAGCGCACCAGCGTGTGGCGCGACAATCTCGAAGGCGGGCTGGACTATCTCAAGGAGGTGATCGTCGAGGACAGCCTGGGCCTGGCCGCCGAGCTGGAGGCCGAGATGGCGCTGGTGATCGACCGCTATGCCTGCGAGTGGAAGCGGGCCATCGAGGACCCCGAGACGCGGGCCCGTTTCCGCACCTTCGTCAACAGCGACGCCGATGACAGCGATGTGGTGTTCGTCAACGAGCGGGGCCAGATCCGGCCCGCAACCGAAATTGAGCGCGGCAGCCGGCTGAGCGGAGTGCCGGTCGTCCACGAGACGGCCTGAGCCATGCGCATGGATGACACTCTGCTTGAATCCCTGTGGCAGCCGGTCTGTGCGGTGGATGCGATCTGGCCGGACACCGGGGCCTGCGCCCTCGTCAACGGGCGTCAGGTGGCGGTGTTCCGCTTCGGGGCGGGCGCCGAGGCGGCGTGGTACGCCATCGGCAACCACGACCCCGCGTCGGGTGCCAACGTGCTGTCGCGGGGGCTGCTGGGCAGCCTCGGGGGGCGTCCGGTGGTGGCGTCGCCGATCTACAAGCAGCACTACGACCTCGTCACCGGGGCGTGTCTGGAGGATGCCGGCCTGCGGGTGCCGGTGTACCCGGTCCGGGTGGCGGAGGGCCAGGTCTGGGTCGTGGCGTGAGCGGCGCGGTGTCGCCGCCGGGTGGCCGTCTGGTGGTGGTGGGGCATGGCATGGCGGCCGCCCGCACCCTGGAGGAGCTCTGGACGCTGGCGCCGGGGCGCTTTCACACCACCGTGCTGGGCAGCGAACCGCAGGTCGGCTACAACCGGGTGCTGCTGTCCGCACTGCTGTCCGGCGAGGTGAAGCCCGAAACACTGCCGCTGCTCGCGCCGGACTGGTACGCCGCGCGCGGTATCGCCGTCCATGGGGATGACCCGGTGGTGCGGATTGATCGATCACGGCGCGAAGTACACACCGCGCGCGGCCGGGTGCTGCCCTACGACCGCCTGCTGATCGCCACGGGTTCCACGCCCGTCAAGCCGCCGCTGGAGGGCATGGACCTGCCGGGGGTTCGGGTGTTCCGCACCCTGGCCGATACCGAGGCGTTGATGGCGGCGTCCCGGCAGTTCCGGCGTGCCGTGGTGATCGGGGGCGGCTTGCTGGGGGTGGAAGCCGCCGAAGGCCTGCGGCGGCGGGGCATGGCGGTGACCCTGGTGCACCGGGCGCCGGTGCTGCTCAACCAGCAGCTGGATGCCGCCGCCGGTGCCTTGCTGGCGGACACCCTGCGCAGCCGAGGCCTGCAGCTGCGGTTGTCAGCGGAGACGGAGGCGCTGCTGGGTGCTTCGCGGGTCGAGGCGGTGCGCCTGGCTTCCGGTGAAGTGCTGGCGGCCGATCTGGTGGTGGTGTCCATCGGCGTGCGGCCGGAGATCGGCCTGGCGCAGGCCGCCGGCTTGCACTGCCAGCGCGGCATCGTTGTCGACGACACCCTGCAGACCTTCGATCCCCGCATCTACGCGGTGGGCGAGTGCGTGGAACATCGTGGTGCCACATTCGGGTTGGTGGCGCCGGTGTGGGCGCAGGCCAGCGTTTGCGCCAGCCACCTGGCCGGCGAGGGCCACCGTCGTTTCGAGCCGACGCAGAGCGCCACCCGCCTCAAGGTATCGGGCATCGAGGTGTACTCGGCCGGCGATTTCGCCGGTGGCGACGGACATGAGGAACTGCTGCTCAAGGCCTCCCGCCGGGGGGTCTACCGGCGACTGATTCTGCGCGACCGGCGGATTACCGGCGCCGTGTTTTTCGGTGACACCCGAGACAGCAGCTGGTTCTTTGACCAGATGGCCACCGGGCGCGATGTCAGCGGGCTGCGGGAGCGCCTGCTGTTCGGTCCCGCCTGGTGCGAAGCGGGAGGCTGAGCGATGGCGGCCGCCGACGGGGTCCGGACCACCTGTCCCTACTGTGGCACCGGCTGCGGGGTGCAGGTGCGCGTGGAGGGTGGCGCGCCCGTGGTCGCCGGCGATCCGACTCACCCCGCCAACCTCGGTCGGCTGTGCGTCAAGGGATCCGCCCTGGGCGACACCCTCGACAGTGGCGAACGGCTGCTGCAGCCGCAGTTGCGCAGCCGTGCCTACGCACCCACCCGTCCGGTGAGCTGGTCGCGCGCACTGGACGAAGTGGCGGGCCGGTTCCGCCGCGTGATTGATGAGCACGGCCCGGAGGCCGTGGCCTGGTACGTGTCCGGCCAGCTGTTGACCGAGGATTACTACGTTGCCAACAAGTTGGTGAAGGGCTACGTCGGCAGTGCCAACATCGACACCAATTCGCGCCTGTGCATGTCGTCTGCCGTGGCCGGGCACAAGCGTGCCTTCGGTGAGGACATCGTGCCGGTGCGCTACGACGATCTCGATCATGCCGACCTGATCGTGCTGGTGGGATCCAACACCGCCTGGTGCCACCCCATCCTCTATCAGCGCATCATGCGGGCGCGTGAGCGGCGGCCGCAGATGCGTCTGGTGGTGATCGATCCGCGGCGCACGGCCACGGCGGAATCCGCCGACCTGCACCTGCCGCTGCGGCCGGGCACCGACGTCACCCTGTTCAACGGCCTGCTCGTGCACCTGCACGCCGCCGGCTGTGTGGATGCCGACTTCGTGCGTGATCACACCCAGGGCGCCACCGAGGCGCTGGCCACCGCGCATCGGCACGGCGGTGGCGACGCCGCTGCGGTGGCGCGCGCCTGCGGTCTCAGTCGCGAGGCGCTGGACACCTTCTTCAAGTGGTTCGCCGCCTGCAGCCGGACCATCACCGCCTTCTCGATGGGCGTGAACCAGTCCTCGGCCGGCACCGACAAGGTCAACGCCATCATCAATTGCCACCTGCTGACGGGCCGGATCGGGCGCAGCGGGGCGGGGCCGTTCTCCTTGACCGGGCAACCCAATGCCATGGGCGGGCGCGAAGTGGGCGGGCTGGCGAACATGCTGGCGGCGCATCTGTCGCTGGAGGATCCCCAGCATCGTGCGCTGGTGCAGGGTTTCTGGAACAGTCCCCGCATCGCCGAGCAGCCGGGGCTTCAGGCGGTATCGCTGTTCGAGGCGATCGCCGACCGCCGGGTGCGGGCGGTGTGGATCATGGCCACCAACCCGGTGGTCAGCCTGCCGGACGGGGATCGCGTGCGGAAGGCACTGTCACGGTGCGAGACGGTGGTGGTGTCCGACGTCACCGCCCGCACCGATACGGCGCCCTATGCCCATGTGCTGCTGCCGGCGCAGGCCTGGGGCGAGAAGGACGGCACGGTGACCAACTCGGAGCGCTGCATTTCCCGACAGCGCCCCTTTCTCGCCGCATCGGGCGAGGCGCGACCGGACTGGTGGGCGCTGTGCGAAGTGGCGCGGCGCTGGGGCTACGGTGCCCATTTTGCCTACACCGGCGCGCACCAGATCTTTGACGAGCACGCCCGGCTGACCGCGACCGGCAACACGCCGCCGCTTGCGGGTACCCCGGACGTGCCGCAAGTTCCCCGGCTGTTGCATCTCGGTGGACTGGCCGGGCTCGGGCAGCCGCAGTACGACGCCCTGGTGCCCGTGCGCTGGCCGGTGCTGCCGGCGGATGCGACGGCAGCGCCGGCCCGGCACGGGTATCACCCGGACGGTCGCGCGCGGCTGGTGCCGGTGGCGCCGCGAGGGCCGGCCGGGGTGCTCAGCCGACGATACCCCTTGTCACTCAACACCGGGCGGCTGCGGGATCAGTGGCACACCATGACGCGGACCGGGCTGGCACCACGGTTGCTCGCCCACACCGGTGAGCCCTTCATCGACGTGCATCCGGATGATGCCCGCGACGCCCAGGTGCGCGACGGCGAGCTGGTACGTCTGCGCAGCAGCCGAGGACGGCTGGTGGCGCGCCTCCGCAGTTCTGGGGCGATGCGGCGCGGTGAAGTGTTCGCCCCGATTCACTGGAACGCCCAGTACGCTGCCGCTGCCCGAGTCGGGGCACTGGTGGCACCGGTGGTGGATCCGCTCTCTGGTGAGCCCGAATTCAAGTACACGCCGGTGCGGCTGGAGCCGTTCCGGACCAGCTGGCAAGGCGTGGCGTTGAGCCGGCGTCCGCTCGACCCCCGCGGGCTGGACTGGTGGGTGCGGGTCCCCGGGGTCAGTTTCCAGCGTTACGAGCTGGCCGGGGTGCGGCCGCTGGAGACGCCGGGCGTGTGGGCACGCCAATGGCTGGGCGTCGACGAGGAAGCGGACTGGATCGAGTACCGCGATGACACGGCCGGTGACTACCGGGCGGTATGGTGGGTGGGTGACCACGTCGAGGCCTGCCTGTTCCTGACCCGCGGCGTCAGCCTGCCGGCGCGGGCCTGGCTGGCCAGTTGTTTCGACCGCGACCGCGAGGAGGGCGTACCGCCGATGGCGCTGCTCGCCGGTGCCGCGCCACGTGGTGAGGATGCCGGTCCGACGGTTTGCGCCTGTTACGGCGTCGGCCGCAACACCCTGGTCAAGGCCATCAGGACGCAGGGGCTGCGGGATACCGCTGCGGTCACCGCCTGTCTCAAGGCGGGAGGCAATTGCGGCTCCTGCCTGCCGGAGATCCGCAGCCTGATTGCCGAGTGCGGTGTCAGTCCGGCGACGCCATCAGCTGTGCCAGGGCCTGTGTCAGCGGCTTGAGAAAGAAGGCTTCACCCGGCATTGCATCCACCGGCAGTTCAGCGGCGCGCAGCGCCTCTGCGACCACCGGGCCGATCGCGGCCACCGTGGTGCGCTGCAGCCCCTGCCGCAGCAGTGGCAGGCATCCTTCGCGGGTGCAGAGGCGCAGCAGCCGTTGCACTTGGGCCTTGCTGGTGAAGGCGATGGCATCGACCTCGTCGTCCGCCATGCGCTGCAGCAGTTGCAGGACGGCGGCATCCTCGGCGGCATCGGCATACACATACGGCGACACCGGAACCGGCGTGGCGCCGGCGGCCTCCAGTGTCGACAGCAGGGGCAGGCTGGGCTCGCTGCCGTAGCGTTGCACTCCGACGCGGTGGCCCCGCAGGTCGAGCGTCTGCAGGTGGGCCATGACGCCGTCGCTGGTGGGGGGGGTCACCACGTGACGGGGGCGCAGCCCCAGTTCGCGCAACACCCGACCCGGTTTCGGACCGCGGGCGATGATGGACATGCGGGCCAGCGCCTCGACAAAGATCGGCTTCAGCGGCGGACTGTGCCGATCAAGGCAGGCAAGCAGCCGGCGCAGGCCCTCGCCGGTGAGCAGGATGAGGTCGTCGAAGGGGTGATCGCAGCAGTCCTGCAGCCAGGCCAGCACCGGGGCGGGGTCCGGGGCATCATGAATAGCCACCAGGGGGCAGCGCAGCACCGAGGCGCCGCGCCGCTGCAGCAGGGCGGCGAAGAGGTCCAGTTCCCGGGCCTCGGGTACCGCAATCAGGCGCCCGTTGAGCGCATCATCCACTTCGGTTCTCCAGAGATTTCCATGACGACAGCAGGGATCGTGCCTGAACGCGACATCGACGGCAGCATCACCGCAGTGGTGCTGGCGGGCGGGTTGGGCCTGCGCATGGGGGGGCGCGACAAGGGCCTGCTGCCGCTGCAGGGGCGCCCGCTGGTGGCCGGGCTCTGTGACACGCTACGGCCCCAGGTCGATCAGCTCGTGATCAACGCCAACCGCAACCAGGCCGCCTATGCTGCCCTGGGATGGCCGGTGCTGGCGGATGGTCGGCCCGGTCATCCCGGCCCGCTCGCCGGCATCGAGGCGGCGATGGCGGTGGCGCCCCCGGGCTGGCTGTTGTGTGTGCCCTGCGATGCCGCGCGCCTGCCGGCGAACCTGGTGGCGGCACTGGCGCGGGGTCTGCGCCTTGCCGGTGTCGCCGCCGCGTATGCCACCCTCGGTGCCGAGCCGCACTACCCGGTCTGTCTGCTGTCGACGGCGTTGGCGTCAGCCGTACGGGTCGCGCTCGACCGCCAACAGCGGTCGGTTCGGCAGTTGCTGGCGGCAGCAGGCGCCGTCCCGGTGGACTTCGCGCAGTCGGTGCCGCGCCCGGTGTTCAGCCTGAACGACGACGACGACTGGCGGGCGCAGGGCTGGACGCCGCCTTGATCTCCGCAGTGAGCTGCGGCCCCAGGCCATCCGACAGCCTGGCCAGATGCCGCAGGTGGCGCTTTTCCAGTTTCCGGTAGAGCTGAATCAGCGCGCGGCCCTCCGCGCTCAGACCGGCGCCCCCTCCACCGGTGCCGCCGGTGCGGCGCGAGACCAGTGTGAGACCACTGCGCCGACCCATCAGGTCCACGGCGTCCCAGGCAGCGCGATAGCTCATGCCCATGGCGATGGCAGCCTGGCGGATGGAGCCGGTGTCCTCGATGCGTTCCAGCAGTTCGATGCGGCCCGGGCCACAGAGATTCTGGCCATCGACGGTCAACCAGAGACTGGAGCCGACGCCGAGCTTGGGCTTTGCCATGCGGTATCCGGATTGGAGGTATTCCGGAGTGATACCGGCTGGCAGCGCCGGAGGCAAGCGCTCGCAACAGATGTGGGGCTTGGGCTCGGTGTATATGATCAGGTATAACGGGTCCTGTTCCTCCCGATTGCCCCGCCCGCCGTGACGCTTGCCGCTCCACCACCGCCATCGCGTGCCGCATCCCTGCGGGATCAGCAGGGACGCAGCAAGCGCAAGCTGCGCCTGTCGCTGACGGATCGCTGCAATTTCCGTTGCAGCTATTGCATGCCCGAGCACCCCACCTGGCTGCCACGGGCATCGCTGATGCGGCAGGACGAGCTGCTGCGATTGGCTGGCATTGCCGTTGCCAACGGCATCACCGACATCCGACTGACCGGCGGAGAGCCGCTGCTGCGGCGGGATCTGCTGTCTTGCGTGGTGGCGCTGCAAAGCCTGCGCGCCCAGGGCCTGCGGCGCCTGTCGATGACGACCAATGCCTACGGTCTGGCGCCGCAGGCTTCGGCGCTGCGGACCGCAGGCCTCGATGATCTCAACATCAGTCTCGATGCCGTCGACCCGGAGCGTTTCCGGGCGCTCACCCGTCGTGAACTGGCGCCGGTGCTGGAAGGGATCGACGCTGCCGTTGCCGCAGGGTTTCCGGTCAAACTCAACGCCGTGGTGCTGCGCGGCCGCAACGAGGATCAGATTCTGCCGCTCACCGCCTGGGCGCTGGCGCGGGGGCTGCCGCTGCGGTTCATCGAGTACATGCCGCTGGATGCCCCCGGTCGCTGGCAGCGGGCGGATGTGGTGAGCGAGGAGGACATCCTGCGCACCTTGCGCACGGTGTACCGCGTGAGCGCGCGACCGCGCGGACGTGATCCCGCCACCCTGTACGACATCGATGGCGAGCCGATGCTGGGCGTGATCGCCACCGTCAGCAACCCGTTCTGTCGAACCTGCGACCGTATCCGCCTGACCGCGACAGGGGAACTCTATACCTGCCTGTTCGCCGCCACCGGGACCCCGCTGGGCGCGCGTCTGCGTGCCGGAGACGACGACGACACCCTGACGCAGCTGATGCACGACGCGGTGTGGCACAAGCAGGCGGGCTACATCGCAGCCCCCGGCCCCGTCGAACGCCCCGTCCTCATGTATGGAATGGGGGGGTGAGCCCCGCCTGCGAGCACTGCTCGCAGGCGGGGCGAACGACCCGGCATGGATGCCGGGGCCGGAGTGAATTAGCGAAGTAACGGTTCGCCAGGATGGCCGGTGCTGAGTCGAGGGCTCGGCACAACAACCGCTTTTGCGAGCACAGCATTATTTTTTGAGAGCATCACCCATGAACATCCAATTTGAATGCTTCGGCATCCTGCAGCGGCTCTGCAGCGATCAGCCCATCACGCTGACGGTGCCACCGGGCAGCACCCTGGACGATGCCCTGGACCAGCTGGCCGAGCGGTTTCCCGAGGCCAGTGAGGCGCTGGAGCGGGTGGCCTGCGCGGTCGGCGACCAGATCCTGCCGCGTCGCTCGCTGCTCGAAGGCGACACCACGGTGGCGCTGCTGCCGCCGGTTGCCGGGGGCTGAGACGGATGAGCACGTTCCCGGCATCAACCCGCGCCACACGGTATCTGTTCGAGACCCCGCTTTCGCTCGATGCGTTGCTGGCCGAGGGGGCACACCCGGAAAGTGGCGGCCTCGCCCTCTTTGGCGGCACCGTGCGCAACCACCACGAGGGCAGGGCGGTCACGCGCCTGCGCTACACCGCCTACGCCCCGCTGGCGGCGCGCCTGATGGCGGAGATCGAGGCGGAAGCCATCGCCCGCTTCGGCCTGTCCCACTGCCGCGTGGTACACCGCGTCGGCCTGCTCGAGATCGGCGATGCCGCCATCTACTGCGTGACCCGTGCACCGCACCGGGCCGAGGCCTTCGCGGGTTGTCGTCATGCCGTCGATGCGGTGAAGCACCGCGTGCCGATCTGGAAGGAGGAGTTCTACGCCGACGGCAGCAGCCGCTTCGTCGAAGGCTGCTGCATTGACCCGGACCATGCGGATACGCCGCACGCGCATGACCACCCGGGCCATCATCACGCACCCGCGGGGCGGGCATCGGCATGAAGGACGTTGGCAACAAGCCCGATACCCGGCGCAGTGCGCGTGCCTCCTGTGTGCTGCACGCACCGGCGGACTGCATCGAACGTCTGCGGCAGGGCAATACGGACAAGGGCGATGCCCTGAAGACCGGCCGGGTGGCCGGCATCCTCGCCGCCAAGCGCACCGACGAGCTGATCCCGCTGTGCCACCCGTTACCCATCCACCGCGCCGACATTGACTACGAACTCGGCGATACCCAGGTGAAGGTGATCGCCACCGTCGAGACCATCGGTCCCACCGGGGTGGAAATGGAGGCGCTGGCGGCCGCCAGTCTGGCGGCACTGACGCTCTACGACATGCTCAAGCCGCATTGCCGACCCGAGGAACTGCGCATCACCGACACGCATCTGGAAGAGAAGCGTGGCGGCAAGTCGCAGTTTGGCCGGCGCCTGCGGGTGGCCGCTACGGCCAGCGTCATCGTGTTGTCGGACACGGTGGCGGCCGGGCGCAAGCCGGACACCGCCGGCCGTGCGGTGGAAGCTGCCCTGAGCGGGGCGGGATTCGAACCCGTGGCCTACCAGGTGATTCCCGACGAGCCCGAGCAGCTGCGTGCCGCCCTGGACGCGGCGATGAATGCCGGTACCGCCCTGATCATCACCGTCGGCGGCACCGGGGTGAGCCCGCGCGACCGAACGGCGGAAACCGTGACGCCCTATCTGCTGCAACCGCTGCCGGGACTGATGGAAGCGGCGCGCGCCTTCGGGCAGCGGCGCACACCGTATGCGGCGCTGTCACGCGGGGTGGCCGGTTACGCCCGTGACAACAGCCTGGTGCTCACCTGCCCCGGGTCACGTGGGGGCGCCAGCGAGACGCTGGCGGCGGTGTTGCCGGCGTTGGTGCATCTGGTCGAGGTGTGTCGGCCGGGCAAGCCGCATCCCGGTGGGTATCGCTGACGCGTCTCATGGTTGGAATCCGCGCCGGAGTGTTTGCGTTGCTGAGCCTGCTGGCATGGCCGGCCGGTGCGGGGACGATCACCGTTGCCGCCGCCGCCAGCCTGCAGCCGGTGATGGATGCCTTGCGGGATGCCTTTGCCGATACCGCGCCGGACACCACCGTTGTGGTGGTTTTCGCCTCGTCGGGAAAGTTGCAGGCCCAGATTCGCCAGCAGGCCCCCTTTGATCTGTTTCTGTCGGCGGACGTGGCGCATGCGCAGTCGCTGGCCGATGACGGTTTCGCCGCCGCGCCGCCGGTGGTGTACGCACGCGGCCGCCTGGCGCTGTGGAGTGCACGGGAGGATGCCAGTGGCCTGAGCCTGTCGGATCTCCTCGATGCGCGGTTCGACCGCATTGCCATCGCCAGTCCACGTCATGCGCCCTATGGACAGCGCGCCGAGGAGGCCCTGCGTGCCGCCGGCGTGTGGGCGGCGCTGGCGCCCCGACTGGTCTACGGCGAAAACATCGGACAGGCGGCGCAGTTCGTGGCCTCCGGAAACGCACGGGTGGGCCTGCTGGCGTTGTCGCAAGTGCAACAGCCTGCCTTGTCCCGACGCGGCGGTCATGCGGTGGTGGATGCAGATCTGCATGCACCGCTGGATCAGGCCTTCGTGGTCATCCGGCGTGCGGCGGACAATGCCGAGGTCCAGGCCTTCGCCGCCTTCCTCACCAGCGCCCGCGCGGCCGCGCTGTTCACACGCCACGGTTTCGAGGCGCCCTGATGCTGTCGCCCGCGGATTGGCAGGCGCTGTGGCTGACCCTGCGGCTGGCGGCGCTGGTGACCGTGCTGTTGCTGCTGCTGGGGACGCCCCTGGCCTGGTGGCTGGCGCGCAGCCGGTCGTTCTGGCGGCGTCCGGTGGCGGCGGTGGTGGCCCTGCCGCTGGTGTTGCCGCCCACCGTGCTGGGGTTCTATCTGCTGCTGGCGATGGGCCCGTCCGGGCCGGTGGGCCGGCTCACCGAAGGGCTGGGCCTCGGCCTGCTGCCCTTCACTTTTCCGGGACTCGTGGTGGCCTCGATGCTGTACTCGCTGCCCTTCGTGGTGCAGCCGCTGCAGGCCGCGTTCCAGTCGCTGGGGCCTCGCCCCCTGGAGGTCGCGGCCACGCTGCGGGCCGGCCCGCTCGATCGCTTCTGCTCGGTGGCCCTGCCGCTGGCACGGCCAGGGTTTGTCACCGCCGCCCTGCTCGGGTTCACCCATACCGTTGGCGAATTCGGCGTGGTGCTGATGATCGGCGGCAGTCTCCCGGGAAGTACCCGAGTGGTGTCGGTGCAGCTCTACGACCATGTCGAGGCACTGGACTATGGCGCCGCCCATGGCCTGGCCGGCGTACTGCTGGGGTTCGCCTTCCTGACCCTGTTGCTGCTGTACCTGCGCAACCCGCAACTGCGGAGCTTCGGATGACTGCCGCCGGCCTGCAGCTGCGTCTCGACCTGACGCGCGGCGACTTCACCTTGGCCGTCGATCTGCAGCTGCCGGGGCGCGGCATCACGGCCCTGTTCGGGCCATCGGGATCCGGCAAGACCTCCTGTCTGCGGGTGCTGGCGGGGCTCGATCGGGTTCCGGGAGCGCAGGTCATCGTCAACGGCACCGTGTGGCAGGACGAGGTGCGCGGCCTGTTCGTGCCGCCCTGGAAACGCGCGGTGGGGTACGTGTTTCAGGAAGCCAGCCTGTTTTCGCACCGCAGCGTGCGCGGCAATCTGCTCTATGGCTACCGGCGCGCGGGCCGGCCCGCTGATGTAGCGGTCGACGATCTCATCGACCTACTCGACCTGCGCGGGTTGCTGACCCGCATGCCGGCCGGGTTGTCAGGCGGCGAACGCCAGCGGGTGGCGATCGGTCGCGCGTTGATGACGGCGCCGCGGCTGTTGCTGCTCGACGAGCCGCTGTCGGCGCTGGACCTCGCGCGGAAGGCCGAGATCCTGCCGTACCTGGAGGCACTGCACCGGCGGCTGTCGATTCCGGCGGTGTACGTCAGTCATGCCGTGGATGAGGTGATGCGGCTGGCCGATCACCTGGTGGTGCTGGAGAGCGGGCGGGTGCAGGCGCAGGGGGCGATGCCGGCAGTGCTCACACAAGTGGACCTGCCCGGGCCGTCCGGTCGCGAGCCGGGGGTGGTGTTTGATGCCGAAGTGGTCGGTCATGATGATGACGATCACCTGAGTGAGCTGCGTTTCGGCGACGGCGGACGGCTGTGGGTGCCCCGGCGTCGGGTGCCGGTCGGGCAGCGCCTGCGGGCGCGGATTCCTGCGCGCGATGTCAGTCTGGCCTTGAGCCGTCCCGCGCACAGCAGCATGCTCAACCTGTTGCCGGCCACGCTCATCGAAGGCGTGCCGGCGGTCGATCCGCCAGGGCAGCGCCGGGTGCGGCTGCACTGTGAAGGCATTGATCTGCTGGCGCTGATCACCGAGCGTTCCTGGCGCACGCTGGCGCTGGCCCCCGGACAGGCGGTGTGGGCGCAGGTGAAGGCGGTTGCCCTGTTGGACTGAAGGAGCCCATTGCAGTGATATCGATTGACGAAGCCCTGGCCCATTACGCCCGCCACCTGCGGCCGCTGCCGGTGGTGCAGTGCCCGCCCGCGGAGGCCCTGGGCCGGGTGCTCGCACATCCGCCGTGTGCGGCGACCGACCTGCCGCCCTTCGATCAGAGCGCGGTGGACGGCTATGCGCTGCACAGCCGCGATCTGCATGCGGCTACGCCGTCGCAGCCGGCGTGGCTGCCGGTGGTGGGCGAGGTGGCCGCCGGTGTCGCGCATCCGCCCGCGCTGGCGCCTGGAACCGCCGTGCGTATTTTCACCGGTGGCCCCATTCCGCCCGGTGCCGACACCGTGGCACGGCAGGAGATCGTGACGCGGGAGGGTGACCGCATCGCCCTGCAACAGGCGCTGGCGCCGGCGGCGGACCTGCGTCGGCGAGGGGAGGAGCTGGCCGCCGGCACGGCACTGGCCGCAGCCGGGACGCGGGTGACGCCGGGGGTGGTCGCGGCACTGGCGATGGCAGGTGTCGACACCGTGGCCGTGCACCGCCCGCCGCGACTGGCCCTGCTGGTGACCGGGGACGAGGTGGGGCGTCCGGGGCAAGCCCTGCAACAGGGGCAGATCTACGACGCCAACGGCCCCTTGCTGCAGGCCTGGTGCCAGTCACGGGACGGCAGCGCGCCCGTGGTGCAGTTCGTCCCGGACACGCTGTCGGCCGTGCGCGCGGCGCTGGAAGAGGCGCTCGCCAGCGCTGACCTGGTCCTCACCACCGGCGGGGTGTCGGTGGGGGATCGCGACTTCATCCGCGAGGCCGCGGCCGGGCTGGGGGTCGAGGAGGTGTTCTGGCGCGTGCGGCAGAAGCCGGGCATGCCGTTGTACTTCGGGGTGCGCGGCGATGCCGCGATTCTCGGTCTGCCGGGCAACCCCGGGGCGGTCATGGTGGGCTTGCACCTGCACGCCGAGCGCGCCCTGTCGTGGCTGGAGGGCAGCGGTGACCAACGACCGCGCTGGCGCCGGGGGCGGCTGGCGGCGCCGACGCGGGGTGACGCGGTGCGCGAGCTGCTGGTGCGCATGCGTGTTCATCACGATGAGGACGGCGTGGCGCGCCTGACGCCGCTGGGGCGTCAGGCCTCGCACATGCTCAGCAATCTCACCGAAGCCAATGCCCTGGTGCGGGTTGCCGCGCCCAGCCTGGCGGTGGACGCGAGTGTCGAGTGGCTGCCGCTCAGCGGGGACCCGGCCCCGATCTGACCGGACGCTGAGGCCGCGGGCCTTCCATCGTCAGCATGGCGCCCTGGCGCCGCACCTGCAGCCGCAGGGTGTCCCCCTCGCCGCGCATCACCGCGCGGAACAGGGCGCGCGGATCATCAACGGCGGTGTCGTCCACCGTGGTGATGATGTCGCCCGGCTGCAGCGGGAAGCGGCTGTCCTCGGGGACATCGAGAATCAGCACACCCTGGTCGGTGCCGAAGTAGGGCGCCAGCGCGGGGCGCATCGGCGCCAGCTGCCATGCCAGTGGACGCGGGCGATGGCGGTCGCCGTCGCCCTGGCGTTTGGGGATGGCGGTGGCCGTCACCGACAGTTCCAGCACCTGGTTGTCGCGGGCGATCCGGACCGGCACCACCTGACCCACTTCCAGTTTCAGCAGGGATTTGCCGAGCGCCTTGCCGCCCCCGTCGGAGGGCGGTGGCAGGGGATGGCCATCGATGGCCAGCAACAGGTCGCCCGCGCGGATGCCGGCCTGGGCGGCGCCGCTGTCGGCCGCCACATCCCGGATGCGCAGACCCGGCTGGCCCGCCGGACCGGCCGCAGGCGGTCCCAGCCGAAGGCCGAGCTGGCCGCGCAGCGGGTCGCCCAACCCCAAGGGGCCGGGGGCCGGCAGCCCGTGAGTCTCAAGCAGCGCCGCGTAGTCGCGCGCGGCGGCATGCAGGGCCTCCCGCGCGGCCTCTAGTTCGGCGCGCACGCCGTCGTCCAGGGGCGGCGGCGGTGCTGCCAGCGCCGGCAGGGCGGCGCCCAGCCACAGGGCGCCAAGCATCAGGGGAATCCGTCGGGGGGTCATAGCCATTCCTCCTCATCGTCGGGCGTGGAGAGCAGGGCGCGTGCCGTCATCGTCACGGTGGCGGCATCCAAGTCGTCCTGCGGGTAGGGATCGGGCTCCGAGTGCAGGGCCAGCGCGGCGGCCGCCAGCGCCCAGGGCTCGGTGCTGACGGCGGTGTCGGCCTGGGCCACGGCGATCTCGGCCGGTGGTGTCGGCGGCCGCAGGCTCAGGCTCAGGCTCACGGCAAGGGCGCCGAGTCCGGCGGCCATCAGCAGCGGCACCCAGCGACGGGCGCGATGGCGGGGGCGCAGCTGCGCCTCCACCCGTGCCCAGCCGTTGGCGGGCGGGTCGAAGTCGGGCAGCCCGCGCAGGGCCTCGGTCAGCGGTTCAGGCACGCGATTCATGGGAAGCTCCAGGCGCCTGCGGGGCGCCACCGAACTGGTTTCGCAGGCGCGCGTGGGCACGCGACAGCTGCGACTTGGAAAAACTGGGGGTGCGCCCGCAGAGTGCGGCGATCTCGGCGTGGGTGTAGCCCTCCACGTGGTAGAGCCAGAGCACGGTGCGGGGCACCTCGGGGAGGGTGGCAAGTACCTGTTCCAGGTCCAGGCTGTGCAGGTCTTCCTGCCCGATCTGCGCCTCGATCACCTCGTTGGTGGGCACGAACAGGTCCTGCCAGCGCCGCTGTGCCCGCAGGTACATCAGCGCCTGGGTGGCCACCACCCGGCGCAGCCAGTGGCCGAACGGGGCCTCACCCCGAAACTGATGGAGGCTGCGAAATGCGGTGACAAAAGCATCCTGCAGCACATCCGCGGCGCCGTCGGGATCCGTCACCATGCGGCGCGCCAGCGTATAGGCGGGGCGCTCGAAGCGGCGGTAGAGCGATGCCTGCGCGCGCGCCTCGCCGCGCTGTGCGGCGGCCAGTTCGGTGTCCGGAACCTCGATGTCGAAGGCGCTCATGCCCATCAGGATGCGGGTGGGCCCGAAAGGGTCGCAACCGCGACGTGAATGCGGCGTGCGGTTTCAGGGCAGGGCGGTCAGAAACGCACGGATGGCGGCGGTGGTGTCGGCCGGGTGCTGCTGCATGAAGCAATGATCCCCGGTCATCCGTTCGATCCGGACCTGTGGGGCCAGCGCCCGGATGCGGCGGGCGGTCTGGGGAAAGAACGGATAGCTGTCGCGTCCGATCAGCACCAGCGTCGGTATGCGCAGCCGCCGGATCGCCGCCCAGGGATAGAAGGGCTGCTCGAAGATGGCGGCCTCGATGGCGGGCGGGCAGCACAGGGCCCGGCCCTCCGGGGTGTCCCGGGTGGCGTGGTCGAGAAAGTGATCGAGGGCTTCATCGGTCCACCCGGCATAGACGCCACGGCCGGCGAGGCGGCTGCGGGCGTCGTCACGACTGGCCCACAGGGCGCGTCGCCGTCGTGCGGCGCCTGCCATCGGATTGCGGCCGAGGGCGCTCGCCAGCTTCAGTCCCAGCCAGAGGTGGGTGGGCAGCAGAATGGGGTCCAGCAGGACCAGGGCGCGGAAGCGGCCGGGATGGCGGTCGGCCAGCCGCAGGGTCATCGCGCCCCCGTAGCTGTGCCCCATGCCGATCAGGCCCTGTGCGGGCAGACCGCAATCGTCCATCACCTCCGGTACCCGTCGCAGCATCGTGCGGCTGCCGCGAAAACGCGGCGGTACACCGCTGTCGCCCTGGCCCTCGATGTCATGCAGAAACAGCTGGTGGTCGCGCGCCAGCGGCCGCAGCATCGGCCAGTAGACCCCGCCGCAGAAACCGTTGCCGGACAGCCAGTGAATCCAGGGCCCGCCCTGGCCAGCGATGCGCCCCTGCAGCGGCGGGCCGCCGCCGGCGGTGGAGGACCAGCGGGGCAGATCGGCGTAGTGGGGCATCGGGCGGCGTGGTGGCAGGTGCGGGAACGGTCCGGCGGTTTACCATGCGCACACATTCGATCCAAGTCCGACCGCATGTCCAAACAGGCCGAACTGCTCGCCCGGCTCAAGCTCGATCAACAGGATCGCCAGACCGCCTCGACCGGCGCAAGCCGCTGGTGGGTCGGGCTCGCGGCGCTGGCGATCCTGATCGCCGTGCTGGCGGCCGCATGGATGGTGACCCGCCAGCCCGCGGCACCGGCGGTGCGCACCGCAGTGGCCCGCAGCGCCGCCGAGGTGCCGTCGGCCAGTGCCTCGGTACTGGACGCCTCGGGCTACGTCGTGGCGCGACGGCAGGCGACGGTGTCATCCAAGATCACCGGCAAGGTGACCGAAGTGCTCATCGAGGAAGGTCAGCGGGTGGCGGTGGGAGATGTCCTGGCGCGGATCGACGATCGCAACGTGCAGGCGCAGCTGGACCTCGCGGTGGCCCAGGCCGACGCGGCGCGGGCGCAGCTCACGGAAGTGCGGGTGCAACTGGCGGATGCCGAGCGCAGCCTGCGGCGCAATCGCGAGTTGGCCGCCAAGGGTCTGGTCAGTCAGGCGGCCCTGGACAGCGCCGAGGCGGCCCGCGACGGGCTGCAGGCGCGGCTGGGCAGCGCGCAGGAGCAGGTGGTGGTCGCCACGCGCAGCGTCGCGGTTCAGCGGCAGCAGCTGGAGGACACCGTGGTGCGGGCCCCCTTTGCCGGCGTGGTGACGGTGAAGAATGCCCAGCCGGGCGAGATGATCTCGCCGCTGTCGGCCGGTGGGGACGGCACCCGCACCGGCATCGGCACGCTGGTGGACATGGACTCGCTGGAGATCGAGGTCGACGTCAATGAGAACTTCATCAACCGGGTGCAGCCGGCACAGCCGGTGACGGTACGGCTCAATGCCTACCCGGAGGCGCCGCTGGCGGGGGAGGTGATCGCGGTGATTCCGACCGCCGACCGCAGCAAGGCCACGGTGAAAGTGCGTATCGGCCTGCGCGAGATGGATGCCCGGGTGCTGCCGGAGATGGGGGTGCGGGTGGCGTTTCTGCCGGAGGCGCCGGTCCGTGATGACGCCGCAGCGCCGGCGCAGGGCGTGCGGGTGCCCGCCGGCGCAGTCCAGGACGACCAGGTCTGGGTGTTGCGCGACGACCGCGTGGAGCGCCGCGCCGTGTCCGATCTGGAGCCGATGGGGGGCGATCTGCGGGTGGGCGCCGGCCTGCGGGCCGGAGAGACCGTGGTGGTGGATCCGCCGCCCGGACTGGAGGACGGCCAGGCGGTGCAGCGCGGCGGCTGAGCCTCAGGCGCTGCGGCCCCAGACGCGGTTGCGCAGGCCGCGGATGCGGTCCAGCAGCCCGCCCGCGGGCGAGGTTGGCGGTGGCGGCTCCACCGGCTCGCTGACCTGGTAGCGCTGGTGCAGCACCGGTGCCGCTGCCAGCCGCTGGTGCTGGCGCAGCGCCGAGCTGACGGTGATCTTGCACTGGCTTTCGCTCAGCGGTTTGGTGATGAAGCGATAGATCTGGCCCTGGTTGATCAGATCAATCGCCGCGCCCGCGTCCGCCCGCTCGGTGAGGATCACCGACACCAGTTCCGGGTGATGCTGCTTGAGGGTGCCGATCAGGCTCACCACCGGATGGTCCTGAACGCGGGTATCGGACACCACCACGCCGATATCCTGCGACTCCATCTCGCGTACCGCGGCTTCCATGCTGCGGGCCGCCACCACCCGCACGCCGCCGCCGAGCATGCGCTGCAGCTGTGGCGCCACAGCGGGATCCTCGTCGAGCACCAGCACGGCCGGACCGTTGAGGTCCACCGCGTTGGCCGGCGCCACCGTGTGGCTGTCGCGCTCCGCCGCCGCGGTGGCACGGGCGGCGTCCACCGCACGCGCCAGGGTGCCGCCGAGATCGTCGTTGATCCACGGCTTGTTGACGAAGCGGAAGATCTCACCCTCGTTGATCGAGCCGATGATGGCGTTGAGATCGGAGTAGCCGGTGAGCAGGATGCGCATGGCGCCGGGTTGCAGGTCGCGGGCGCGGCGCAGCAGTTCGATACCGGTCATGCCCGGCATGCGCTGGTCACTGACGATGACGTCCACCGCCTGATCCTTGAGCACGCCGAGCGCGGCGACGCCGCTCTCGGCGATGAGCACCTGGTAGGTATTGCGGAACAGCATGCGCATGCTGGTGAGCACGCGCGGTTCGTCGTCCACGAAGAGGATGACGGGTTTGGCGGCAGCGCTCATGCGGCGGCAACCTCGGCGGCGGGAAGGTCAGCGGCGGCAGCGCGCGGCTGCCGTCGTGGCAGATGGATGGCGAACTCGGTGCCCTTGCCCGGTTTCGAGCGGACCTCGATGCGGCCGTGGTGATCCTCGATGATGCGATAGACGATCGACAGACCCAGCCCGGTCCCCTGGCCCACCGGCTTGGTGGTGAAGAAGGGCTCGAAGATGCGCTCGCGGACCTCGTCGCTCATGCCACTGCCGGTGTCGAGGATGCGGATGGCGACGCCCTCGTCGGTGGCCTGCGTGTGCAGAAAGATGCGGCCTTCGTCGTCGATGGCCTGAGCGGCATTGGTGATCAGGTTGAGGAACACCTGGTTGAGCTGTGATGGTGAACACTCGATCTCGGGCAGCTGGCCGTACTGCCGCACGATCTCCACCTTGTGCTTGAGGTGGTTCTGCCCGATCTTGAGGGCCGATTCCAGCCCCTGATGGACGTCGAACAGATCGGACCGCGACCGGTCGACCCGGGAGAAGTCCTTGAGGCTGGTGACCAGTTCCGCCATCTGCCGCAGGCCGTGCTCGGCGTCATTGAGCAGGTTGTCGAGGTCGCCGGTGAGGGCATCGGCGTCTAGTTCCTCGCGCAGGGTCTGAGCCTCGGCGAGTCGCGTTGCCACCTCCTCGTCGCTGGCGCCCTCGCTGCTCAGGCAGTCCAGCGCGGCGCCCTGTGTCTGTACCAGCTGCCGCAGATCGCCGAGCGCAGTGCGCACGATTTCGTTGTTGCTGCGCACATACCCCAGCGGCGTGTTGATCTCGTGGGCAACGCCGGCCACCATCTGGCCCAACGAAGCCATCTTCTCCGACTGCACCAGCTGCGCCTGGCTGGCCTGCAGGTCCTGCAGGGCGGTGCGCAGGTCGGTGGTGCGTTCCCGCACCTGGTCCTCAAGGTGTTCGTTGGCAGCATCCAGTGCCCGGTAGCTGCGGCTCAGACGCAGGCCCAGCCACGCCAGTACCAGCAGCAGCACTGCGGCATAGGCCACCAGCCAGCTGCGGTACTGGTTGGCAACCGCCACCCGCTGGTTGTTCCAGGCCGAATAGACGGTTTCCAGCGCCAGCAGATGGTCGGCGGTGGGGCGGGCCAGGAAGCCGCTGACGCGTTCGACCAGTTCGTCCTTGTCGGCCATCACTTCGCGGGTGCGGGCGCGCAACGGCCGCAGCGCGTTCTGGAAGGGTTCCGGCTGCGTTGCCGCCAGTGCTTCAAGTTCAGCCAGCTGACCGAGGATGTTGGGGCCGTTGGTGGGGGTCTGCACCACCCCGTAGGTGGTGACTTCGGAGCGCAGCGAACCGAGCAGTCGTGCCAGGGTGTCGCGCTCCGCTTCCGGCGTTGCCGTCAGCAGGGCCTCGGCAGCCGGAGCCACCGCCACCATGCCGGCCACCAGCCGCTGGTTCACCAGAATGTTGCGCGCCTCGAAGTCGAACGCCAGTTCGAACTTGGACTCGATGGTGTCGAGAAAGCGGTCCAGCGCCTGGTCCACCGCCGGACTCAGGCCGCGCAGCCGGTGTTCCCCCTGCTCCAGGGCATCGAGGGCATCGCCGAGCTGGGCGGTGGTGGCGGCCCGCACATCGTTGACGTTGGCCATGGAGCTGACCCCGACCTGGGTGACCGCCCGGTTCAGGCGCACATCCAGGGCGTCGACCGAGCGCAGCAGGCGCAGGCGATCCTGGTGCAGGGCATTGTCGGCGACCAGCGTGCCGCGCACGAGGAAGACCAGCAGGCCGATGGCGGCCGCCGCCAGCAGCGCGATCAGGAGCGACCGTACCCCCATCAGGATTCTCCTCATTCTTCGGATGCCGTGGTCACCGTGGTGCCACGTATTTGGCGCTACGGTAGGGAGCGCGCGCCACGCTCACGTCATCTGTTTGGAGTAGGCGCCGCAGCATGGCCTGACGTGAACTCTGGCCCCGACTCTGGAGGGATGACAATGAACGACGACGCACTGGCCCAGCGCCTGCACCGGCTTGAGGCCGCCGAGGCCATCCGCAACCTCAAGGCCCGCTATCTGGCGGCCTGTGACCGCAAGGATCCCGCGACCATGCGCGCCTGCTTCGCCGATGGGACGGTGGAGATCGACTACGGTGCCGTGGGGTGTTTCGACAATGCCGATGCCCTGGTGGCGCTGTACACCCAGATGGCCTGTCACGATCACATGGTGGAGCTGCACCACGGCAGCAACCCGCAGATCTCGGTGACCGCCGAGGATGCCGCCGAAGCCACCTGGAGCCTGCAGTACGGCCTGATCAACACCCGCGACAAGAGCCTGACGCAGCTGGCCGGCTACTACGAAGACGGCTACCGCTGCATCGACGGCCAATGGAAGATCGTGCGGACCCGGTTCGTCGCCACCTCGACGCTGGCACTGGAGCTGGATGCCAGCCAGCTGAAGGTGTTGTTTGCCGGGCGAACACCCCCCGCCATGGAGTAGTGGGGGCAGTGCGGTAAGTGCCTCGTGGATATCGCAGGAACGTTACAGCCGGTCCAGGTTTTCGATGATCCATTGTCTCAAGCTGGCGTTTTGAATCTCCGTGACGGACGTTGCAGCCAATTGGCGTTGTTCCGTTGACGGTCGATACCCTGCAGCCAGGATTGAATCGGCAGTCTGTGCGCTGCACAGCCGGCTACGTAGGCAAATGTTCCATGGGTCACTGCCAGTGGCCGGAGCCACGCCGTTTTCGGTGAGGTAGTGAACGACTTCGTCAAGGCCCAATCCGATGGCGCGGTTCAGCGCATTTGAGTACCCATAAAGGGTTTCCTCGGTATATCGTAAAGAACTTCCGGATTGGGCCAGTAGTTGGTACTTCTCGATCACGATACGCTGATCGATATTGCCCTCTGCGTCCTTTGCAGCCTGCAAAGTGGTTGCTGCAATGACTGCATTGTCGGGCATCGGGAGAAGGAGCATCGCCTCAGCTAGCTGCATGGGCGTTGAATGCGATATTACAAGGGTGACGAGCCTCCTTCGGCTTGATCGACTCAGGCCGTGAACATCAATTGAGCCCGTGGCGATCTCCTCTAGAACCCACGCAACCCCGTGCTCCTTGAAGTGGCGACCAAACGCCTGGTCCAATGTCGCACCCCCGTCGGGCGATTCCTCGAGAGTGACAGACCCAAGCAGGGTTTGCGCCTGATTGGACGTGGATGAGGCTACTGACGCGCGACTCGGATGTGGCCGGGGCGGGGCATTGCTACTGCCCGAGGTCGGCAGCGGAGCGTCTGAAGTCTGCTGGTGGTCGGTCTCCAGACTGTTTGATCGCAGATGCCAAGCCGTCGTGAACCCGATCAGCAAGGTTGCGACGCCGACGGCAGCAGCAAAGGAAAGTGATCTTTTCATCGGGCACTAGTCGCCGGCAAGGCACTCATTTTCCCGTGAGACCGCTCGCATCAGATGCAAAAATTAAAAGCAAATGCAAATTATTTAGATTTATATCGACTGTCAAGCTGCTGTCAGCTGGGACCCGTGTGCGTCATTCTCCTCGCTCGCTTGCGGACAGCTGGGTGCGTACCCACTGCAGGGCCGGATCGCCGTCACGCAGCCGGTGCCAAGTGCACAACACCTCAGCCGGGGGCAGCGGTACGGGCGCCTCGAA
>ERZ1023282.79-NODE-79-length-56678-cov-4.485792_pt1 | contig 56678 bp, 53 predicted proteins | sample MGYA00521262_ERZ1023282 | MGnify/ENA primary metagenome ERZ1023282 (study PRJEB32759, sample SAMN07749867) | skin metagenome | biome: transportation; feature: city; material: polyester macromolecule | host: Homo sapiens | place: Hong Kong:KT line | collected... | reverse complement strand
ACCATGCGGCCCTGCTGCATCACGATCATGTTGTTGGCCACGGCGCGCACCACCGACAGGTCGTGGCTGATGAACATGTAGGTCAGGCCATACTTGTCCTGCAGGTGGCAGAGCAGCTCCACCACCTTCACCTGCACCGACCGGTCGAGCGCCGAGGTCGGCTCGTCCAGCAGGATGAACTTCGGCCGCAGGATCACCGCGCGGGCAATGGCAATGCGCTGGCGCTGCCCGCCCGAGAATTCGTGCGGATAGCGGTTGAGCGCCGAGTGCGGCAGCTGCACCTCGTCAAGCACGGCCAGCACCCGTTCGATGCGTTCCTTCTTCGACAGCTCCGGCTGGTGGATGCTCAGCCCCTCGCCCACGATCTCGCCAATGTTCAGACGCGGTGACAGCGAACCGTACGGATCCTGGAACACGATCTGCCGCTCGGCCTGCAGGCGGCGTGTCTCCTCCTTGGACAGCCCCTTCAGGTCACGCCCCTCGAAGGTGATGCCCCCCTCATAGGGCAGCATCTGCATCACGGCCTTGCCGAAGGTGGATTTGCCCGAACCGGACTCGCCCACGATACCCAGGGTCTCGCCCCGGCGCACCTTCACATCGATGCCCTTGACGGCCTTGAACACCTTGGTGGGCTTGCCGAAGAAGTTCTTCTTCAGCGCAAACTCCACCCGCACGTCCTTCGCGTCGATCAGTACGTCGGGGTTGCCCTTGACCGGCTCCCGCGTGCCGCGGGGAATGGAGTTGATCAGCTCGATGGTGTATTCGTGCTTCGGCTCGGCAAACACCTTGGCAATCTTGCCGCGTTCGACGATCTCGCCGTGGCGCATCACGCAGACCGTGCGGGAGTAGTGCTCGGCCAGCCCCAGATCGTGGGTGATGAAGATGATGGCCATGCCCATCTGCTGCTGCAGGTCGTGCAGCAGGTCGAGGATCTCGGCCTGGATGGTCACGTCGAGCGCCGTGGTGGGCTCGTCGGCAATCAGCAGATCGGGGTTGTTGATCAGCGCCATCGCAATCATGATGCGCTGCAGCTGTCCGCCCGAGAACTCGTGCGGATAGCGGTTGCGCATCACAGGATCGAGCGACACTTCCTCCAGCGCCTGGCAGGCTCTTTGATCCCTGTCCCGGGCACTTAAGGAAGGCTCATGCACCAAAAGTCCTTCGGAGATGATCTGTCCGACAGTCATGCGCGGGCTCAAGGACCCAAATGGGTCCTGAAAGATCAATTGCATGTCCTTGCGCAAAGCACGCATGGCGGCCCGGTCTTTGCCTGAGACCACCTCCCCTTGAAAGACAACCCGCCCACCGGCCGGCAGCAAGTTCAAGACAGCGCGGCCAAGCGTGGATTTGCCGGACCCACTCTCACCGACAATACCCAGCGTCTGGCCCCGGCGCAGCGAGAAGCTGATATTGTCGACTGCCCTCAGGACATGGGCCGGACCAAACAGCCCTGCCTCCAGAACGAACTCCACATCCACTTTCTGCGCTTCCAGAAGCACCGGCGTGTTGTCGGGCACAGGAGGTTTATGACCCGTCGGCTCGGCGTCGAGCAGCATCCTGGTGTAGGGGTGTTCCGGCTGAGTGAAGATGCGAGCTGTCTCGCCGCTTTCCACCACTTCGCCGGTCTTCATTACATAGACCCGGTCGGCAATCCGACGAACAATGCCGAGATCATGGGTGATGAAAATTACGGCCATGCCCAGACGTTTTTGCAGATCCGCCAGAAGATCCAGGATCTGCGCCTGGGTGGTCACATCGAGTGCCGTCGTCGGCTCATCTGCGATCAGGACATCGGGATCATTGGCGAGCGCCATGGCGATCATCACCCGCTGGCGCTGGCCTCCGGACATCTCGTATGGATACGCCTTGATCTTGCGTTCCGGCTCCGGGATGTTGACGAGCTTCAACAGCTCCAGGGCTTTCGCCTTCGCCTGTTTCCAGCTGAGCCCCCCGTGCACGACCATCGGCTCGGCCAGTTGGCGCCCGATTGTGTAGAGCGGATCCAGCGAGGTCATCGGTTCCTGAAAGATCATGGTGATCTTCTTGCCGCGCACCTTGTTCAATTGGTGCGCCGGCAATCCCAGGATGTTGGTATCCTCGTACAGGACTTCGCCTTGCGTCCGGCCGTTGGAGGCAAGAAGCCCCATCGCTGCCATCAGTGTCTGGCTTTTTCCGGAGCCGCTCTCGCCGACGATGGCCACCGTTTCTCCCGGCTTCACATTGATATCGACGCCGCGCACGGCATTGACCGGACCGGTGGCGGTCTCAAAGTCGACTTTCAGGTCCTTGATCGCCAGGACCGGGCGTTTTGGGTCTTGCATGGGTGTCCCTCCTATCGGTCCTTGGGATCCAACGCATCGCGCAAACCGTCGCCGATAAAGTTCAGCGCGAACAGTGTCGATGTCAGGAATATGGACGGGAAGATCAGCATCCAGGCCGACCCTTGCAAATTGCGTGCGCCTTCGGAAATCAGAACGCCCCAACTCGTCATCGGCTCCTGGATGCCAAGACCGAGGAACGACAGGAAGCTCTCAAGAAGGATTACCTTCGGCACGAGCAGGGTCATATAGACAACCACCGGACCGAGCGTATTCGGGATGATGTGCCGGCGAACGATGCCGCCGTCGCCAACGCCCATGGCCTCGGCTGCCTGCACGTATTCCTGACGCTTTATGGTCAACGTCTGACCGCGCACGATCCTGGCCATGTCCAGCCATTCGACCGCCCCAACGGCGATAAACATCAAAATGAAATTACGGCCGAAGAACACCACCAGCATGATCACGAAGAAGATGAAGGGGAGCGAATACAGGATGTCGACCACCCGCATCATCAGCTGGTCGGCCCGTCCGCCGAGATAGCCGGACGTCGCCCCGTAAAGAACACCGATGGTAATGGCAACGACGGTCGCCAGCAGACCGATGGTCAAGGAAACACGGCCGGCAATGAACGTCCGGGTCATCAGGTCCCGGCCATTCGCATCGGTGCCAAAGTAGAAATGCAGGTAGTTGATGTCCGCTGTCAGCGTCCCGCGCTTGTCATCGTCTGCAAGGTCGCTCAAGGCGGCGTTTTTGAACAGGTCGCTTCGATCGATATACCGGGTTGATCGTGGATCGATGGCCCGGCGGGAGGTCACTTCCGCAACCACCTGGTCGCCAACCCGCTCATAGCTTTCAAGGCTCAAACGCGCTCGTTTCACAAGGGCTTCAAACGCCGGCTCAACCTGATCCGGTTTCGGGTAAGCGCCGAGGCTTGCCGGCACCTTCACATAGTCCCTGTAAACCGTGTCATAGTCATGCGGCGACAGGATCGGGCCAAAGGCCGACAACAGCGCGATGGTGGCCAGCACAATCATGCTGGCAACAGCCGCCTTGTTCGCCAGAAGCCGGTCGCGGGCATCATCCCAGAGCGAGCGCCCGCGTTGCGGAACGCCGACGGTATCGGGTGTCGTAACAGACATGTGTGTTTCCCTCAGTCGTAGCGCACGCGCGGATCAAGCAGCGCATAGAGCAGATCCACGACCAGGTTGAAGATGATGACGAAACACGCGACGACGACCACGGTGCCCATAACCAGCGTGTAGTCGCGGTTCAGCGCGCCTTGCACGAAATAGCGGCCAATGCCGGGAATACCGAAGATGGTCTCCACCACCACGGATCCGGTCAACAGGGCAGCCGCGGCCGGCCCCATGTAAGACACCACCGGCAGGATCGCGCCGCGCAAGGTGTGGACCACGATCACCAGATAGTTTGTCAATCCGTAGGCCCTGGCGGTTCGAACGTGGTTGGAGCGCAAGGCCTCGATCATGGAACCGCGGGTCAATCGGGCAATCACGGCAATCTGCGGCAGTGCAAGTGTCACCACGGGCAGGATCTTGTTGACGAAGGCCCCATCGCCCCAGCCGCCCACAGGCAGCCAGCCAAGCCAGACACCGAGCAAGAGCGTCAGCACAGGAGCCACAACAAAGTTTGGTATGGTCACACCCAGGGTCGCAACGGCCATGACAGAGTAATCCGCCGGACCATTTTGCCGGAGCGCCGCCACAACACCCATGAGGCCACCGACAACCAGCGCCAGGGCAAGAGCGCTCAAACCGAGTTGGATCGAGATCGGCAAGCTGGCAGCAAAGAGTTCATTGATGGTGAAGTCGCGAAAGTAAAAGCTCGGCCCAAAATCGAGCTGCGAGATGGATTTCAGATAGAGCAGATACTGTGTCCAGAGCGGCTCGTCCAAATGATAAATCTTGTTCAGATTTTCCATCACCTTGGCCTCAAGCGGGCGTTCAAGGTCGAACGGCCCGCCCGGCGCGATCCGGATCAAAAAGAAGGAGATTGTTACAATCAGAAAAATCGTCGGGATTGCGCCCAGCAATCGACCGAACACGTAGCGGGTCATCAACTTGCCCTTCTCATACCACGATGATCTTAGGGTCAGGCCCCAAAGCCATTCAGGCCGCCATCTTGCAAAACCGGCAGAAGCGGAAGATCCGCCGCTGCCAATTTCGAATGTTACCGTTATTGGGCAATGCTCATCCAGCGTGTCGGATGGATATTTTGAAGATTATCTTCAAATCCACTGACCGTGTCGGAGACGAGATTCATGGAGCCGTAGTACATCAATGGGATGAACGGCAGGTCACGCATGAACAGGGCTTCGGCCTGCTGCAGGAGCTGCGCGCGCTTTTCCAGATCAACGGTCTTTGCGGCCTCATCCATCAGCGCGTCATATTCCGGATTGTTGTACCGCGCGTAGTTGAAACCCGTGTTGTCGCTTTCCACCATGAACAGAAAATTTTGCGGATCGGAGTAATCGCCGATCCAGCCGGCACGTGCCACATCGAAGTCACCCCGGTCCCGCAAATGCGCATAGTGGGTGGCGACATCCGTGTTGAGCATGGACACTTCAACACCCAGCGGCTTCCACATGTCGGCGATCGCAACGGCCGTGTTTTTGTGGTTTTCGGAGGTGTTGTAACGGATCTCCAATTGCAGCGGATTGTCCGGAGAGTAACCAGCGCCGGCGAGCAGCTCGATCGCCTTGTCTTCACGGTCAATCAAGGACATGTCCTTGTAGTCCGCATATGCCGGTTCACCGTAGTTGCCAATGCCAGGCGGTACGAAGGAATAGGCCGGGACCATGACGCTGCCCCAGATTTCCTCTGCAAGGAACTCCCGGTCGATCGCCATGGACAGAGCCCGTCGCACATCCGGGTTGGACAGCGCTTCGTCTTCATGGTTGAGGGCGTAATAGTAGTTGCCGAGATATGGCGCGACGCGGAACTGCGGTCCGAGCTCTTCCTTCATGAAGGCGACCTGCTCGGTCGGCGCATCGTTGTTTGTATGCAGTTCGCCGGCCTGGAACCGGCGCAGGGCCGCGCCCCGATCTTCAGTCGGATAGAATATCACCGTGTCAATCTGAACATTATCCGCATCGTGGAAATGCGGGTTCTTGTTGGCCTTCAGCTGGGCGTTCGGTGTGAACTCGACCAGCGTGAAAGGCCCGTTCGAAACGATGTTTTCCGGCTTCACGAAGTCCGTGCCATGAGCCTCAACGGTGGCCGGGTGCACAGGCAATCCAGTCTGGTGACCCAGCAAGTCAATGAAATACGGGGTCGGCGCTTCCAGCGCGATCTCCAAAGTACGGTCGTCAATCGCTTTAACAGCCAGTTCTTCCACCGCCAAATCGCCGGTGTTGACAGCTTCGGCGTTTTTGATCGGGTACAGGATGTTTGCATATTTTGCGCCTGTTTCCGGATTCATGATCCGGCGCAGCGAATAAACGAAATCGCCAGCAACCACCGGGTCGCCATTCGACCACTTGGCATCTTCGCGGAGCGTGAAGGTGTAAACAGTGCCGTCTTCCGAGGCTGTCCAGCTTTCGGCAACACCCGGGATGATTTCCCCTTTTGCGTTGTAAGCGACAAGGCCTTCATAAAGATCGCGCAGAATGTGCGCCTCATAGACGGTGGACGTCTTGTGCTGGTCCAGTGTTTCCGGATCACCCGTGTTTCCACGGTGATAAACAACTTCGGCCATGGCCGTAAGCGATGTTGCCGCCATCAGCGCGGCGGCGAGCGCTGTGACTCGTAAGGACTTGATCATATCGTTCTCCCATCAGGATTTTTGTCAATTTAAGAAACGATGGCGATATACATTCCACGCCCATAACGTGCATTCAAGCGCCGCTTGAATATGTTTCCACCAAGAATCCAAAAAGGCGATATACTTCCTAAAAACAGGCCTGAAAGGGAAAATATTTCCGATCTTGTCGAGTGCAACCAAAGAAGCACCGCTCGGCAATTGACGCAAAATTACAATTTAGAGTTGTTTTTTCGGTATTACGGCGCTGCTTGGAGAAGCGATGCTACACCTTCTTGGCGTCGCAAACAAAACCGGCCGACCCAAACAGAACGCCCAAACATATGTGTACACTGTTCGAAACGTCCGGTCCGGAGCCGGCCGGGCTTGGTCAGCAAGTCTTCTGTGTATCAGTAACCGAGATACGAGGAACCGAGGCTGTCGCGGTACTTGTCGACCCATTTTGTGTTGATCGCCTTCACGGTGCCGTCAGCTTCAATTTCCTTGAAACACCGGTCAAAGTCGGCCGCAACCTTCGCATCCCGGAACGCCATGGTGTACGGGCTGGAGTCAAACACGGCCTTGAAGGAAACAGACTGATTGGGATCGAACCGCAGATCGCTTTGGCCGCGAAGCTGCTGATTGTACTCCGCAAACAGCATGCCGTCGCCGATGATTGCGTTGACACGCCCGCCGAACAGCGACCGGCTCTGAGTAATCTGGTCTGTCACTTCCCTGTAGTCCGCAAACGATCCGGTGTGGTCGGCAAGGCCGGGAATAATGCTTTCAGCGCCTTTGAAGCCGATAACCTTCTTGCCGGAAAGATCCGGCAAGCCGTCGTAGCTGGCGCCACTGTCCGTCAGAAACGAGACACCGTTCTGATAGTGGATATAGACACCGGTCGCGGTGCCATCGATCGGCATGCCCATCGGAACAGTCGCGACCGCATCGCCCTGCCCGTTCTTGAAGCTTTCCCAGTGACGTGTGAACGGCTGAATGTTGAATTTGACCGTGTGGCCGCATTTCTCAAGGGCCGCTGTGATCAGCTCCGCCTCGCGGCCGCCGCCACCGTCAAGAAACATGGGTGGCAAGTTGCCCGCCATTACGGTGATTTCGTCCGCCCATGACGTTGCCGGTTGCAGAGCCATTGTCAGGAGGACAGAAAAGAGGGCTGTTTTTTTCATCGATTTTCCCAGTGTCTGGAGGCCAATTAGGACACCATCCAAGTCGATAGCTATGAAAAACAGCTTAATCTGGCTCGCTGTATTTATCGCACTGTAATTACTACTAAGTAATTCAAAATTAATTCGAAATTTCGAAAACTTTACCTTCTGATTGACGCAGGGAATGCCTCTTGGGCACGAAGACTTTGCCTCCAAAGACACTCTGCAAATTACGGCAAAGAAAACCGACGCGCAGTCAGCGCGCCGGTGCGATCAGTTTGGATCCACACACAACTAAAACGGGGCTCACCGGCAGAATCGATGTTTCCCGCTGTAGGCCAGATACGTGCCGGTATTTGGGTTAAAGGACTTAAACTTACGGGCACAGTACGCGTAGTACTCCGGTGTAAACGGCGCGAGCCCGGTCTTGGTGTACGGGACCCGCTGAGGGGCGCCCGGGTAGACCACGACCGGTGGCGGTGCAATATAGAGGGGCGGATTGATCCGAACTCGTGACCGGTAGCGATAAGGGCGCTTGTAGTACGGACGATAGTAAGGCCGGTGCGGTCTATAGTAACCGCCGCCATAATACCCGCGGCCGCCGTAGTAGCCGCGACCGCCGTAATAGGCACCGCCACGATACCCGCCAGTTCCAAAGGAAAAGCCAATGCCGCCGCTGCCGATGTAGATGGAATCTGCTTTCGCAGTTTCCGTTCCGCTTACCAGCACTCCGGCTACAATCACTGCAAGGCCGAACACTGAAGCGGCTGCAAGTCTCATTGCTGCACGCGTCCGTCGGCGCATCAGATCAGTTATTTCATTCAAGCTGCGACCAGTCACCGTTGACGCCTCCACGTTTGCCCGGTTGCTTTGCCCCTGCCTTCAGTGATCACTATACATGCTTTCATGGCCAAAATCGTCCGCCTGACGATCAATTCTTTCAAAGCCGTTTCCGGCTGAGCTTGCAAGCCGCTCCCAGCGCCCGTAAAACCCGGCGCCAGACCCTCAATTCCCAGACCGGACACACATGGCCCCTCCTCCGCTTTTGACCCTTCGTGACGTTCATCTGACCTTCGGCGGCACCCCGCTTCTGACCGGCGCCGAACTCTCCGTGGGAGAAGGGGAACGGTTGTGCCTTGTCGGGCGCAATGGCTCGGGCAAATCGACCCTATTGAAGATCGCCGCCGGAATGGTGGAAATGGACACCGGCGAAAGGTTTCTTCAGCCGGGCCGGACGATCCGCTACCTGCCGCAAGAACCGGATCTGTCGGCCTATGCCTCCACGCTGGACTACGTGAACGAAGGACTGACGGATGGCGATGATCCGTACCGCGGTGCTTATCTGCTAGAGGTTCTGGGGCTTACCGGACAGGAAGATCCGAAAGCGCTCTCCGGCGGCGAAGCGCGCAGAGCGGCCCTTGCCCGCACGCTGGCGCCTGAACCGGATATTCTCCTCCTCGATGAGCCGACCAACCACCTCGATCTCCCGGCCATCGAGTGGCTGGAAGAAGAGCTGAGAAGCCTGAAGTCCGCCATCGTTCTGATCTCCCACGATCGCCGCTTCCTGGAAAACCTTTCGCGTGCAACGGTCTGGATCGACCGGGGCATCTCGCGCCGTCTCGACAAGGGCTTTGCGCATTTTGAAGCCTGGCGCGATGAGGTCTTTGAACAGGAAGAGGTTGATCAGCAGAAGCTCGCGCAGAAGATCAAGCGCGAAGAGCACTGGATGACCTATGGGGTCACCGCGCGGCGCAAGCGGAACATGCGCCGGGTGCGCGAGCTGGCCGATCTGCGCAAGCAAAAACGGGAGCACCGCGGCCCGCAGGGCACCGCTAAACTCTCTGCCGCCGAAGGCGAAACCTCCGGCAAACTGGTGATCGAGGCCAAGGGCATCTCAAAAACCTATGGCGACCGGTCCATCGTCAAGGACTTCTCGTCCCGCATTCAGCGCGGCGACCGCATCGGCCTTGTCGGTCCGAATGGAGCGGGCAAAACAACGCTTTTGAAGATGCTGACAGGCGAGCTGACCCCAGACACCGGCTCGGTGCGCCTTGGCACCAATCTTGAGATGATGACCCTCGACCAGAAGCGGGAAAACCTCAACCCGCAGGACAGCCTGTCCTCCGTCCTGACCGGCGGACGCGGCGACACGGTCATCATCGGGGATGAGACCAAACACGTGATGTCCTACATGAAGGACTTCCTGTTTTCGCCCGAACAGGCCCGCACGCCCGTCGGCGTGCTGTCAGGCGGCGAGCGCGCGCGCGCCCTGCTTGCGCGGGCGCTGGCATCGACATCCAACATGATGGTGCTCGACGAGCCCACCAACGATCTTGATCTGGAAACGCTCGATCTCCTGCAGGAGCTGCTCGCCGACTACAAGGGCACGGCACTGATCGTCAGCCACGACCGTGATTTCCTCGACCGGGTGGCGACATCGGTCATTGTCTCTGAGGGCAACGGGGTGTGGCGGGAGTATGCGGGCGGCTACACCGACATGCTCGCCCAGCGCGGCGCAGGCGTCAGCGCACGCAAAGTGGAAAAGTCAGCGCCGTCCAGGAAAGAAAAGGCCCAAGGGTCAGCACCTTTAGAGGAAAAGCCGAAGAAGAAATCGAAACTCAGCTTCACCCAGCAGCACCTGCTTAAATCCTTGCCTGAAGACATTGAGAAAATTGAAGCGCAGCTTGAAAAACTTCAAAGCGACATGAACGACCCGGAGCTTTACGCGAAGAACCCGGACAAATTTGCCAAGTTATCTGCACAAATCACTGAACTTTCAACCAAAAAAGATGACATGGAAGAACAGTGGCTCGAGCTGGAAATGCTCAACGAGGGCTGAGCGCTGGTGTGTGGCGCGGAGAACAGCCGTCGCCGTCCCGGCCCTGAGCCGGGACCTCCGCTCCCACTAGTGCGCTGAAGATTTGACGCGAAATACAGAGCTCTGCAAACGCGTGGATCCCGGATCTCCGCTTTGCTGCGTCCGGCAAAGCGCCCCCCTCATCCCAACGTCATCCCCGCCTAAGAGTGGGGATCCATGCCGTTACCCAGCCACTCGATGAGACGCGATTTGGGCGCGGTCACGGGATGGATTGGCCGAGTGTGGAACGTCCCGCGCTCAGCCGACCTTGCGCTCATGAAAAAGGGGCGCCCGGGCCTCTCGGACGCCCCTTCAGAGCCCCCCCTGGATTATGGTTCGGTTTGGCTCTGATCTCGGTATTTCGAATTGGCCGGCTTAAGACCGGTTGCCGCGATGTGCCCATCCCGTCATTCGCATTTCCAGCCATGCCATTAGTGCGTACATAATAATACCCAGAACAGCGAGAGCGACAAGCCCTGCCCATACGAGCGGTACGTTAAACTGGGACTGGGCCAGCTGCATCATGTAGCCAAGACCTGAGTTGGCCGCGATAGATTCAGAAATCACCGATCCGACGAAGGCTAGCGTGATCGCCACCTTCATCGAACCGAACAAGTAGGGCATCGCCCGCGGAATACCGACCTTCAGCATGATGTCATGTTTCTTGGCACCAAGCGCCCGCAACACGTCCTCCATCTCCGGCTCAATGGTCGCAAGACCGGTGGCCACATTCACAACGATCGGAAAGAACGCAATTAGGAATGCGGTCAGGACAGCGGGGATGGTGCCGATGCCGAACCAGATCACGAGGATCGGAACAACGGCGACCTTCGGGATCGAGTTGAAACCGATCATGATCGGGTAAAGGCCTGCATAAATCGACCGGCTCCAGCCGATAGCAAGGCCGAGCGCCATACCGCCCACAACGGCCATGATGAAGCCGACAACGGTCGTATAGAGCGTCTGAACCGAGTTCTTCCAGATCGGCGACCAGTACTTCACGATTGCCACCCAGATATCTGAGGGCGCCGGCAAGATGATGACCGGGATGTCGAGAACCTGGACAGACCCTTCCCAGAGAACAAACAGGCCAATTGCCCAAAGCCAGGGCGCAGCGGTAATCCAACGAGAGTCAGTCATGCGGCAGCCCTCGCATCGGCGATCAGATCGCGCAGTTCGTGAACAATGTCATTAAAGGCGCTCTCATATGTCAACTCAATCGGACGCGGACGGTCAAAGGGCACTTCCCGCTCACGGATGATCGTGCCCGGGCGGGCGCTCATAACAAACACCTTGTCTGCAAGGAACACCGCCTCGCGGAGGTCGTGAGTGACAAGAATGGTCGTGAAACCTTTCTCCGCGTGCAGATCGCGCATAACCTGCCAAAGCTCTTCACGCGTAAAGGCGTCGAGCGCGCCAAAGGGCTCGTCCAGCATCAAGAGTGCCGGGTCATGAATAAGTGCCCGGCACAAATTGGCACGTTGCTGCATGCCGCCAGACAATTGCCAGGGGTACTTGTCGCCAAAGCCTGACAGGCCGACCAAATCCAACAGAGCTTCCGCCTTGGCCGTGTAGGCCTGCTTTTCAGAGCGGAACTTGGATCTGTGCGGCTGCACGATCTCAAGGGGCAGCATGACGTTTGCAAGGGAGGAGCGCCAAGGCAGCATGGACGGGTTCTGAAAAGCCATGCCGGCAACGGACACCGGACCGTCAACCTCATGCCCGGCAACTTCGATGGTGCCGTTCTGCGGGGCGATCAGGCCGGTGGCCAGTTTCATCAGGGTCGACTTCCCGCACCCGGATGGGCCGACGACTGCGGCGAATTCGCCTTTTTTGACGCTCATCGTGAGCCCATCAAGGGCAAGCGTCCCATCTGCTGCGCCGCCATAGGTCAGGCGGACATCTCTTAAATCTACAAATCCGGTCACTGAATGATCCGCTAAAAAAGAAAGGAGACCGCAGCCGGGTCGGCTGCGGCCATAGCATCGTGGAGCATCAGGCTTACTTCAGCATGCGCTCTTCTTTGGGCGGCAGATAGCTGGCATCGAAGACGCGCTCCGGTGCCGGTGGCGTCGCGCTCACACCCATGGACCCCTGGAGATATTCCATGGATTTCGTCAACTTATCCATATCGACACCGCCAAAGCCGTTTTCCTTGACAGCCGGTGTCGCGATGGAGCCATCGACTGCCATCGTCAGACGCTCGATCTCAACGGCTTCATCGAGGATTTCGTTGCGTTTCATGACGTAAGGGATCGCAGCAGCCGGATCGGCAATTGCGTCCAGATAGCCTTTGGTCAGAGCCTTCAGAAAGCCTTTGACGGCCTCCGGGTTTTCTTCGGCGAAGTCCGTGTTGGTGATCACCACGTTGCCATAAAGACCCAGACCATTCTCGCCCATCAGGATCAGGGAGATATCGTCTTCCGGAACCCCTTGGGCTTTCAGGTTGATAACTGAGGAGAAGGAGAACCCGAAGATCGCATCGACCTGGCCTTGCGCCAGCATCGGCTCACGCACCGGGAAGCCGACACTTTCAATTGTGATGCCGGAGGTGTCGATGCCTGTGACATCAACAAAAGCCGGCCACTGGCCAAAGGCCGCATCCGGCGGCGGAGCGCCAAGGGTTTTGCCTTCCAGGGACTTCGGATCTTCCGTGACACCCTGGCTTTTGCGGCCAATTACAGCGAAAGGCGGCGTTTCATAGGCCATCATGACGGCCTTCACCTTGAGATCCGGTTGATCGTCCAGCACCTTGATCAGGGCGTTGATGTCGCCAAAGCCCATATCGTACGTGCCGGTCGCAACACGCGGGATCGACTCGCGCGAGCCCGCTCCGGTGTCGATCGTCACGTTCAGATCTTCGTCGGCGAAGTACCCTTTGTCGAGCGCGATGAAAAACGGCGCTGCCGGTCCTTCGAATTTCCAATCAAGCGTGAACTTGATGTCCGTCGCTGCAAGAGCCGTGGAAGATGTTAGGGCCAGAGCGAGGGCCACCCCTGTGAGAAGACGCATATTTTTCCCCTGCATTTGAAGAAGGTTTCGATGACGTTGAAATCAATATGCTCAAAAATCAAGCAGTACTTTCGACTGCTCATCATCTACGCAGGGCGTGCCCAATAGTTTTGCTGCGGGTTTCCAGCGCAACAAGTGACTGAGTTTGCTGACTTTCCGTTGGCTGCCAGCCTTCATTTGGCCTCAAGATAAGCCGAAACAGATCATAAGGAGCGACGTCAGGTGCTCAGAATATCCGCGCCATAATTAGACCAAGCGGTCAAGACACGCGGATATCCGAGTGCATGACGCAAGGCTGGCAGGAGCGGGCCCGCTGAGATAAAGACAAGTGACACGGCAATTTTGCGGAGTGGCAATGTTCGATTGGGCCTACAAGAAACGGCTGCGGGACGATCTGGAGACATGGGTCGGCAAAGGCTGGCTGACCCCGGAAGGCGCAGCGGCCATTCTGGAAGACCAGGATCAGGACGACGGACGCTCCAGACTGCCCATGGCCCTAGCCGGTATTGGTGTCGTCTGCGTTGCTTTGGCGTTGTTTGCCTTTATTGCCGCGAATTGGGGTGCAATCCCGAAATCCATCAAGCTGGCAGGCATTGCCGCCTTGATCGTTGGCGCGCACTTTTTGGCAGCCCTTGCCTCCCGGGCCGGCAAGAAAGGTCTTTCGGATTTGGCGACGGGTTTTGCCACCTTGGTGTTTGTCGGCGGCATGGCGCTGGTCGGACAGATTTTCCATATGCCCGCCGATTGGTCCGGGGGCGCGTTCCTGGTTTGCATGGGCGCCCTTGCAGCTGCCTGGCTGTCCGGATCCGTCACATCCCTGACGGTCGCTGCAATTGCTGCCGTTACCTGGCAGTCGTCGAGGGTATTTACAGAGCACGCAGGCGGGGCGGACGCCGTGATCAGCGTCGTGTTTCTAGCCGCGATTTTCCTGCATCCCTTCTTCCACCCTGCCCGGCTCAGCCGGTTTGCAGCGATTGCTGTCTTGCTCGTTACTTACGGACGCTGGTTTGGAGAAGTCGCCGACCGGATGCCGGGTGGAGATGATGCCGTTGGCGCCATGATCCTTGCAGGGTTTGGCGGCCTGTTCGCGACCATGATCCAACTTGGCCCGATCGGCGACCTTTATGTGAAATGGTCGAGCTACAAACCGGTCAAGACGCATGCACACTGGCTTATGCTGCGCGCCCTTCAGGACATCGGCTTCATGATGCTGTGCGCACTTGTGTTCGTCAGCCTGATTGCGGTTCAGGAGTTTGATGACGGTGTTCCGCTGATGCGGGTCTTCTCGCTGCCGGTCGCGCTGCCCCTGCTATCAGCCGTTGCGCTTTGCATTATTGGCCTCCTCATGTCGTTCAAGACGGAAAAGGCCCTTGCCCTTTTCGCCGCCGTCGGGCTGGCCTTGCTGACCTGTCTGGCGCCCTTGGTTGTTGAGAACGTATTGTTGGTGTCGGCCCTCGCACTCGCTTCATTGATCGGGCTTTGCACCCTTGGGACCTGGTTCAACAACCGCTTCTGGATGCTCTGTGCCTATCTCGCGCTGACGGGTGTTGGACTGTGGTTGCTTCAGGTCACCATCGGCTCCCTTTTGGGACAATCAGTCTTCTTTTTGATCGCCGGGCTTGTCCTTCTTGGGATGGCACTCTGGCTGGCCCGTTTGTTCAAACGGAAGTCCGGACCAGCAGACAAAGCGGAGGCACCCTCATGACAGCCGAAGCGCTTGAGCAACAACCAGCCACCCGCTCACGCAAACTGTCTCCGTTCTTGAAATGGGGCTTGATTGCACTTGTGCAGCTGACCCTCATTGCTCTCCCTCTGATCGACCGTCTCGATGTTCAGATGAGCGGCAAGGAGGTGACCCTGGCGCTGGTCCCGGTTGATCCGCGGGACCTTCTGCGCGGCGATTATGTGATCATCAACTTGGCCATCGCCCGTGTGTCCGTTGATCTGCCCGGCGCGAATGACGTTAAAAAGGGCGATCGGGTCTACGTCAGCTTGGAGACCGGAAGCAACGGCCTTATGCGTGCTGTCTCTGTTGGCAAGTCACCAGATACATCCGGCACTTTCGCCATGGCCGGGACCGTCCGGTCCGTCGGCGGCAGCGACATTCGCATCGACTACGGCATTGATGCGTTCTTCTTGCCCGAAGGCGACGGCCTCATCATCGAAGATCTGGATACTGAGCGCGTCAATCTGGTGGTGGCCGTCACTGAGGATGGCCGGTCCTTGCCGCTGCGCCTTCTGGTCGACGGAAAACCCTTTAAAAACGACGCAGCCTTTTGACGGCGCAGCCGCCTGGGAGTATGAGCGCGCTATGATATTCTTCGCAAAGGCCGCTTATGTCCGATCCTGCTCTTGAAACACTGGTGCTGCCAATCTCGTCCGGGGACGTGGACCTGCCGGACCGCGCCCGGATTCTGGTGCTCCGCGCCCGAGCAGGACGCCCGCTGAAGGATCTGGAGCCACACGAGGTCGTGTGTGAGCAAAGCTTTGCACCGGATCGTGATGCCCTTCAAAAAGCCGGGTTCAAGGTGGAGCCGGAAACGAATGAAGACGGCTTTGATGCTGTGCTGGTCTTGCCCGGACGCCAGCGGCAGGAGGCACGCGCCCTGCTCGCCCGGGCTGCTACCAAGACGAAGCCCGGTGGCACCGTCATTGCTTGTGCGCCCAATACGGAAGGCGCGAAAACACTGGAGCAGGACTTTTCGGCACTTTTCGGCAGTACTGACAAGCTCTCGAAGAACAAGTGCCGCGTTGTCTGGGCCCCTGTTGATGCGAGCAGCCTCGACACTGCGCTGATGACAGATTGGTCGGGTCTGGATGCGCCGCGGCCTGTTCTCGATGGTGCTTACATCAGCCGACCGGGTGTCTTTGCCTGGGACCGCATCGATCCGGCGTCCAGGCTTTTGGCCGAGAACCTCCCCGACAGTTTGAGCGGCCGGGGCGCAGATCTCGGCGCGGGCTTTGGTTACCTTTCCCGACAGGTTCTGGAAAAGGCGCCAAAGGTGGCCGCCCTCGATCTTTATGAGGCAGAAAAACGCGCTTTGGATCTGGCAGAACAAAACCTTGCGTCCTTCAAGGGCAAGAAGGCGATGACAGGCATCTGGTCCGATGTCACAAAAGGCATTGAGGGTCCGTACGATTTCCTGGTGTCCAATCCGCCGTTCCATCAGTCGGGCAAGGCTGACCGTGCGGATGTCGGGCAAGGGTTTATCCGGGCAGCTGCGCAGGGTCTGCGCTCCAGTGGAGTCTTTTATCTGGTGGCCAATCGGCACCTGCCTTACGAGCGTACGCTCGGTGACGTGTTCGACCGCGTCGAAATGCTTGCCGATTCCGGCGGCTACAAGGTGATCAAGGCAACCAAGGGCAAGGGAGGCAAGTAAGATGAGACTGGTCAAGCTCCTCGCCAACCTTGGCTACGGTAGCCGGAAGGAAATGCAGCAGGCGATCCGCCATGGCTGGGTGACCGACCGGAAGGGCAACCAGCTGAAGCCCGACGCGAAGACAGATCACGAAGACATCCTCTTCGACGATGAGCCGCTCGACCCGGCGCAGGGCGTCGTCATTTTGATGAACAAACCGCTCGGCTACGTTTGCTCAACAAAGGATCAGGGGCGTCTAGTCTATGATCTTTTGCCGGACCGGTTCCGGATGCGCAAACCCGTGCTATCAACCATCGGCCGTCTGGACAAGGAAACATCCGGCGCCTTGCTGTTCACGGACGACGGCACGTTTTTGCATCAAGTGATCTCGCCCAAATCGAATGTTCCAAAGGTCTATGAGGTCACGCTCGACCGACCCATGAACGGCAGCGAAGCCGTATTGTTCGCCTCCGGCGAGATGATGCTGGAGAACGAGCAGAAGCCTTTGAAACCGGCCGAGTTGGACGTGATTGACGCGACACACGCACGGCTCACCTTGCATGAAGGCCGCTATCATCAGGTCCGCCGCATGTTCGCGGCCACGGGCAATCATGTCACAGATCTTGCCCGTAGCCGGATTGGCGCACTCACTCTTGAAGGTGTTGACGAAGGTCAGTGGAAAATCCTGTCCGAAGACGACAAGGCACTGATCTTCTCATGAATCAACGGTGCGGCCCCGGACTGGATCCGGGGCTGGCTGTTCAGGTGGTCCCGGTGCAGCGGCCGGGACAGCAACTGTCGGCTTACCGGCTCAACACGCGGATCCGGCTGTCGAACTCGCCCCGATCAACATAGCAACCGCGCAGATGCCGGTAGCCGGTATTGGGATCGAACGAAGCCCGGCCATGAAGCACCCGGCGGTTGTCGAAGATCACCATTTCCCCGCCTTCAAGACGCGTGGTGACGACATAGTCGCTTGAGCGCGTCATCTGCATGATCTTCCGGTAAGCCCGGTAGTAGGCTTCCATCTTGTCAGCCGGCAGATCGAAAACTCCCGCCAAATGGGCGTTGAAATGCAGCTCCTGCAATTTGCCGAAGGCATCCAGGTCAATCACCGTCTGATGACGACGAATGTCATAGCTGTCGTCGTGAAACCGGAACGGGACCGGCGTTTTTGACAAGAGTTCAAAGGCCTCCGGATCGTTCAGGCGCAGATCTTCGGCAATGGCGAAGCCGTCACAAAAGGTGGACCCGCCACCTTCCGCGTCGTTGGCAAGGCAATGCAGGAACTGGAAACCCGGTGGAAGCTCCTGATTTGCCAGATCCGTATGCAGCGGCAAAGCGTGTGAGGTGTAGGCAAGATTGTTCGGGTTCGGCATGGACCGCACTTCAAACGTCACACCGAAGTTGGTTTCCCTCAAAAAGCCGATCCGCTTGGCCGCGGCCATGCCAGCTTCCCGGTCATCCGCCATGCCATCCACGATGGCAAGACCGGTCTTCTTTGTCTCGATCAAGAAGCCCAGCAGAGCCTTATCATCGTTCATCAGATCGGCGGCACTGATCCTTGGCAGGCCGGCCGGTTGGAAATCGCCGCGCCACAAGGTCGGTGGAATGTTCGCCGGGTCATTCAGGCCAACTCCGGGCCGGTGAGCCTTCAGCCAATCGGCGTCGAACCGGCTCTGGTGCTCTTCCCCGTCCCATTCAATCCGGATGGCTTCGCCATCGAGTTCAGCGGAGAGAATTCCAAGCGTTTCCGGAATGCTGGTGAGATCGAATTCCCGCTCGTGAGTTTGCGGGTGAAAGCCGCTCGGGCAATTGTCCCGGAGCCAGAGAAAGGGGAAGTCGGCGCTGGTGCCATCCGCCCAGGCAACAGTGAGAACGCGGTCGCTGCCGCGCAAGGTGATCGATGTCATGAGTGTGTCCACTGACGTTGTATAGAAATCAGAGCTGCGGCATCGGCCGCACAAACGTCATTGGCTGGCGGGGGGCGGCCACCACCAGTGCGCTTTGTTATGAGGCTGTCCGGGCATCCGCCCAACAACTGCAATCATCGTTCAAAGCCAACTTGCAGGCTCGGCCTGCGATTTCAATCCGCTTCAAGCTACATCAAAGCACTCGCCCGGCAAGAGATATTTTGCCGGGCGAAGGTGTTAACCTGTGATATCCGCAAGTTGCTTCAGGACTTTGAGGCCCGGGCCGCCAGAGCAATGGCGATGTAACTCCAGCCATTGATCAACACAGAGATGCCCGCGATCAGCCCAAGCGCCCAGGCGGCCGAGCCCGGCAGGTCCATCCAGATCATGACCCCCGCGGCCAGTGACACAACACCGGCAATCAACACCCACACCCAGCCTTCATGCGGCTTGAGCTTGAAAGCCATGACGATCTGGCTGATGCCCTGAGCTGCAAAAATCGCTGCAATGACAAGCGTCAGCGCAAGTGTCCCGGCGAGCGGGTTCACATAGATGACAACGCCGCCGATCACTGCAATGACGCCTGTGATCATGTTCCAGATAAATGCCGCTGTGCCCTGGGTCTTGAAGGCTTGATAGATTTGAACGAGGCCGCCGACAAACAAAACAGCTGCAATCAGGATCGTGACCGCAATCGAAGTTGCAAGCGGAGCGGCGATCAGGATCATGCCTCCGAGAACGAGCGCGATCCCCAACGCCAGAAACCAGCCCCAGTTTTCCTGGATCTTGGTTTTCATGTCTTCAAGTGACTGAACTGCATCGCTCATCGGAACCTCCTTAAAAATAACATCGCTGACGACGATAACCATTTGCATCAATTTCGCAAACCGCTGATGACGCCAGACATAGAAATCTCGGAATTTGAATGCTTGACAAAAACTGTGCAATTGCACATTAAGGACACATGTCCGACGATGACTTTTCCTTGTGCGTGTTGACCAACGCCCGCAAAGCTGCGCGCGCAGTCAGCCGCTACTATGATCAGATGGCCCGCAAAGCCGGCTTCACATCGGGTCAGTTTTCCGTTCTGGTGACCGTTCGGGAGCACGACGGCGCAACCACGGCAGAATTGGCGGAACGCCTTTCCATGGAGCGCACGACTCTGGTTCGGAACGTGGCGCTGTTGGAAAAGAAGGGCTTTCTGATCTCACGGCCTGCCGCCGATGCCAGGGGCAAGGCCTTCAGCATCACAGAGCAAGGCAACTTGTTGATTGAAAATGCCCTCCCGCTTTGGCGCGATGCCCAGGAGCACGTCAAGGATCTGCTCGGAGAAGAAGACTTTTTGACTTCTGTCCGGCTGATGAAACGCCTGTCACAACTCTAACCGAAACAACTGCCAATATCCTCGAGATTTGGTTCAGGCCGACTTCAAAAGTGTAATTACACAAACCTTTGGAACTACAGGAGAGCGCAATGAGACGAGTGGTCGTAACGGGATTGGGTGTCGTGTCCCCTATTGGAACCGGTGTCGATGGATTCTGGTCGCGCATAATCGAAGGCGCCAACGGTATCCGGCGGATCACGAAATTCGATGCCAATGATCTCGCCTGTCAGATCGCCGGGGAAGTTCCTTCAATTGATGAAGACGAATTCGGTTTTGATGTTGATGCCGCACTCAACGCCCGCGAACAACGGCGTACGGACCGTTTCATTCACTTTGCCCTCGCGGCCACCGGAGAAGCTCTTGCGCAAGCCGAATGGGCACCGGAATCAGACCTGCAAAAGACACGGACGGGCATCATCATCGGAACAGGTGTTGGTGGATTTCCGGCCATGACCGGTGGAACGCGCCTTGTGGATGAAAAAGGCCCGCGCCGCGCCTCCCCTTTCCTCGTCCCCTCGTTTCTGGCGAACCTGGCGGCCGGCCAGGTGTCGATCCGCCATGGCTTGAAGGGACCGATCGGTGCGCCGGTGACAGCCTGCGCCGCCAGTCTCCAGGCTCTTGGGGATGCAGCGCGCATCATCCGGGCCGGCGAGGCAGATGTGATGATCGCAGGCGGCACGGAAGCCTGTATTGATCGCGTGTCCTATGCCGGTTTTTGCGCGGCCAAGGCGATGTCCTCCAAGCGCAACGACGATCCTAAACATGCATCCCGGCCGTTCGATCAGGATCGGGATGGTTTCATTATGGGGGAAGGCGCCGGTATTCTGGTGCTGGAGGACTATGAGCACGCCAAAGCCCGCGGCGCCAACATCCTGGTGGAGCTGGCAGGCTACGGAACGGCGGCAGACGCCTATCACGTCACAGCCTCCCCACCGGATGGAGAAGGCGGCTTGCGCGCCATGCAGCAAGCTCTTGCCGCGGCCAATCTGACCTCCTCGGACATTGGGTATGTCAATGCCCACTCCACATCGACACCGGTTGGTGATGCCGCAGAAGTCGCCTCGCTGAACACCGTGTTTGAAGGCCGGGGCAAGGATCTTGCCGTATCGTCCTCCAAATCGATGTTCGGCCATCTCTTGGGCGCAGCAGGTGCGGTAGAGGCCATTGCTTGCGTGAAGGCGCTGAAAACCGGTCAGCTGCCCCCGTCACGCAACCTGGTCGATCCGGATGAAGCAATGACCAAATTTGAACTGGTGCCGGACAAGGCCATCAGCCGCCAGGTCGACCACGTCCTGACCAACGGTTTCGGCTTCGGCGGAGTGAACGCCAGCGCAGTCTTCTCGCGCATCTGAGCCAGGCTTAGAGACAAGGCCAAGCCGGGCACTAAAAAATGCCCGGTTTTTCTTTGGTGCTTGCGCCATTGCGAAAAATATTCAAAAATACGCATATGTTGAAATATGTCCGTTCGATACGGAACCGGGAGGATTTTATGCGCAAGAATTTTCTATCTGTGTCAGCTGCGTTTTTGATGCTGGCACTAACCGACAGCGGCGCAGCATTCGCGGAAGGTGATCTGAAGATTTCCGGCGACGATACAGTCGTCACGATCCAAACCGACGAGGGCGCGGTCGATATCACCCGCTCCAAAACGGAAGCAGCCCTTATTGGCGGCGTCCTGCAGCCGATGGTTCCGCTTCCGGGCGTGACACCGGTTGGCGAACTTGAAGTCATCGAAGCCTTGAAGTCCGGCGCCGCCAAGGTCGTTGATGTGCGGACGATGGAGTGGCGCACGCAAGCAACGATCCCGGGCAGCATTCATATCCCTTACACGGAAGTCGCCATGCGTCTTGATGAACTCGGCTGCGAGGGCGAACAAGGCGCTTGGGAATGCGCAGCAGCAGAAAACATCATCGCCTTCTGTAACGGTCCGGCCTGTCCACAAAGCCCCGTTGCCATCAAGGCCATGGCGCGAGAGGGATATCCAGTCGCAAAGATCTTTTACTACCGCGGCGGGATGCAGGACTGGATGGTTCTTGGTCTGACAACAGCGGAAGACATGTTCTAAGCCAAAGACTGCACCTGCCTCAATCAATTGTGAAATCGACATGCAGCTAATGCGCCACTCCAGCGCATTGGCTTTTTTTGGTGGCACGCCATTTATTTCTCATATATGAGAATATTCTCGTTATTGAGGAAGTGGTATGAACGATCAGGATCTCGCACAACGCCTAGTTGGCCTGCGCAAGGCGAAGGGATTGTCGCTGGATGAATTGGCGGAAAAATCCGGTATCAGCCGGGCAACCCTTTCCCGTATTGAACGGAGCGACACCAGTCCGACCGCAGCTGCACTTGGGCGCTTGGCGACCGCGTTTGGCATATCTGTTGCTGATCTTTTTGGCTTCGGTGCAGCCGCACATGATGCAAAGCTTGAACACACCGACCAACCAGTCTGGAGGGATCCGGAAACCGGGTTTCAGCGGCGCAGTGTGTCTCCGGCGATCTCCGGCTTCCGGGGCAGCGTCATTGAAGGCACGCTTCCAGCTGGCGCCATCATTTCCTATGCGGCCCCTCCACTTCCCGATCTTGAGCATCACCTTGTTCTTCTGTCCGGCGCACTCACTGTTACTCTTGGTGACACACGGCATAACCTCGCCCCAGGTGACTGTCTCCGCTTCCGGCTGAACACCCCCAATGCCTATCACGCGACCGGCTCCGAGCCGGCGCGCTATCTCCTGACGGTGATTACCCCATGACAGAAGACACGCCCAAAAGATCAGAACAAACCATGCCGCAGTTTATACCGGACGCGCCCCTTCATTTGCTCACAGCAGAAGATGCGAATGCGGTTCTCTCAGACCTCGGCGCACTCCTGAAAAGCTGTGTAGAAGATGGCGCCGGGATCGGCTTCATCCTTCCATTAAGCTCAGAGAAAGCCGATCAGTTTTGGCGTTCTCGTCTTGATGATATGGCACGTGGCGCGGCGTATATGATCATTGCGCGCGCAGAAAACAATATTGCCGGAGTGGTGATGCTCTGCCTTGCCCCGCAGGACAACGGCCCGCACCGGGCTGAGGTTGCAAAACTCATGGTGCACCCGGACCATCGGAGGAAAGGCATTGCCCGAAACCTTATGGCCGCGATTGATAATCTGGCGCTCTCGCTGGGGCGTTGGCTACTCGTACTTGATACGGTCACGGGCGACCGGGCAGAACATCTTTACCCGACCTGCGGCTATCAGAAAGTCGGCGTCATTCCGGACTACGCCTATGGCAGCCACGGCGATCTTGATGCAACGACCGTGTTATATAAGGATCTCCGGTGACATCGGCCATCGACTGAACGTTCGAATTTACCTAGATTGGGGAACACAACCGTTACCTGAAGTACGGCCTTCTGCGCGATGAACGCAAAATCTTGATATTGAGTTGCAGGGAAACACTGGCTTGAAAAACAGAAACCCCTTGGATGCTCTAAGCGAAGAGGAAATCGACTACTATCGCGAGAATCCAGACGAAATTCATGAGCTCCTCAACAGGGAAACAGTCCGCAAAAAGATGATCGGCTTCATCGTTTTGGTCGCTGTGACGCTCGTGACCGTCTCAAAAGCAATCCCGTATCTGTTTGAAGATATTCCCGGCGGAAGCTTTGTTTCGGATGTAGTTGTCGATTTGATTTTTGAAATGGGCGCGGCGTTGATGGGAGCAGTTGCCACGTTGCTGTTCATCGAAGTCACACAGGCACGTCAGTATGAAGAAAACAAACAGCTTTATCGTGCGTTGAAGGCCAAGCTCAAAAGAGAAAATAAGCGATAAATGACAAGGCGCAGTTAGGTACGGTGCTTTCACCTAACCGCGCTTAGACAATGAGTTAATTGCCCAAACATAAAGCTTGAGTGTTCACACAGACGCCGACCCATGTGCCTAACTCAGACTGTAGTTGGAGGTCTGCGAGAACGCATCCATGTCTTGCCTTACACCATCAAAGCCCACTTACTATTCAGCAGGCTCCTCTTTTTTGCCGGCGGTGCTGCGCGGCTTCCGGGGAGCAGGTTTGCGTGCAGCCGCGGGTTTCGCCGGAGCCTTTCGCGCAGCCCGTTTGGGCGCTGAGGCCTTTTGGGGTGCGGGGCTCGCGGACGCTGCCTTCTCCGTCACCTTCGGTGTGTCGCCGTCCGCATCCGGCGCACCTGCTTCACTGGAGACCAGCGGATCGGACGTGATGTCTTCAGAAATGGGCGGCAGACCAAGCACACTTTGGAAAGTCTGAACCATCTCCAGGGTATGCGGCGTCATCTCATCGATGGCGCCCGGGATGTAACGAACGACCTTGGAGGCCATTTCGCGGTCTTCCTTGGTCTTCAGCAGTTTCGGCAGGCTTTCGATCGCTTGCTCGCGGGCAAATTCCACAATCAGCGTTTGTTCCTGCAGCATGAAGCTGCGCGCATCTGGTGACAGCGACTTGAACGGCTCGTCCTGGGTCAGAACCCGTGCGGAGCGTTCGAGCCGGTCGCGGCGGACATTGCCGCGGCTGTCGGCCAGAAGGATCAGCATCCGGATCACCGCCTCGCAGAACCCGCCTTCCTCGATGTGCATGAGCGCGGCTTGCACTGGCGGCAGACTGCGCAAGTCTTCTTTGCGTTTTAATGTCCGGCCCGGTTGATGGGTCCGGCCGAACCAGCGCATGTAGGGCGAGCCCCACACCGTATAGAAGAGATTTTCATACCAGGTGTCCCTGAGGTCCCGGAAGAGGTCCAGGGACTGCTCGATCATGGCAGCACTGACACGTTCCATTTCAGAGAAAGGATTGTTTGCGTCCGCCGGCGTACGACCCTCTTTCACCCGTTCCGCCATGCCCGGCAAACCGCCAAACATTGGATTGAGGCTCGACATCATCGCGCGCTGAACCCGCAACGGATGGGTTTTGCGGCGCAATTCGGCGCTTTGCTCGGTCACTCCTGCCTGGACGAATGGGCGCACGGCCACATCATAGAATTCAGCCTGCTGTTCAGAGGCTCTGGCCACTGCTGCAAACGGAATTTCGTCGTCGCGGCCATCGTCGATCTTCATCAGGTCTTCCATCTTGCGTTCGTGGAAGGACACTGTGAATTCGCGCTCCATGAGGCCGCCCTCATAGTCGTCGATCTTCATTTCATAAAGACCCGGAGCGAGCGCTTCGATGGTCTTGAGTGTCGAGGTGACCTCGGTGTGTTCCTTTTTCGCGATCTTGGAGGACACGAAGATGCCAAGGTGACCCACCTGGTCATGCACCATGTAAATGATGCGCTGACCCCGGATCGCGATCTCACGCTCGTCCGAGTAGGTGTCGATGATCCAGTTCAAGGCCTGTTGCGGCGGGGTGATGTTGTCGCCGAAGCTGGCAAAGGCAATGATCGGCGCGCGGATCTGCTTGATGTCGATGTTGCGGCCCGGCTCCAGCTGGGCCTCGTTCTTGGACAGCTTGTTGCCGACGAAAAGCTGCTCGACGATCCACTTCATTTCCGCTTCGTTGAGAAGGAAATAGCCACCCCACCAGCGCTCGAACTCCAGGAACCGGTGCGGTTCGGTGTCGACCTTGGAATAAAGGTCATAGTATTTGCCGAAGTAGTTCCGTGCCGGGTTCAGCATCTCGAAATTCTGGACAATGTCGGCGCCGTCGAAGACGCCGTGCCCCAGATCTGAGTAGAACATGGCATTGTAGGTGCCACCCAGAATGCCGCCATTGTAGCGCATCGGGTTCTCACCGACCCGCCCGGCCCAGGTTGAAACCGGCGCTCCGTTCAAGACGATCGGCCCTGTCAAATCCGGATTGGTCGCGGCAAGCAGCAAGGTGGCCCAGCCGCCCTGGCAGTTGCCGGTGATGATCGGGTTCGGCGCGTCCGGGTGCTCTTCCATGATGCGGCGGACGAAAGCCGCTTCGGCATGGGTCACATCGGCCAGCGTCTGGCCCTTTTCAGGCATGCGTTTGAAGGCAATGAAATAGACCGGATGGCCGTCGCGCAGGGCAACACCGACCTGACTGTCCGGTTTGAAACCGCCAATGCCTGCCCCGTGACCGGCCCGCGGATCAATGATCACATAAGGCCGTTTCCAAGGTTTCATTTCACGGTGTTCGCCATCTTCGGGCGCTTTGATCCGGAGGAGCTGATAACAGCACGGTCGCGGCAGATCGGCGCCATCCATGACCACGTCATAATCGTAGATCAAGACCGGCGGGCATCCTGCTTCTTCGTGTTCCAAAAAGATGTCACCGCGCTGGCGCAACACGTCCATGGTCAGCACGGCCCGCTGTGCCGCATCTTTCCAATAGGACTGCCATGCATCGAACAGCGTTCCATCCCGCTGAGCATCGGTAAGATCTTCAATCGCCTTGCCCATATCGGCGAGGCCCAGCTGCCAGCGACCCTTGTGATCCGCAGTGATCTTCTCAAAATGTTTGGAAAGGCCGCGGCCCATGAGCTCGGCTAAGTTGGAGAGCTCTGTCCCTTGCGCCTGGAGTGCCGTAAACCGCTCGGAAGGTCCCCAGGCCGTTGCGTCGTTCAAGGAGTTCAGGAACTCGTTCTGGCCTTTTTCAAACGCGTCAAAAATGTCCTTCATGAGAACCTCCTATCCGATAATGCTGTAACCGCCGTCGATGGGATGAACACCGCCGGTTACATTAAACGCTTCGCGGCTTGCAAGGAACGCGGCATAAGCCCCGGTATCCTCGATGGTCGCAAGATGGTGAGTCGGCGCACGCTTGGCAGCGTCGTCCAAGAGTTCGTCAAACTCGGCAATTCCAGACGCTGCCCGTGTTTTCAATGGTCCGGGCGAAAGCGCGTGCACGGAGATGCCTTTGGGTCCGAGTTCCGATGCCGCATACCTGACTGCGGCTTCCAACGCAGCCTTGACCGGGCCCATGACGCCGTAATTGTCGACGACTTTTTGAGCCCCCATGAAAGAGACTGTCATGCACGTCCCGCCATGAGGCATCAAAGGCTCTGCCCGGCGGATCAAGCGCAGGAACGAGTGAACGGAGATATCCATCGCCAGACCAAACCCGTCCGCAGAGCAGTCAATTACCCGGCCATGCAAATCTTCCTTTTTTGAAAAGGCGATGGAATGCAGGATTGTATCAAGCTGGCCCCACTTTTCGGAAATCTCATCGAAAAGGGCGTCCTGCTGGTCTTCGCTGCGCACATCCAGCGGCATGATGATGTCAGCGCCCAGCTCTTCAGCCAGCGGGCGGACAAACGGCTCCGCCTTTTCATTCAAATAGGTGATAGCCAAATCCGCACCCTGTGCCTTGAAGGCCTTGGCGCAGCCGTATGCAATGGATTGATCATTCGCGACCCCGACGACGAGGGCTTTTTGACCAGTTAAATCGAACATGAATGCACGGCTCCTGAAAAAGGGCCTGCCCCGGACTTTTACCGGACAGACACGGCAGATCACGCATCGCAATGCGTAACCTACACCACTTTATCGCAGTGCAACATAGAGGGTGTGACGAAACTATGAAATTCGCCTCGGATCAGGGTTACTGCGGATGGGGGTGAATTGCCCATCAAAAAACAGAACGCCCCGGACTGGGTCCGGGGCGTTCACATTCGCTTCAGTCAGATGTTTGGCTTAAGACAGCTCAAACCGGTCCGCGTTCATGACCTTGTTCCAGGCTTCCACGAAGTCGAAGACGAACTTCTCGTGGCTGTCGTCCTGGGCGTAGACTTCAGCGTAGGCCCGCAGGATGGAGTTGGAGCCGAAGACCAGATTCATCCTGCGACAACGCGCACCCAATTGCTGTGGACCCAACCTGGTTTTGCTCCTTTTCGTGCAGCTGGCCGCGCCTCGGGAAGAGGGCCGCAATCCAACTCCGAAATCCCGTAAAGAATCCCGTACCAATCACCATGCTGATCGAACAGGAAAACACGGTCGCCATTTTTGAGTTCATCGAGTTTTTCGAATTTGCTGTCAGGCCCTGCACGAACTGCTAAAAACCCATCTCCACCATCCTTCAAGCCACTGACCTCACCCAAACCGCACGTATCCCAATCTTCAACGGACTTTTCGATAACCGGAACGATAAGAGATTGAGACTTCGCGGGCACGGCAGCAAAAGCCGCCATGCCCAGCCCAACGCAAAGGGGCTGCAAGACAGATCGGATCATTGGCCGCCACTCTTGACTTCATTGATGACAAGACTGTCGATCATCATCAACACTTCGCCGGAAGCGTAACTGCTGTTGTTCATCCGATCGACTTGGAACGCCAGTGTACCTGGAGACCGCAGCGACGTGTATTTGTCAGATTCAAGGATGTAAGGGTTTCCATCCGCGTCAGTAAACCCGACCATCTCAATCTTTGATGTGTATGCCCGACCGCGTTTGGAAAACGTCAGTTTGATCGGTTTCTCAAGCAGGTCAGCCTGGATCACATCCCAATTCGCCTCTCCACCAAATGGTTTGGCGTGGTAACACTGGCCATCCTTGACAGCCCGCATGGGTCTTCCATGGCTGTCCGCCTCTCCTTTGGTCATTTTGGTAAGGAACATTTCCGTCTTCTGGCACCGAGCAGCAGAAAACAGCATGCCAAAGTGACCGGTCGCGATGTAGTTGTTTTCGTCCTTGCGCAGACCAAGGGTCAATCGGTCGGCTTTGGCCGTATATTCACCTGTAAACTGGATTTCGACATCCCAATCGCCTCTAGGAAGCTCCCCAGTATACTTGAACAGATTTTCTGGTGCCTCAGCGTCAAACGTTCCAAATTTGGTCGACAAAACAGTTAGGACGCCGCCGTCCACGATGTAATTATCCGGATTTTCGTTCTCTATCTCAAATCTGTCGCTAAGCACTTCACCGTCAAAGTCTTCCCGAAAGAACTCAGTGATCACCGGACCTTCCGGTTCGGCGGGAGCCTCTTCCGCGGCAGCAGGAGCTACCTGGGCAATGACAACCGGTGCACCCTGCGCGACCTCAATAACCTCTTCCATTGCCTTGTTAAAACCAGCGGTGTCATCGGCATTGAAATACTGGCCGCCGCCTGCGTTGGCGATACATTGCAACTGGGCTTTTGCTTCTTGGTCAACGTCGAAACCAACCACGTGTACCTTCATATTTACACCCAAATACTTAGCCATTGCCGCGCTCGTGCACGGGTCAGAGTCGCACGTTTCAATCCCGTCCGAGATCAAGACGACTGCCTTCTGCCGATCTAATGGTTCAACCTTCGACAAAGAGGCAATTCCGACGGACAGTGACATTCCCATCGGCGTCTTTCCAAGCGGTTTGATATCCGCAATAGATGCCTTGATAGCCTCTGCACTGGCTCCAACTTCGTTAAGTGTTCGGAAATCGACGCAGCTTTCCTTGCTCTGTGTTCCATAAGTCATCAGACCTACACGCGCACCATCTGGCACATCGTCTATCAGCTTGGTGAGTGTTTCTTTGGCAGTCGTGATCTTCGCAATCTTATCGATCTGCCCCCACATGGAGCCTGACCCATCTAAAATAAACAAAATGTCGGTTGCCGATGCGTAGGCACCGGTCGCCGTCATGGCAGAAATGGCAACTGAAACCGCGATTGATCGCGCATGTCTTGACATCATATTCCGTTTCATACTCGTCCTCCAAAAATTTGGCTCACGTCATGCGCGCTTAAATAAAAGCCCACCTCTCTTTAGTTAAGTTAAGCAACACCTTTTTTGTGTGGCAACAATCACACTGTTCACTTTTTAGATCACAACAAAAATGGGACTTATATTCGTCTTACTCTAAGTCCAATTTCAGAATAAAATCACACATAAACTTCTATTAAATATTGTTTTTTCGCTTAGCCAGAAAATTTTATTTGCGAGTCGAACGCAAAAAAACGCCCCGGAAATTATCCGGGACGTCCGTGTTTGATGCCTTGGATAGGGTGGGTCCAGCTTATGCCAGTTCAAACCGGTCCGCGTTCATGACCTTGTTCCAGGCTTCCACGAAGTCGAAGACGAACTTCTCGTGGCTGTCGTCCTGGGCGTAGACTTCGGCGTAGGCCCGCAGGATGGAATTGGAGCCGAAGACCAGATCCACACGGGATGCGGTCCACTTGGTGGTTCCGGTCTTGCGGTCGCGGATGTCGTACTGGCCATCACCGGTATGGATCCAGCTGTTGCCCATGTCGGTCAGGTTGACGAAGAAGTCTGTCGTCAGAGCGCCTTCCCGGTCGGTGAAGACGCCATGCTTGGCTCCACCATAGTTGGTGCCGAGCGCACGCATGCCGCCGACCAGAACCGTCATTTCCGGTCCAGTGAGACCCAGCAGCTGGGCGCGGTCAAGCAACAGCTCTTCCGTAGCAACTGCATAGTTCTCTTTGACCCAGTTGCGGAACCCATCATGGATCGGCTCGAGCGGTTCAAACGAATCCGCGTCGGTCATCTCGTCAATGGCATCGCCGCGGCCCGGCTCGAACGGCACTTCGATGTCGATCCCGGCGGCCTTGGCAGCCTTCTCGATACCGACGTTGCCGCCCAGAACGATGGTGTCTGCAACAGAGGCACCAAACTTCTCGGCCAGCGGTTCCAGAACACCCAGAACCTGTGCAAGGCGGGCCGGCTCGTTGCCTTCCCAATCCTTTTGCGGAGCAAGACGGATGCGCGCACCGTTGGCCCCGCCGCGCAGGTCCGACTGACGGAACGTGCGGGCGCTGTCCCATGCTGTTGCCACCAGGTCAGAAACGCTGAGATCCGTTGCGGCAATCGCAGCTTTCAAACCACCGATGTCGTAGTTGAACGGGCCGAACGGGACCGGGTCCTGCCAGATCAGTTCTTCTTCCGGCGCATCCGGGCCGATGTAGCGGACGTTCGGGCCCATGTCGCGGTGGGTCAGCTTGAACCAGGCGCGTGCAAAGGTTTCCTTGAAGTAGTCCGGATCGGCCATGAACTTTTCACAGATCGCCCGATAGGCTGGGTCCATCTTCATGGCCATGTCGGCATCGGTCATCATCGGCATGCGGCGCACGGACGGATCCGACGCGTCGACCGGCATGTGCTCTTCCTTGATATCGACCGGCTGCCACTGATTGGCTCCAGCTGGGCTCTTTGTAAGTTCCCACTCGTAGCCGAAGAGAAGCTCGAAATAGCCCATATCGAAGACGGTCGGGTTGGTCGTCCAGGCGCCTTCGATACCAGAGGTCACCGCTTGAGAAGCAACGCCCTTCATGTTCGGATTGATCCAGCCGAGGCCCTGTTCGCCGACTTCCGCGCCTTCCGGCTCCGGACCAAGCGCTTCAGCGTCGCCATTGCCATGCGCCTTGCCGACGGTGTGACCACCCGCGGTCAGGGCTGCGGTTTCTTCGTCGTTCATCGCCATGCGGGCGAAGGTCTCGCGGACCTGCGCTGCGGTTTTCAGCGGGTCCGGCTGGCCGTTCACACCTTCCGGGTTCACGTAGATGAGGCCCATGTGGACCGCGGCCAGCGGGTTTTCCAGCGTGGACGGATCATCCAGGTTGTCGTAGCGCTCTTCACTGGGTGCGAGCCACTCTTTTTCGGCACCCCAGTAAACGTCTTTTTCCGGATGCCAGATGTCTTCCCGACCGAAGGAGAACCCATAGGTTTTCAGGCCCATGGATTCGTACGCAACGGTCCCGGCGAAGAGGATCAGGTCTGCCCAGGAAATCTTGTTGCCGTATTTTTTCTTCAGCGGCCAAAGAAGACGGCGCGCCTTGTCGAGGTTGCCGTTGTCCGGCCAGGAGTTCAAAGGCGCAAAGCGGATGTTGCCGCCAGCACCACCACCGCGGCCATCGGCAATCCGGTAGGATCCGGCAGAGTGCCACGCAAGGCGGATCATCAGACCACCGTAATGCCCGAAGTCGGCCGGCCACCAGTCCTGACTATCGACCAGCAGCGCCTTCATGTCTTCTTTCAGCGCGCCGAAATCGAGGCTCTTCAACTCTTCCTGATAGTCATAGTCTTCGCCCAGCGGGTTGGACTTGGTATCGTGTTGATGAAGGATGTCCAGGTTAAGGGTCTTCGGCCACCAATCCGTGACGGTCTTGCCGGTCTCGGTCAAGCTGCCGTGCATGACCGGGCAACCGCCGCCATTGTCCACTTTTGCGTCCATGAGTATCTCCCTGTGGCATCTGCCATCAAAATATCTGCATGACCTAAATTGGCGGTCACGCATCGAAATTCCAGTTGTCTGATTGCAAGGTCGACCAATTATTTTTGGGATCCATGTCAGAACGTTTCTAAACTAGCAAGGCTGTTCAATCAGGAGAAGTTGTATTTTCTAATAATGGTGATAAGTTTTTCTGATGATAAACATCACCCTCAAACAGCTCCGCTATTTTGAAGCCCTCGCCCGCCACGGCCACTTCGGCCGGGCGGCCGAAGACTGCGCAATTTCCCAGCCAGCGCTGTCCATGCAGATCAAGGAATTGGAGGAGGTTTTGGGCGCGCCGTTGTTTGAACGTTCGGCCCGCCAGGTGTCTCTTACCGGATTTGGTGAGGAGGCAGTGGAACGGGCAAGAGCGATCCTGCGCTCAGCGGACGAGCTCGGAGATCTTGCGCGAGCCTCGAAGGAAACGTTGGAAGGCCGGCTGCGGATTGGCGTCATTCCAACGGTCGCTCCATACTTGTTGCCACAGGTCGTCAGCCGCCTGACGGCGCGCTATCCGGGTCTGGATATCCATGTGCGCGAGACCGTGACACCCAAGCTTGTTCAGGAACTGAATGACGGCCGGCTCGACACAGCGATCCTGGCCTTGCCCGTCTCTGAATCAGGGCTTGCAGAAACGCCGCTGTTTGAAGAGAACTTTGTGCTCGTCCGGCCAGGCAGTGAGGCCAATCTTCCGGTGCCTTGCGCGGACAGCCTCAAGGAGATGCGGCTTTTGCTCCTGGAAGAAGGCCACTGCTTCCGCGACCAGGCCCTCTCCTTCTGCGACATCCAGACCGGACGTCCACGGGAGGTGCTCGACGCCAGTTCTCTGTCGACACTGGTTCAGATGGTCAATGCCGGGATGGGCGTGACCTTCATTCCGGAAATGGCAGTTCCGGTCGAAACGCGGTCGGCCGACGTTGCGGTCAGCCGTTTCGAGCCGCCGGAACCCGCCCGCACCCTCGGCATGGTTTGGCGCAAATCCAGCCCGCTCGCAAGCCAACTGACGGAGATTGCCGATCTGGTGCGGGAGGCAGCTCAATCAAACAGCACTGCCAGCTGAACAAGGCTGGAAAACAAATCAAACCTTCCGGGCGACCACAAAGTGGCTGCGCGGTGCCGGGTAGAGACCGGTTTCGATGATCTCAAACCCGGCCTTCGTCATCATGTCGTTGACCATGTCCGGCGAGAGCATTGAGACATACGGCGCCTTGCCGAAGAGCTGCATCACCTTGATCATCGGGACGAACAGCCAGGCTTTTGATTTCAGGCAGACCGTCTTTGAGATGAAAAGCCCACCGGGTTTGAGAAACCCGTTGATGCGATCAAGAAGCGCCTCAGGTCCTTCCACCAGATGAAGGAAGTTGAACGCCAAGACGGCATCAAACCCCTCATCGCCGGCAGCAGTGGTCAAGCGTGGGTCGAACCCGTCCGCAGCGAGGAACGACAGGCCTTTGGGCGCATTTCCCTCAGCTTTCGCCGCTGCCAGTTTTTCCTCCGCGATTTCCATCATACCGGGCGCAAAGTCGGTCGACAGATAGCTTTTCACGCTGCCGGCCAAAAGCAGAGCCGTGGAACCCGTGCCAGCGCCGAGTTCAAGCACCTTGTCGTTCGGGCCAAGGTGCTCTGTCACCCGTTGCAACGTCTTCTGATAGGCCGCCTCATCTGCGATCTTGCTCTTGGAGTACTTGCGGGCGACTTTGTCCCAGAAGGTGCTAGAGGGCGTCATGTCGTTGGTCCATGTGGTTGTCATGGTCAGTCTATCCAGTTCATTGGGTCAAGAAAACAGAGCGTGCCGAAGGGCAACTCACCTGCTCCGTCAATTGATGATCTTTCGGGCGAGAAAGGCTGTGCTCCAGGACTGCATCCAGCGGCCCTGGCCGGTTTCCGGAACCTCAAGCACTTCCAAGCCGCTGTCTTCCAGCCATCCGGCGATTTTGTCCTGGCTCAACCGATGCGTCCGCCATTTCAGTTGAATATACGCACCGATCCAGGATTTACGCGTGGCAACCAGCAACAGGTGTCCGCCCGGCTTCAAAACCCGGTGGATCTCTTGCAAGGCCGCCTTTGGGTCCGGCAGGTGTTCAATAACATGCGCGCACATGACCAAATCGAACCTGTTGCCGGGGTGTGGCATGTCGCGAATATCTGAGACCGAAGCGTCAACACTCACACCGTCGTTTCCAAGATTGCCGCAGGCTTCGGACAACATGCAGGGCGAGATATCAACAGCCGACAAGGCATAGGGTTGGCGGACTTCCGCGGCAAAAGCCAAGGACAAAGTACCAGTTCCGATGCCGCAATCCAGGACGTCCAATTGCTGCCCGGCCCCGTCAGAAAGCGCTGGAAGAACCGCACGCACAATCCGTCTGTAGCCTCCGGGAAACCCGAGCCGTGCAATCTTTTCTTCCCAAAGCCCTGCTTCGGCATCATATGCGGCGCTGAGTTCAGAGGCGGCAAAGCCGCGCCGGTTGACCGAGACCTGCCAGGATCCGAACCAGCGTTCGAACACCGGGATCTTCACATCGTTGAAATCAAGACTCATTTTGTTTTTCCATTGCCACCGCGCAGGCCGACATGCCGCAAGATCGCTCGGCCGATGTCTCGGCCGCCGGTCGGTGATGCGAAAAATTCCAGTATCGAGAGGACCACAGTCAGAAGCGGTCCGGTCAGCCAATAAAGTTTCATGGCCCCGTCTCCTTTGCAGCTTCTCTACACCCAAGATAAATGAATACAAATTGCCTAAATACGGGGAGTTGATATACATATTTGTATGAATTGGCAGAGCATCACTTTCGATTGGAACCAGGCCCGCGCTTTTTTGGTAACGGCAGAGGAAGGCTCTCTGTCTGCGGCGGCCCGCGCTCTCAACCTGACCCAGCCAACCCTCAGTCGTCAGGTGGCAGCGCTTGAGGAGACCTTGGGCGTCACGCTGTTTGAGCGGGTCTCCAAATCCCTGGTCCTGACCGAAGCCGGTGTCGAACTTTCTGAACATGTCCGGGCAATGGGCGAGGCGGCCAGCCGGGTGTCACTTTCGGCGTCTGGACAATCCCAGCAAATCGAGGGGATGGTGACGATCTCAACGACAGACGTACTCGGGATTTATCTGTTGCCGGAAATCCTGAGAGATCTGAGGACAAAAGCGCCCGGGATCGAGATCCGTATCCGATGCACCAATTCCTTGAGCGATTTGCGCCGCCGCGAAGCCGACATTGCCATACGCCACGTCGAACCGGACCATCCGGATCTTTATGCCCGCAAGCTCTACGATGCCTCCGCCAAGGTTTATGGCGCAAGATCGTACCTAAGCCGGTTTGGCAACGGCCAGTCGATGAAAGATGCTGGTTCTCACGACTTCATCGGCTTTGACGACAATCCTCAACTGGTGGGCCATCTGCGGGCGATGGGCCTGCCGGTAACGGAAGCGAACATAAAACTGAGTTCCCCCAGCGGCGCCGTTGCCTGGGAATATGTCCGCCGCGGCCTTGGGCTCGGCATCATGGCAGACGAAATTGCCGCCTGCTGCCCGGAACTCGTTCCAGCGTTTGATGATTTAACGGAAGTCTACTTCCCGGTTTGGCTGGTCACCCACAGAGAACTGCATACCAGCCGGCGGATCCGGATCGTGTTCGACCACCTTGTCGAATATCTGCGGCACAAACAGCCGCGACAACCGCATGAAAAGTAAACAGAGTTTATCGCGCGTCTGCGTGTTTTGAATCTTTCTCGTCAATCGTTTTGAAAACAATCAGAATTATCCTCAACGGCTCAATTTACAACTTTTGATATTTGTGAAAAGCGACGAGGGAATGCGGAGCAGAAACAGGGATTTAAGGGCTGCTGCAATTTGCCTGTTCGCAATGCTCGTCGCTTTGACTGCGCCAGCAAAACCCGCAGTCTCCGCTGAAAGCCATCTCACACCGCCCCTGGAAGTCTATTACAATACGCTGCCGCATGTTGTTCTGATCATTGAGCCGCATACAGGACAGATCGCATTTGCCAACAGTTTCGCGCATGACTTTTACGGATATGGCCCCGGCGCGCTTTCAGCCATGCGGATCCAGCAGATCAACCAGCTGACCGCGGAGCAGGTTGCAGAAGAGCGCCGGCTCGCAAAGGAAGAGCACCGGAATTACTTCATCTTCCGCCACAAACTCGCAGACGGATCCACCCGGACCGTAGAGGTTCGCTCCTATCCGCTCGACTTTGGTGGACAGGTCCTGCTGCACTCCAATATTCGCGATATTACGGGAGAGCGCAGCCGGCAGGACAAGCTTTGGCACTACCAGACCCGTCTCGAAGAAGAAGTCCGCGAGCAGCGCGAAAAACTTGCAGTCACCTATGAAGCCCAGACCCATTGGCTCTTCGGTTTCTTGATCGCAATAACGGTGGCGCTCGGCCTCGTCGGTTTCTACGCGGTCCGTTTGCACGATTCCCGCAAGAACCTGCGCAAAGCCAATCAGGACCTGATGCTTGCCGACATGGTCTTCCGCCATGCCAATGAGGGCATTCTGGTGACGGATGCAGATGGCATCGTCATCCAGGCCAACCCGGCTGTCGCGCGCATATCAGGCGAAAATCTTGACGCCATCATTGGCCAAAATCCAATGAAGATAGCCTCGGATCAGGATCGCTCCGAGATCCTGCGGCAGATGTCACGGGCGCTCGCAGAGACCGGGGAATGGGCCGGGGAACTCTGGAATGTCCGTCCCGACGGTGAGCGTTACGCGCAGCGGGTTTCCGTTGCGGCGATCAAGGACGACAGCGGGACACTTACGAATTACATCTCAATCTTTTCCGACATTACGGATCTCAAGAACCATCAGTATGAACTGGAGCGCATCGCCCATTATGATCCGCTGACGGAATTGCCCAACCGGGTGTTGTTGCGCGAACGCCTGAGTGAAGCGATTGAACGCGTCAAACGCGACAATTGCTGGGGCGCCGTCTTTTTCTTCGATCTTGATGGCTTCAAGGAAATCAATGACCGTTACGGCCATGAGCTCGGAGATGAGCTTCTGACCACGGTCTCCAGACGGCTCCTCTCGCAGTTCCGGTCAACCGATACTGTCGCACGGCTCGGCGGCGATGAGTTCATTGCCGTGGTGTCCGACTACGAAAGCCCGGACGCTTACAGAACCCTCGGCGAACGGGTGCTGGCGGAGACCAGCAAGCCGATTGATCTCGGTGACAAATCGGTGGCCATTTCGACGAGTGTTGGCGTCGCAGCCTTTTCCGCAGACAGCGACACCACACCGGACCAGCTTTTGCGCCAAAGCGATTCAGCGATGTATCAGTCCAAGCTGGAGGGCAAGAACCGCTATACGCTGTTCAATCCGAAAACAGAGATTGAGATCACCGCCTTCAACAACAGGATCAACGCACTCTCCAATGCGATCGACAACAATGAGCTGGTGTTCCACTACCAGCCAAAGGTCGATGTGGTCAGCGGGCGAATCCACAGTGCCGAAGCCCTCGTCCGCTGGCAGCATCCGGAGGTGGGTATCCGGTATCCGGGCAGTTTCCTGGACGCCACAGAAAACATCGGCCTGTCTCTGAAACTGGATACCTGGGCGCTGGAGACCGCCTTTGAGACTGCGTCTGCATGGCGCAAGGCCGGACTGGAAGTGCCGATCAGCGTCAATATCGACCCCCGGAACCTTACATCGAACTGGCTCTACGATACGCTGAAGGGGCTCTTGGCAAAATACGACTCGATCGCGCCATCTCTGCTCGATATCGAAGTTCTGGAAAACGCGACAGCCGTCGGAAACGCCTCGGTCGCCCTTGCGATCAAACAGTGCCAGGAACTTGGTGTCAGTTTCTCAATCGACGACTTCGGCACCGGGTATTCCACGCTTACGCACCTGCGCCACCTCCCGGCAGATCACGTGAAGATCGACCAGACCTTCGTGCGGGCTGCAATCGATACCCTCGACGACCTTGCGATTGTGGACGCGGTTCTCGGCCTTGCGGGCGCTCTCAACAGAGAGGTGATTGCCGAAGGCGTGGAAACAAAAGCACACCAGAACCTGTTGATCAGTCTGGGCACAACGATCCTCCAAGGGTACTCCATTGCCCGTCCCCTGCCCTACGGCACCTTTCTCGACTGGACGGAGACTTTCGCACCCGATCCCGATTGGAGCCTGTTGCAGCACCTATCCAAACGGCGCGTCAGACTGCTTTATCTCCAGGTCGAACTCCGGAACTGGATCAAGGTGCTGAGCGGTCAAAAAGACACCAAGGAGCGGCCGACCTGCACCCTCAACGTAGAGGACATGGCGGCGAACTATTGGCCCTGGCTCAACCGCGACGGCGCGAAACTGTTTGCTGGAAGCGATCACTACGCCTTGCTGCTCACCCAGTGTGAGAACCTGATGAACCAGGCGAAATGGCATTGTGGAAGTAGCCTTGGCGCACAGAAGACGTGCTCCGCTGCAGCTGCCAACCAACTGTCGGCACTCGCAAAAGACTGCGTGAATACGATCGACAACTTGTTGCTCGACCGGAAACTCGACCGCACTGATACAGTGCCCTTCAAAGTGGAGGAGAAGCGGGCGTGACGCGGTTTGTGAGGCCCCTAGCCAAGCATCCAGTTCAGCACCAGACGCCAATCGGTCATCCGGATCGGCGTCCCATGGGTGCCGGTGTCAAACAGCGTGAACTTGATCGGATAGTTTGGCGCCTTTGATTTGATCTGCTTGAAAAACTGCGCCTGGGTTTCCCAATTATAGACCCGGTCCAGCGTGCCTTGCCCCATATAGATCGGAATATTTCTGGACAGCACCCCGGCTGAAAAAATGTTCGGATCCTTTGGTGAGCCTAGCAGCATGATCCCGTTTACGAGGCGCGCATAGTTCCCGTTTTTCACAAGGTTCCAGCAGATGATGCCGCCCATCGATCCGCACGCCACAACAACCTTGGCGCCGGGAGAAAGCTGTTTTTGCTGCTGGATGAGCGCCGCGACATCCGCTGTGCCCCGCTTGTCGAAGTGAGTGACATCAACCGTGAGATATGCGCCGCCGTTGCGGACCATCAGGTTCTGAATCCGGTTGAAGTTGCCACCAAAGGACACATCGTTCATGCCCTGAAAGCGGTTTCCGCCCTGACCATGAATATAGATGACGATCGTCTTGGCGCCGCCCTTCCACTTGCCCGTCCCCATGTAGGAGATGGTCCGGCCGTTTGCCTTCAGCTCTCCGCTGCCGCGGCCGCGTTTCGGCTTGTAAGAGACGTAATTGCCGTAGACTTGGCGCTCGGGGATCTGGTCCCGGCCATGCAGATCACGCTGCTTGATGTACTCCACGACGATAAAATCGCCGTCGTAAAGCGTTTCGGTGACCTTCTTGTAGCGAAACAAGCGGTCCTTGTAAGGCTTCAAAGTTTCGGCATGCGCGTTGATCGAGACGCTGCAAAAGATGGTAGCCAGGATCACCGCTGGCACCTTGGCAAGTCTTGCCTGAAGGGCTTTCAGATAACTGTTCAGCATGCTGTGTCCTTCGCTGGGCCAAATAGGGAAGCCGATACCGCTAAAACCTACGCAGGCACGCTCCGGCTTTCAATGGACACGCTCTCAATTCGAACCGCTCGACGCCTCTTAAATGGGAGTAATCCCCATCAATGAGGGTCGGAGATCGGGCAGCCGTAGGGACTGTCTGATCGCACCCGCGCGAAACCAGAGACCGACACCCTCCGAAATTGTGCTTAGGAATTTCAGAGACTTATCCACAACCAGCCTCAAGCGCTGAATAACCTCCTCGCAATTTGCGAATTTAAGGAATTGGTAACCATAAAATTTCAAGACTGGCGAAGCTTTAGGCAGGAAAAAGACCGTCATACATAATCATGGCGGCATGTTCAGGAGAACTCTCATGCCAGTCATTTCCTTCGCGAATGCAAAGGGCGGCGCCGGCAAAACCACAGCCGCCTTGCTGCTGGCGACAGAAGTTGCCGCCCGAGGAAAACGTGTCACGATCTTTGACGCAGACCCGCAGAAATGGATTTCGAAATGGCATGAACTGCCCCGGACCTGCAAAGGGATCTCCGTGGTCAGCCAGATTTCCCCTGCCTCTATCACCGAACAAATCAACGAAGCCTCAGAGACATCCGATTATGTGATCGTCGACCTGGAAGGCACGGAGAACCTGATCGTCGCGAACGCGCTTTCGGTGTCTGACCTGGTTGTGATTCCGATCCAAGGCTCCTCTATGGACGCCCGGGGCGGCGCAAAAATTTTGACCCTCATCAAGAAGCTGGAAAAAATCGTCCGCCAGGACATCAAGCACTGCGTCGTGCTGACACGCTCCAATGCGGCGGTGACGACCCGGGCCATGAAGGCGGTGCAGGATTTCCTGTCAGCCCAGAACATCGACGTGCTGATGACGCCGATTGTAGAGCGCGCAGCTTTCCGCGATCTCTTCGAGTTTGGCGGCGGCCTTGCCAACCTTGATCCGAAGATGGTCTCGGGCGTTGAAAAAGCCCGGGAAAACGCCTCTCTTTATGCGGCAGAAGTTTTGGAGCGGGCAATCAGCGCTCCGAAGAAACGCTGGTACAATGTCTTCCGACGCGCCAGCTAGCTCCCTGATTGACAGCTGACTGAATGCCGGGCCTGTGCGCCCGGCTTTTTTTTGATCCTGCTCATAGAGGTTCGTGGACAGGCGGGATAAGCTTTCAGGAAAACAAACTGACTTATGGGCATCGTCCTGATCCCGCTGGAGAATTTCATGTCCCTCTCCCCGACAAGGCTTCTGATCGCAGGTGCGCTCGCCGTCTCCCTGTCCTCCTGCAATCCCGATGACGGCAGTGTTGCCCTCGGCACCCTTGAGCGTGACCGCGTGGCACTGACTGCGACGGCCGCGGAAGTTCTGGTCGCGCTTCCCGTCCCGCAAGGCTCACCGGTCAGCAAAGGCACTGTACTCGCCAGGCTGGATGCGACCCAGCAGCAGGCTGTCGTCAATCAGGCCGCAGCCGAAGTCGAAAAGTCGCGCGCTAATCTTGAAAAGCTGGAGAATGGCGCACGGCAGGAAGAGATCGCGAAGGCTGAAGCCGCTGTGGCCGGGGCCAAGGCGGAACTGGTGGAGGCTGAAAACAACTTCGAGCGCTACCAGGACCTCACAACACGCGGCACCACCAGCCAGGCCCAGCTTGACAGTGCTCGGGCCAGCCGGGATGCGGCTGATGCAAGCCTGAACAGCGCCGAGCAACAACTTCTCGAACTGGTGACCGGGACCCGTCCGGAAGATCTCGACATGGCCCGCGCGGAACTTGCGGCTACCGAGGCCAGCCTTGCCACCCAGCAGAAGATCTTGAGTGACCTGACGATTGTTGCCTCCCGGGACGGCGTTCTGGACAGCCTGCCCTGGAACCTTGGAGAACGCGTTACCGTCGGCAGCCCGGTTGCCGTGATGCTGGCAGGCGATGCCCCCTACGCCCGGGTGTATGTGCCCGAGCCCCACCGGGTGAAGATCAACGAGGGGGACAAACTTGCGGTACGGATTGATGGCCTCGACGATCCGATCGACGGCCAGGTACGCTGGATCAGTTCAGAACCCTCCTTCACACCCTATTACGCCCTCAACCAGTCGGACCGCGCACGGCTAATGTATGTCGCTGAAATCCAGTTGCCCGACAGTGCTTCCAACCTGCCGAACGGTGTTCCGGCACAAGCCGTACTGCCGTGACCGCGCCCATGTCCGACATTGTGATCCAAGCCGAAGGGCTGGTGAAAAGCTTCAAGGGCTTCCGGGCGGTGGACGGCCTCGACCTGACCATTGAGCGTGGCATGATCTACGGTTTTCTCGGCCCCAACGGATGCGGCAAGACAACCGCCATCCGCATGCTGACCGGCCTGCTGACACCGACCGAGGGAAGCGTCGAAGTTCTGGGGCTGTCCGTACCCAAGGACGCTGAAGCTTTGAAATACAAGATCGGCTACATGACCCAGGCCTTTTCGCTTTATGGCGATCTCACGGTGCTGGAAAACCTCAGTTTCATGGGAACCGTTTATGGCCTCACCCGAGCCCAGCGCAAGGAACGCATCGCCGAGGTCATGAACCGCTATGAACTGACGCAGCTCAGTGACAGGTTCGCGGGCAAGATGAGTGGCGGTCAGCGCCAGCGCCTTGCCCTCGCCGCGGCCGTGTTGCACGGCCCGCAACTGCTGTTCCTGGATGAACCCACATCAGCGGTGGACCCGGAGTCGCGCCGGCATTTTTGGGAGCAGCTTTTCGACCTGGTCGATGAGGGCACGTCCATTGTTGTGACAACTCACTTCATGGATGAAGCCGAGCGCTGCCACAAGATTGCGATCATGGAAGCCGGTCAAAAGCGGCTGGACGGCACGCCCAGTGCGCTGATGTCCGCCATGGGTGCCAATGTCGTGGAGATTGAAGCGCCGAACCTGCGCGACATCCGGCGGCATCTTCTGGGCACCGAAGGCATTGTGACAGCTGCCCAGCTTGGCGCGCGCTTGCGGGTGCTCGTCAAAGATACCATCCCCGATCCGGAGGGCTTTTTGAAGGCCAATCCGCAAACGGCAAGCGCAACAATTGTCGAACAGGTCCGGCCCAATCTGGAAGACGTCTTTGTCACCGCAACGGGAGAAGGCCGCCAATGAGATCGATATCGCGCATTCTCGCCGTCTTTTCCAAGGAACTGGCCCAGTTGCGCCGGGACCGGATGACCTTTGGAATGGTCGTCATGATCCCGCTCATTCAGCTGATCCTGTTCGGCTACGCGATCAACACCAACGTCCGCGACATCCCGATCGCGGTGGTCGATCAAAGCCAGACCGGCATCAGCCGCATTCTCGTTCAGATGGTCGAGGCAACCCGGGTCGTGACGGTGACCGAGCGGCTGACCACGCCGGAAGAAGCCGAAGAAGCGATCCGGTCCGCCCGCGTCCGGGCCGCCTTCATTCTACCCGACGACCTCACTCAGAGACTGGCCAGGTCTCCAGCTGTGGGTCTTGGCACACCGCCCTCGACAGATCAGGAAACCAGCCGCCCGGTTGCTCAATGGATTGTCGACGGCTCGGATACGATGATCGCAAGTTCGATCAAGAGCCTTCGAAACATGCCGCTTTCGGAGATCTACAGGCAGGCACCCAACCGGTCGACACCGACCTTTGAAGTCACGCTCTTCTACAATCCCGAACAGCGCACCGCCGTCAATATTGTGCCAGGCTTGGTCGGCACCATCCTGACGATGACGATGATCATGTTCACCTCCGCTGCGATTGTGCGCGAACGGGAGCGCGGCAACATGGAGATGCTGATCAACACGCCGATCCGGCCGATCGAACTGATGGTCGGAAAGATCATCCCGTACATCTTCATTGGCCTTGTGCAAACGGCCATCATTCTCAGTCTGGGGCACGTGCTATTCAACGTGCCGCTGGACGGCAACATGATCGACCTGTTTGTCGGAACACTTTTGTTCATTGGAGCAAGCTTGTCGCTCGGTCTGGTGTTCTCCACGATCGCCCAGACCCAGCTTCAAGCCATGCAGATGACGGTCTTTGTTCTTTTGCCGTCGATCCTCTTGTCGGGCTTCATGTTTCCTTACGAGGGCATGCCGGTTGCCGCGCAGTACATTGCCGAGGTGCTGCCTGCGACGCATTTCATGCGCATGATCCGGGGCTTCGTGCTGCGGGACGCAACACTCATGGATGTCCATCGCGACGTCATCTGGATGAGCGGTTTCTTTGTCCTCGGCATGGTCGCCGCTGCCCTCCGGTTCAAGAAACGCCTGGATTGATCCAAGGTGACTTGTTCCAATGGCTGCCACCGGATGTCTCACGCTTCGACAAACACTCGAATTGCACCTGAGATATTGTCCGCAAACCGATCTTCGATCGCTTGACGGTCTTCTTCGCCATACATACCGGTGAGCGCCGTTTGAGAGATCGTCAAATACTGGATCGCTCCGATCAGCTGGAACACCCCGGCCCGGATCTCGTCCAAGGGTGCGGCCCGCCACTTCGGGGTTTTACGGGCAAGCTCCGTCAAGGCGTCGAGATAGGGTTTCATGGGCCAGAAGCGCGCGGTTTCCTGCGTGTCCAGCAGCGCCCGGACGACAAGACGGGCCTCGGCCTGCCGCTCCAATGAGCATTTGGCAAGACCTTCAAAGTAGGCAACAAGACCAGCTGCCGGATCTCCAGTCCCGGCCCTTATCACCTCCGCACTGAGCTTGTCAGACAGTCTCTTGAGGACCGCCCCATAGAGCTTTTCCTTGGTGCCGAAGAAGTGCAGCAACGCCTGCTTGCTGACACCAGCCTCCTTGGCAAGTGCTGCCAGACTGACGCCATGAAAGCCAGTCTCGGCAAATTGGCGCTCGGCAATTTCCAGATACCGGTCTACGGCCGGCGCTGCGTTTGTCATCTGCTTTGTCCTTTGCTGTCTCCTATAACGCCTGCTTGACAACTTACCAAGCGGTAAGTTAACTTACCAATCGGTAAGTCGCTTGAGGGAGATGCGCGATGGATCGGACAACAGAAATCAGCCTGATCAAGGAAATCATCGGACTGGCGGAACAAAAATCAGCCTATCTGGATGAAACCATCGCCCACTCGCCGATCTCACGATATGCCAGCCCGGAACGATTTGAGCGGGAGCGGTCTGCCCTGTTCCGCCGCCACCCGATGATTGTCGCGCACTCCTCCGAGCTCGAAGGGCCGCAAGCCTTTTTGACCAAGGAGTTTCTCGATCTGCCGGTTTTGCTGGTCCGGGACGGTGACGGCAAGGTCAATGCCTTCTTGAACGTCTGCCGGCACCGCGGCGCGAAGCTGGTTCGGGAGGCGAGCGGCTGCAAGCGCGTCTTCACCTGCCCCTATCATGCCTGGAGCTGGAGCAATGACGGGGCTTTGCGCGGTGTGCCGCATGAGGAACAGGGCTTTCCGGATCTGCCGCGCGCAGAACGCGGCCTGAGACGCCTCCCCGTTGCCGAAGCTCACGGGTTCATCTGGATCATCGCCAATCCGGACGCGGGGGACATGCCGGATATCGATGCCTGGCTGGGGGCAATTGCAATCGACTTCAAATGGCTGGGCATGGCAGATCACAAGGTCGCCGTCATGGAAACGCTCGATATCAAGGCGAATTGGAAAGTGCTGGTCGAAGGCGGACTGGAATCCTACCACTTCCGCGTCGCGCACAAGAACACGATCGGCCCTTATTTCACGGACAATCTCTCAACCTACCGCATGTTTGGTCAGCACATCCGGTCGGTCCTGCCGCGGATCTCAATGCCGGACCTCACCCAAACACCGCAAGATGACTGGGAAATCCGGCGCGATGCCAACCTGCTCTATACGCTTGTGACAAACTGCCAGCTGCTGGTTCAGCAGGACCACGTGATGTGGTTTCACTATGAGCCGGTTGCTGCCGACCATACCCGGGTGCGGATCGTAACGCTGGCACCGAAAACCTACCCGGACACGGAAGAGATGCGCGAAAGGTGGGCAAAGAACCAGCTGATCACCACCACGGCTCTGATGGAGGATTTCGAACTCGGTGAGGAAATCCAGTCCGGTTTTGCCTCAAAAGGCAATCCAAGCCATCTCTTCGGCCGCTACGAGGGCGCGCTCAACCGGTTCAATCTCGTGATTGAGGAGATTCTGGCAAATTGAGCCTGCCGCACACCGCTACCTACCCCGCTGTCCGATGACACTCTCTCCGGCAATCAAGGCTGACCACTTCAAAGTAAATCCAAAGAAGAAATATAACACACCAAAAACCCGATTATTCCCGTAAACAAAATTTAATGTTCCAAATTGCGAATAAATGTAATTGTGGCAGAAATCACTAAACGTGCCACAATTAGATATGCCAGTCTCAAGACATTGTGATCCAGAGGGAGAAGATCAATGTCTGTGCGCAAGTCTTTGCGCCGAGCGGCCCCGCTCGGCCTTGCGGGTCTTTTGTGTATTACTGCCGCGTCTGCAGAAGAGCCGCCGAAAGTCAATCAGGAAGACTTGAACGCGTCTGCCCTCAAGGATCCAAAGGCCGCTTTCATAGAGGCGTTCGAAGCCGGTGATGAACTGACCGAGGCGACATTCACGGCAAAGCGCGGGGTCGGAGCCAAGGTCAGCCAGGACGGCAAGATGTTTACCCGGATGCCGCGGGCTGACCTGGAACTTTTCGGCGAGTGGACCACGCACCTGCCGGAGCGCGAAGCCGGCCCGGTCGCCCAATCCTGTATCTCCTGCCATTCAGCGCCTTATGCCAATGGGGCCGGTCCAAACCCGCTGAACGGGATTGTCGACCCGCTGCACACGGGCGACCCGTCCAAGTATCTGCACCGGAACACACCGCATCTCTTCGCGCTTGGCGCGGTGCAGCGGATTGCAGAAGAAATGACGGCGGAACTCCTTGCCCAGGAGGAGCTGCTTCAAAAGGAAGTCTGCACCTTGGGCCAAGATGCCTCGGTGGACCTTACGGCAAAGACCATCAGCTTCGGCACGCTCTCTGCAACGCCTGAAAAAGATCCGCTCACCGGGATCTGCATTGCCGATTACGACCGGTCCGCCATTGAAGGCGTTGATGAAGACCTCGTGGTCCGCATGTTCGGCTGGAAGGGCTCGCACGCCACCTTGAGGGCCTTCACCCGGCACGCCGCCCATAATGAGCTCGGTATGCAGGCCGATGAACTGGTGGGCAACCATGACGGCGACCATGATGGCGTGACCGGAGAGTTGTCCGTCGGCGATCTGACCGCCTTGTCTATCTATATGGCCGCCTTGGAGCGACCGACCTCGAAACTCGAACTTGCCAAACATGGATTGATGGAGCTGACAACCGGGGAAGTTCTGGAGATCGAGCGCGGCGAACGTTTGATGACCGAAGCCCAGTGCACCACTTGTCATGTGCCGACGCTCAAGATCTCGACCCCGATCTTTTCCGAGCCGAGTTTGCAGGCCGGTTTCCGGGAAGACATCTTCCCCTCCGGCCAGAAGGCGATCGACAGCGGTCTTGATGGTCACGCACCAATCTGGTTCGACCTCACAGAAGACAGCCCCAACAACCATGTTGTGACCGCCAAGGGCGAAACGCTGAACCTTGGGGCCTTTCCGAAGGCAGGCGACGGCGGGGCGCTTGTCTCCTGGTACTCAGACTTCAAACGGCACGAGATGGGCGAAGACCTCGCCGATCCGGTGGACGTCCACGGATTTGGTGCGTCCGTCTGGCCGACGGCATCGCTTGCCGGTGTCGGTTCGACCGGCCCCTGGCTGCACGATGGCAACGCGACGACATTGGATGAAGCGATCCGGGCCCATGGCGGTGAAGCCGAAGCCAGCCGTCTTGCCTATGAGGCGCTTGGCGACAAGGATCGCGCGGCCATCATCGCCTTTTTGGAAAACCTGATCATCATCGACCTCGACCCGGAGGAAGAGGACGAAGAAAATCACGCTGCGGCCTCACAAGGAGCGGCATCTGAGGACACCGGCACCAGGACTGCCCGCCTGGTCACCGTCCTTCCGCCCGTAAAACCCTGATGCCCCGAAACAGAAGGGTTTGCCACTTCTTGATGGCAGCGTGAAACTGCCGCGGTGGTCCAGCATCCACCCGCACCTGGACCACCGCGGCAAATTAATTCCTATGCATTTTCAAAAAATTGGTTGAGTTTTCGAGATTGAAATCGATCACGTGGGTCCGAAGGCCGCCTGCTCTTCTTCCCATTGCTGCTGCGCCTCGATCGTCACACCGTACTTGAACATATCGAATGTAAACTCTTGTAATTCTCGGCCTTCCGCGACCCGCTTGGGTAAGTCGGGGTTGAGCATCGCCGTTTTGCCGATAGAGACGAAATCAGCTTTGCCGGAAGCAATAAGCTCATTGGCATCCGCAATGACATGAAGTCCACCATTGGCGATCACGGGCAGATCAGTCAGATCCCGAGCGTAGGCTGTCAGGTTTTCCCCGGCTTCTGTGTAGCTGTGCACGGCATAGCCTTCTTTTTCGCTCGCAAGGTGAATGAAATCGGCGCCCGCGTCCGCAACCGCCTGAAATATGACCTTCGCGTCTGCCAATCCGTTTGGCCAGAAGTAGTCTTGGATGTTTGCCTTGGCCTGGGATAACCGAACCCCGACAATGAAGTCTGATTTTGTGGCGCCCTGTGCCTCCCGGATGATCTCCTGTGTCAGCCGGATCCTGTTCTCCAACGTGCCGCCATATTGATCCTGGCGAAGATTCGTTTCTGCTGTCAGGAATTGATCGAGCAGATACCCGTTTGCACAATGGATCTCGACGCCATCGAAGCCTGCAGCCTCTGCCCGCAGGGCGGCCTGGCAAAACCCGCGCTTGATGATCTCGATCTGGGCGAGGCTCAGTTCGTCTGGCACATCGTAGCCCCCCTGACGGTGACCATAGCCCTGCAGCATGGACCCGGCTGGCCGGACCGGAGACGGTGCGACTGGCTCCATGATATGTTGAGAGACGGCGCCAGCATGAATGAGCTGCAAGATGACCTTACCAACCTCGGCCTTGATTGCCTGGACGACCCGTTGCCACCCCATCTCCTGAACATCGTTCACAAGCCCCGGCTGACCGGAATAACACTGCGCCCATTTTTCATCGGTGAAGGCCCCTTCCGTAATGATGAGGCCGTAACCACCCCGGGCAAAACCGGCATAGTATTCCGCCATGTTCTCCGTTGGCACACCGTCTGCGCCGGCGCTGGCACGTGACATTGGCGCCAGAACGTAACGATTGGAAAAAGTGCTTGTTTTAATTGTCTTTTCTTGAAGAACCGGAAAGGTATGTGTCATCTGAAGTGCCCTTTGTTGAGGAAGTGCACGACAGTTAAATTTCACATTATCTTTTGACAAGTACGCACTATTTTTGCTTATACATACAAAAAAGTAACTAATAGGCTTTCCGATGGCTCAGAACCAACAAATTGATCCGCTGTTTTGCCCGACTGAAACCGCCCTTGGATTGATTGGCGGAAAATGGAAAGGGATGATCTTGTGGTGTATTTGCCGCAAGACAATGCGGTTCAACGAGCTGCACCGCATAATCCCGGATATTTCTCAGCGAATGTTGACCAAGCAATTGAGAGAGCTCGAAGATCACAAAATCATTGTGCGGAAAGTGTATCCACAAATCCCGCCAAAGGTGGAGTACAGTCTTAGTGCGCACGGAGAAGCCTTGAAGCCAATTCTCGATCAACTCGAAGACTGGTCCCGCTCCTATCTGGAACAACGTCAGACTGAGAGCTGACGCATCAACGCAAAAATCAACCCGCTTGCCAAACCTTGATGGCATCTATCGGATAAATCAGCATCAGAACGTTCAAGGTGAGATTGTCCCGGATCACCCAGAGCGCCAAAAGTTCAAAGAATATGCCGACCACGACCGTGACCCAGACCGGCATCCGCCAGGCGAAATAGAAACCGGCGAGCATCCAGAGAATATCAAAAACGGAATTCAGAACGCTGTCGCCCGTATACCCGACGGCAATCGTTGCCTCCCGATAGCGGTCGATGATCCAGGGGCTGTTTTCCGCCACTTCCCAGGCCGCCTCGATGAAGATCGCGCCGAGCGCCCGCTCTCCAACGGACCTTTGCTTGAACAGCGCCCAAAGCAGCCAATAAAACAAGAAGCCGTGAATGACATGGCTGAAGGTGTACCAGTCAGCAATATGCTGCGACGACCCCGCTACATCGCTCGCCGGCGTCCAGAACCGCACATAACCGCACTCACAGATCGGAATCCGGCCCATGAAGATCAGGATCGCGGCAGTCGCAGCAATCATGAGGACACCGGTGATCAGGCAAGCGCGGTTGGTCATTTTCTCTTTCTTTTTGTTGCAGATCAGGCCGGAAGAGAAGGTATGTTTTCCCTGACCAAATTTGATAAGTCCAGCGAACTTCCAGAAATCAAACCGTTAACGCGTATTGCCGATAATGTCCTATGTCATCCGAAAAACGTTGCTTCTTGGCCTGAGTGCAGCCGCATTCGGATGGGCCTTCATGAACTACTCGGTTGTTTCCTTTTACCACCCGCACGCCATGTCTGAGCGACTTGGGTTTCGGTATTTCTGGGTCTTTGCAATCGCACTTTTGTTAAATTCAGCCTGGTTCATCCTCGACAGAAGCGCTGTTCCTGAAAAGCAATCCCGTCAAACGGGAATTCATTATGCGATTTTCGTCGCCATTGTCGCCGGGTATCTGATTGCTTTGAAAATAATGGTAACCGCGCCTGTTGCGCCCCACGCGGTGATACCCTCGGGCTGATGAATGCCCATCCCAAATTGGCGATACGGCGACTGGAAACCAAATCGGTGCGCATGTCGCTTGGCGCAGTCCCGGCCTTGCGCCGGGACCTGACCAGGAAAAGTCACACTCATAAATCCCGCTGGAGTTTTGCCGCAAATCCCTCTAGAACCTTGCGCCAACGAAACATCAATCCGTCCGGCCTCTTGTGACGGCTTGCGCTCCCGGGTCTCCGGTGTGATGCGCGGCCCAGACGATGGCTTTGCCCGGCGGTTTGCTCAGGAGACACCTTGATGGCCACCAACGGCGCGGCGCCACACCAGACCCGGCGCACCTTTGCGATCATTTCCCACCCGGATGCCGGTAAAACGACGCTCACCGAAAAGCTCCTCCTGTCGGGCGGTGCGATCCGGGCCGCCGGTCAGGTCCGCGCGCGCGGTGAACGCCGCCGGGCCCGCTCCGACTGGATGAAGATCGAACAGGAACGCGGCATCTCCGTCTCCTCCTCCGTCATGACGTTCGAGCGAAAGGGCATCATCTACAACCTGCTCGACACTCCGGGTCACGAAGACTTTTCCGAAGACACCTACCGCACCCTGACCGCCGTGGATGCCGCCGTGATGGTCATAGATGCGGCCAAGGGCATCGAGACCCAGACCCGCAAACTCTTCGAGGTTTGCCGGCTGCGCGACATCCCGATCATCACCTTCGTCAACAAGATCGACCGTGAAGGCCGGCATGCGCTGGAGATCCTCGACGAAGTGCAGGAAGCCCTCGCCCTTGATGTGTCTCCGCAGACTTGGCCGGTCGGCATGGGCTCCGACTTTTTCGGCGTTTACGATTGGCAGAAAAAGCAGTTCCACACATCCGGCGGTGATCGCGGCGGGCCTTACACGGAAACCAAGACCGTCTCCGGTCTGGACGATGACGCCCTCACCGGAACCGTCTTCGACCGGATCATGGACGAGCTGACCGAAAACGTCGAACTCGGCGCGGAAGGTTATGCGGAGTTCGACAAGGAAAGCTTCCTGGAAGGCCATTTGACCCCGGTGTTCTTCGGCTCGGCCCTGCGCGACTATGGCATCGAGGAAATTCTCGATTTCATCGCCGATTTCGCCCCGCCGCCGCACTCCCAGCCGGCGACCGGCGGGCGGACCATCATGCCCAACGAGGACAAGGTCACCGGCTTTGTCTTCAAGGTTCAGGCGAACATGGATCCGAAGCACCGCGACCGGATCGCGTTTGTGCGGCTGTGCTCGGGCACCTTCAAGCGCGGCATGAAGCTGAAGCACGTGCGCGCGGGCAAGCAGATCGCCGTCTCTGCGCCGATCTTCTTCTTTGCCGAGGAACGTGAAATTGCTGATCTCGCCTATCCGGGCGATGTCATCGGTGTGCCAAACCACGGCCAGCTGCGCGTTGGAGATACCCTGACTGAGGGCGAGAACATCCACGTCACCGGCCTGCCAGCGTTTGCTCCGGAAATCCTGCGCCGCGTGCGCCTGTCCGATACCATGCGCGTCAAACAGATGCGCCAGGGCCTGCAGGATCTGGCCGAAGAAGGCCTTGTTCAGATCTTCAAGCCGGACCTTGGTTCCAACTGGATCGTGGGCGTTGTCGGCGCGCTGCAGCTCGACGTGGTAGTCGATCGCCTGCGCGCAGAATACGGTACGGAAATTGGCTTTGAGGCCGTTCCCTACACGACCGCCCGCTGGATCGAGACCGACAGCCAGACCCTGCAAAAGATGATCGAAGGCCACCGCATGTCGATCGCCAACGACCGCGACGACAAGCCTGTCTTCCTGTTCAAGAACGCCTGGGAAGTCGGCCACATCACCGAAAAATTCTCCGATGTCACCTTCCGCGAAACCCGCGAGATCGTCTACGAGGGCTGAGAAGCAAAGGGCCTTCTCTGACATGACCGTCACTCTTCGCCCTGTCGCGCCATCTGACTGCGATCTGATCTGCCGGCACCGGCACGACATGTTTCAGGCCGCTGGCGATCAAGAGGCAGCAAAAGCTGCCTTGAGCCTGGCCTATCGGAACTGGCAGCAACACGCACTCCTGTCCGGGGCTTATTTCGGCTTCATCGCAGAAGTGGGCGGATTTGCTGTCGGCGGTGTTGGGCTGATGGTCATCGACTGGCCTCCCCACCATCTCCACCCGGACGTTTTGCAACGTGGTTATGTGCTGAACGTTTTTGTCGAACCGGACCACCGGGGAAAGGGCGTCGCTAAATGCCTGATGGCCGCATCCGATGACGCCTTCAAAACGCTCGGGATCACCCATGCCGTTCTTACAGCGACCGATCAGGCGCGGCCGCTCTACGAACGCGACGGATGGCAGCAAACCGCTCAGATGGCCAAGGAAATCGGCTGACCCTGCTCAGGCAAATTCAAACTTCGATCAGAAAACATCCGTTTGCGTGTCCATGAGGATGTAAAGACCGGCGACAATCATGACGAGCGGGGCGAGGCGTTCGAAGAATTTCTCTGTGGCCGGCGTCGGCTTTATGAGACGGCTCAAGAAGGTCCCAAGCGCCAGAAGCGTTGCCACCGCGATCAGGGCGCCGGAGAGGACGAAACGGTCGAGCTCGGGTCTCGTATCTGCAAAAAACGTTGCCATCAAAACAAAGGTGTCGGTGCTGAGCGCCAGGAAAAGGACAACTACCCCGATGATCGATCCTGGGGCGGGCGGGTTCTTTTCTGTGACCGCAGCTTTGCGGCGGTTTTTCAAGACTTCACGAAACCCGAGTGCTACGGGGACAATTCCTAAAAGACCAAGATCGGCAGGTGCTAGAAGCGCGGCTCCGCCGCCCACCAAGACCGCCCCGCCGATAACGACGACCTGTGCCAACAAAAAACCTGTGATGGCCGCCGGTTTCCGCCCGGTGGCCGCAAGCGCCAAAAAGGCGAACAACCCGTCAATATTGGTGAGTATGTAGGTGGTTGCGACAGAGAGCGCAAAAAACATCCAGCAGATCCAAGGCCATGGCGTTGCAAGTACGACCATCAGTCATAAACACGCCAAGCCAGCCTGTCCCGGAAAAAAGGTTATTCACGCGAGTTGCACAGCTCGTAGAGCGGCATAGTGACCTATACACAAGTTCACTCTTTAAAATCGCGCCACTGTGATCATTCGCCAGCTTGGTTTATCGATTTAATACAGAACCGTGCCGGGCGGGCAAACACAGACGCTTTGACAGGTCTCGCAAACATTGGAGATTTCAGCAAACTCCTAATTCTGCCGATACATCAGCTCAACGGTTACCTGCGACCGAAACACTATAGCCGTCTATTCAGCAGGCTCCGCGATTTGGCGCGCTGGCGCCGGTTCAGTCTTGTCCAGCCGCGTCACCAGATAAACACCGAAAACAATGAGACCAAGAGCCGGCCAGGCGGTCCAGCCGGGCTGCTCACCAAGCACAGCGATCCCCAGCAAGGTGCCGATCACAGGCACTGCATAATTCACTTGCTGCAGCCGAGCGGCCCCGATGCGCGGGATCAAATAGAAATAGATCAAGGCCGCCAGCGCTGTCGGTCCCAGTCCCAAATAAAGGACCGCGGCGAGCGCCGGAACCGGCGCAGCGGACAGACCAAGGTCCGGCGCGAACAAAACCATGTATCCCCCAAGCGTCAGCAGTCCAACGAAGACCGAGGCTACAGCCATTTGCAAGGGATCAGGAAAGGGAAATCTCCGCGAGAAAAGCGCCGTGAAGGCATAACAACAGGCCGCAATGACCAGGCAAAGCTCGGGCAGGAGACTGCCAATCCGGCCTGCACTTAAGTCCGGCGCCGCCAGCACGGCGACCCCGCCAAAACCGGCCAGCGCACCGAACACCTTCAGTCTTGTGAGGCTTTCCTTAAAATGGACCAGAGGCGCGGCAACCAGAGTGATGATCGGGGCAATGCCCATGATCAGTGCGGCCAGCCCGGTGTTGACCTCCTGCTCTGCGTAACTGATCAGAAAAAACGGCAAGACATTGCCGCTGACGCCGACAATGGCCGCAATGATCCAGCCGCGGGCCCCGAGGTTAAGCCCGCGTCCTCTCAGCAACAGCACATAGCCCAGAACAGGCGCTGCAATCGCCATCCGCGCAAAGACCAACGTGGCGGGGTCAATGTCATTGACGGCGACACCAATCGCCAGGAACGAACTGCCCCAAAGCGCGGCGAGCACCGACCACAATAGAAAGTCTCTTGCCTGCATGGGCCTATCCTCTAAACTGCTATGAAAGAAATAGCATGCTATTATTTTAATAGCAATGGAGGATATATGACCGACATTCCCATTCCCGGAAAGGCCGTCCGCGGATCGCGTAGCGGCGCGCCGATCATGGCCTTGTTCGACTTACTGGGACGCCGCTGGGCAATGGGTGTGGTCTGGACGTTGAGCGAACAGGGCCCCTGCACTTTCCGCGCATTACAGGAGGCTTGCGAGAGCATTTCTCCGGCTGTTTTGAATGCCCGGCTGAAAGAGCTCCGGGCCGCAGGGTTCGTCACACAAGGGGATGGCGGGTATTGCGTAACACCGCTTGGACAGGAGGTCTATGAAGCGCTCCTGCCACTGTCCAAGGTGTCGAAGGTCTGGGCCGCGCGCATCGAGCAGAGCGGCGCCGGCGCGTCTGAGTAGTTCGCCACTCAGGCAACTGCAAGACGGATCAAGACGGCAGCGCTGGCAATGATATGCGCAAGCGTTATGACGACGGACGCGCCATGCAGAACCTTGAAACGTTTTGTTTCGCCCGCATCGGTCGCCGCGTTGATCATCGGCATCAGGACCTGTCTAGCAAAGATCGCGGATGCTGCAATCAGGACCATCACCACACAAGAGACCACATCCAGAAATCCGGTCCCAAGCGCCGCGGCCAAGGATGCCGCGATCACAAACAGATAGAAGTGCGGGAAAGCTTTGCGGATAAGGGGTCCTGCCGTTTCCGCCGGCAGCGCGGTAAAAACAAAGGCCGCAAAGCCAAAGGAATAGAGCGTCATGCCACCGAACAACAGCGCAGTCACAAGAAGGGTGGCTGAGGTGACGATCATTTCTTAGGTCTCCGTGTGACACTGGGCAAAATGTAGGGAACGGTTGCCTGGTACTGCCGGAAACGATCCCCGAACTGAGAGGCGAAACGCCGTTCCTTCAGCATCGGTGCGAGCAGGCAGTAGGCTGTCAGAAAACTTGCAACAGCGAGCTGGTCAGGCGTCCAGACCGGCACCGTCCAGGTAGTCAGGGCAAAGGACACATAAATTGGCTGGCGGATGATCTTGAAGAGCCCTGTCTCCGGCATGTCCGGGAAGATCGGGCGAATGTTCTGCGCCAGCGACATCCAGCCAAGCGCGCCTGATTGCACCTCGGCGCCTGCGTCATAACTCGCCTTGATCAGCAACAGCCATGAGAGCGTGTAAAGCCCGCACAAAAGCCAAAAAACCGCTCCTTCCGCTTGCCACCAAATCACACCGCTTGGTGTCCAGAATGCGAACAGCAAAAGCAGCTGGAAGGAGGCGATAATGGCATAGGTCGTGGTCGCCAGTGTTTTGCCGTGTCCGGATGGGGCGAGCGCCGATAGCCACTTGCGCCCGCGAGCCGAAAGGAGCGCGGAATGGGTGAGCGGGAACTGCAGCAAGAGGAACGCATTGGCGAGATACCGCCATGGATCCGGGAGCGTCCCCAGGCTGCGGCTCATCCCGAAAAACATCGCAGCGATCATCGCAAGGACTGCAGCCGCAAAGAGTGTGTGGCAGACAAGACCATATAAATAGGCGAGCGCAATCCGGCCGCGCCCGGGCGGGACGGACAACATCCCCGCCACCAGGCGGAGCAGTCTTTTCAAAGGTCTCAGGTCAACCAGCGTCATCGCTGACAGAACCTAGCGCCATGCGTCCTTATCGCCAGTGGCACTTGACGGTTTGTCGCAGAGGTCTGAGAGATCCTCAAATAGTTGGACGAGAAGCGGCCGAAAACCGCCGGAAACCTTGGCGTCCCCGGTCATCTTCCTAGTTACTCAGTTGAGAGTTGAGGGAGAACTGAATGTCTGAACCAGTTGTTGCGCAAAAAGCGCCCTATGCGGTCGAAGTTGAAGCGGGAAAAAACTACTTCTGGTGTGCGTGCGGCAAGAGCGCGAACCAGCCGTTTTGCGACGGAAGCCACAAGGGCACAGATTTCGCACCGGTCAAATACACGGCGGAAAAGGACGGCAAAGCGTTCTTCTGCGGCTGCAAGGCAAGCAGTAAATCCCCGCTTTGCGACGGGACCCACAGCAAGCTGTAAACACGAAACAGCCGGACCGGGGACCCCGATCCGGCTGTCTTCAGATTTTCGTTGTGTCAGGACGCCCGGGCTGCGGACGGCGGCAATTCGATATCGATGCCAAGCGTGGTGACATCGCCTTCCCGGTCCATTTCAAGCCGGACGGCATCGGGATCGATATCGATCCGCTTGGCCACGACCGCCAGAATGTCTTCGCGAAGACTGGAAATCAGCGCTGCATCATCGCTGTTGCCGGCTCGTTCATGCGCGAGAAGGATCTGCAGCCGGTTCTTGGCAACCGAAGCACTTTGGCTTCTCTTGCCAAAAAGGCTCAGGATGTTCATGCCGCC
>ERZ1023282.78-NODE-78-length-58004-cov-4.734819_pt1 | contig 58004 bp, 52 predicted proteins | sample MGYA00521262_ERZ1023282 | MGnify/ENA primary metagenome ERZ1023282 (study PRJEB32759, sample SAMN07749867) | skin metagenome | biome: transportation; feature: city; material: polyester macromolecule | host: Homo sapiens | place: Hong Kong:KT line | collected... | reverse complement strand
GCGAACACCCGGCAGAAATGGCAATGGGCGCAGCCAGAAGTCCGATGCACGCCGATCGTCGGGTCAGGCTCATTTCTTCCTCTTATTCCAATAATCGTCGGACATGCGCCGCGCCTGCTCTTCCTGCACTTGCGTAAAGGCTTCAATGATCATCTGCCGCACGACTGCCTCATAGTCCTTGCGCATGTGATCATATGTGCTGCGCGCCGTATCCCACTTGTCGCGACGCCCCCCAAGACTTCTTAGGCGCAATGCGCCGTCGCCGTCACCGGCCTGTGCCAAAGCTTCTGGGGATAATTTTTCAAACATCAATCGCATCGCCCGTTGCATGGCCGACATGATCACCATCGAATGGCTTTGCAGATCCTGAAACGCGTGACGGGTCGCCTGCGCGGGCGACAGATAGCCTTCAGTCCTCGTCAACAGCATTTCATCCAGTGCCAGCTCGCCGACCTTGAAATACTTGAACGGGTTGTTTTCTTTCGGTTCGATCCGGGTTTCGTCAATCCGGAACTCCGACTTCACGACCTTACGCGCGGCCATCATCGACACAAGGCCGGATGCCATCTCGCGGACCATGGCGCCGACATCCTGAAGGATCTGATCCCGGATCGCTTCGGGAACTTCGGCTTCCGGAAACCCCATGGCTCGCAACAGGATCTGCAGATCCTCGTCGCTGCGCGGCCCGGTCGGCATCGGGATGTTTGAGACCTCCTGAACCGATGCAGAGGCTTGCGGCTCTTGAGGAGCCGAAGACACCGGCATGGGTTGCGGCGGCATCGCCTGCACGGGTATTTGTGGTTGTTGCGCGACTGCGGGCAGCGGTTGCGGCGCCCCGGCCAACCGGGCTTCGTCCTTATCCGCACCTTTTGCTTTGGCATCAAGCGCTGCAACCCGTTGCTCCCTTCGGGCTTTGAGCGCGTCCAGATGAGACAGACCGCCAGCGGTTCCTGGCCCGGGCATCGGCGGCATCATTGAAGAAACAGGTGCGTTCAATCCAGCACTCTGCGGCATTGGCGGCAGGGACGCTGATGTGGAGGCCGGCTGGGCCGCTTCCTGTGTTGACGCCGGAGATGGAGCTGAAGACGGTTGCTGAGCTCCAAAAGAAAAATCGTCTGGGATGGTCGATTGCGCCGCCGGTTGTGGAGCGACCGGTTGAGACGGCATTGGAGCAGCGCTTTGGGCAACTGGTGAACCTGGAAGCGGGCCGCCTGGAAGGGACGACCAGAAATCGTCCGGAATGCCGCCGGACGCTGGCGGTGTGGCAGCTGGCGCAGGCGTAGCACTTGTCTGTTGTTGAGCCGGCTCGGCCGGCGGCGATGCGACCGGTTGAGGCGGAACGCTGGCGGCGACTGGTTGCGCCGGTTGGGCGACGGGTGCGGCTGTAGCCTGCGGGGGAACTTGCGCTGCCGGGGGCACTGCAGTTGGTGCTTGCGCACCGGCCGGCATGAAGTCCTGCGGGATTTGCTGCGTGGATGCCTGCGGGGCGGCACTCACCGGCTGAGGCGCTGGATCACCGCCCCCAAGATAATCCAGAGGATCCAGAGACTGCTTGCCTTTTGGAGGTGCACCGTAGGTCTGTCCTGGTGCCAGGAATTGCGCATCCGGAGTAAAATCGGGTTGCGGCTCCACTGCAGCGGCTGGCTGAACCGGTGGCTGTGCGACGGCAACAGGTGCGGATTGCATGGGTTGCTGCGCCGCAACGAGTTCTGCCGCTATTTCGTAAGGACCCGCTGTCAGGACAGTCCCCGGCCCCAGCGGAATAGACCGGCCGCGGCCAATTGGCTGCTCCTGTCCAGCAAGAAACGTCCCGTTTGTGCTCTCGTCAATCAGCAAGAATGCGCCACCTTGAAACACAACGCGCGCATGAATGGATGACAAGATCCGATTGGGATCAGGAAGAACCCAGTCACACTTCTTTGAGCGCCCAAATGTTCCACCGGAAGGACCGTACCGGAACTGACTGCCCAAAGTCGCACAGGTCAGGATCAACTCACTGCTCATGACACCATCAGACCGTTGGATTGTGTTTCGGCAGGCCCCGTCCCGGGCACATGACCGCTCGCATTCGGCGTAGCATGTTCCTGCTCACCGGTATAGTCCGGTCCGCTTCCCAAAGGCAGGCCCGTCAACTGAACAGGATTTTCCAGTTGGCTGTCTTCCTCGGCATCGAGCCACAAAGAAACACCCAGCCGAATATCGCCGACTTGTCCGGCTGTCACCGTGTCCTCCTTGAAGACGAATTGCAGATCCCAATCTAGTGGGTCCCGCATGACCATAGCCAAGAGTTCGGCAATTTCTGGGTGCCGCTCTCCTCCGGGCATGAACGGTTTGAGTTTTTCATAAGGCGCAGGGCCCATCCGGACGGTGAACTTGCCGAGATCGTCTTCAACCTCTTCGCCCAGCACCATGTCCCCGCCAAGAAGGGTGTTTCGAACACCGAGCGAGATCTGGCTGTCTTCACCCATCACAACGTGGCGGTTCACATACTCAATGATTTCGCACGGCACCTTGAAGAAGCTCGACAAGACCGATGCAACGGCCTCGGCGGAGTTCGAGTACAGCGACATCAATCCTACATGCGGCAACAGCGCGGATCTTGCGACGGATCCGATTTCCGCCCGGTCCTCGATCGGAAACCCGCACAAAGCCAGGAAACACTTGGACGTCGCATCAAGGCCATGGTCTTCAAACCGGATGTAGTGCCGTGAGCGGCGCCAAATCTGATACAAGAGGATCGTCAGACGGTGATTGAACAGATCCAAAAGATCTTCAAGAGAAGACGGGTTTTCGTCACTCTCGATAATCCGTTCCGTGACGTTCGGCGGCAAAGGTGATGCCGGGCCATAAAGGCCGAGGAAATTCACCCGGATATCAAATTTGTCGCGCGCCTCGTCATAGGAGATCTCGGAGACATCACTGGCACCGAAACTCAGTGAGCGGGTGGCGCGGAACTGGATCGGTTCATCTTTCGGAGCGTGGCCCGGACCCATCTTGTTGACGTCCGCATGCATCAGGCCGATGAGGTAGACCAGCTGAAAGAATTGGCTGTGCGCAAGGTGCCCGGCAAGAGCTTTGTGTTTTTCCGTTGCCTCGACAACTTCCGTCATAGCTGCGCCGCGCTCCCTTCCTTCGGATCCCAACTCAAGAGCGTGTTGCTGTCGGTCCCGATGATCGAAAGGCGATGCAGACTGTTGATGCTGGCGTAGGATTTCAAAAAGCGGTCCAAGACGCAGCCGAAGAGGTACATTTCCGCCTCTCCGCCCATTTCACTTTCGGCAAGCCGAAGCACAAGTTCATAGGCACGGACGGGACGGCCATTGCGGAAGATATCGACGCTGCGCCGTTCGAAACTCTTGAAGCTTTGAAGCAACAGGTCCCGCTGAAGCGCGGCCTGCCGGTCCACATTCGCCCGGAAATCATAGGCCCCGATCACCGTGCGCAACGCTTCGACGTCGATCAGCGATGCATAGTTGCGGGAGAGGTTGGCAATCAGCGTCCACAGGATCCGGTCATCAAGCGGCGGTGGAACCTCTCCCAAAATCCGGGTGATGTTTGTGAACACAAGTTTGGCCGGTGTCTCCGATGTCGGCTGGTTGACCGACCCAATGCCGAACTTGCTGGCGTGTTCCCCATTGGAGCAGAGCAGATTAAGAGAGATCGTTTCGGTCAGCGGTTCACCGGCTTTGTTCAAACGGGTAACAAACGAGATGTAGTGGTCAATTCCACTTCCGAGAACCGACGGTTTGATGGTCGCCCGGTAGTAGAGCTTGTCCGGATCCGCCCCTGACGTATCATGCGAGAAGGACTCAAACGCCTGATAATCAATTCTCTTGCTGCTGCCTTGCACCCAACCTGTCACGGACAGCACGTCGTGGACGCTGCGCAGTTCGCGGCCGCCAAGCGGCCGCACCGGATACTCACTGCGATCATGCGACACCAAAAGGGCCTGGCCTTCGGCCTCAAACAGATTGACCGCGGGGGTGGTGTTCAACTGGATCTGGTGCGGCATCACCCGGCTGAGATTGGAAAAGCCCTGATTGAAATGAAAGACCAGCTTGAAGCTGTCCGCGGTGACGCGAGCGTATTTCTCAAGGCCGCGGATGCGGACGTACATGAATTTTTCGGGGCAGGAGAAGTACTCCTGCATGATCCGGAACCCGTCAAAGGAGCCTTCCGGATATGGCAGGCTCGCTTCGTCGCGCTCAAACCCAACCGGCTCCAGAACCACGTCCGCTGTGATCGGGTCCTGCCCCTTTGGCAAGAGTTGCACCGACCTCAATCGCTTCATCAGATAAAGGTAAAGCTGTTGCGCCGTGTTGGTCTCGCCTTGCCCGCCGAGATAAAGGGTCAGCGGTGCGGCCGCCAATGCTGCCAAACCGGCACCAGCCGTTTTCGTAAAGGACAGTTCGAGCGACGCGCTGTCCTTGCGATTGGCCAGGTTGGTATCGCTGATCTCCAGCGGCAGAACGTTGAGGTCCAGGGTCGTGCGGAACGGCACCGCTTCGCCGTTCATGGAGGCGGTCTTGACCGACGTCCCCTTCGGAACGCGAATAGCCAATTCAGAAACATCCGGTGCGTGCCGGAATTTCAAAGTCGTCATCGGCGGGACAGGCCGCAGGTAATGCGGCCAGATCAGCTTGAGCAGCGAATGTGCCACCTCCGGCATTTCAGCATCCAGCCGCTGACGCAGCCGTCCGACGAGAAACGCAAAGCCTTCCATGAGCCGTTCGACATCGGGGTCTGTCGGGTCATCGGCAAGGTACTTGGACAGGCGCGGGTTTGCCTTGGCAAACTCGGCTCCGAGTTCCTTGAGATAGCTGAGTTCATCCCTGTAGTAGGAATTGACCGACATCCAGCACGTATCCTTTTACGGCTTAAGCAGTGAGGCGCACCTTGCCCGAGCTGTCCAGCACAGAATCAAAACGCACGCGAACCTGCCGCGTACCATATTTCAAGTCTGCCTCAACGTTGAACACAAACTCCAGCGGACGGTTCGGATCCTCAATGGTCCGGACCACCGGATTGCTCAATCGAGGTTCGAATTTGATGATTTGCTGTTCAATATCCCGGCAGAGCTCTGCAGCCGTGTCCTTGTGGCTCTGGTTGATGGCGTTGAAGTCCGCCAGCCCATAGTCAGGACGCGTTTCACAGCAGCCTGCCATTGAGTTCAACAGGATACGCAAGTCGGCGAGTATACTGTCCATCAGCGCTGCCTCATGCTGATCCAGCGACTTGAACTCGTCTTTCAATACATCGCCTTCAAGACGCTGAAAAAGGGAAACCGCCACAGCAGAAGTCCTCTTGAAACAACACAGGGCACCAAACGTTTGGCGCCCTGTGAAAGGTCATTCGTCAAGACACTGACCGACTTAAGCCTTGTCGAGCTTACCTTTCAAGGACAGTGTGAAGTCTGCCCCCATGTACTTGAAGTGCGGCTGTACCGCCATCGACACGCTGTACCAGCCTGGTTCGCCCTCAACATCCGATACGGTGATCGAAGCCTTGCGCAGCGGACGGCGGGAACGCACGTCTGCGGACGGGTTGTCCTGGTCGGATACGTACTGACGGATCCAGTTGTTCAGCTCGGACTGCAGTTCGTTGCGGTCTTTCCAGCTGCCGATGTTCTCCCGTTGCAACACTTTGATGTAATGCGCCAGGCGGTTGATGATCATCATATAAGGCAGCTGTGTGCCGAGCTTGTAGTTCAGCTCCGCATCCTTGGCTTCCGGATTGTTGCCGAAGAACTTCGGCTTCTGAACCGAGTTTGCCGAGAAGAACGCAGCGTTGTCGGACCCTTTGCGCATGGTAAGGGAGATAAAGCCCTGCTCGGCAAGTTCATATTCCTTGCGGTCGGAAACCAGAACTTCTGTCGGGATCTTGCTCTGCAGCTGCCCCATGGCCTCAAAAGTGTGGACCGGCAGATCCTCGACCGCACCCCCTGACTGAGGGCCAATGATGTTCGGGCACCAGCGGAACTTGGCAAAGCTGTCGGTCAGCTTGGTCGCCATAGCAAACGCTGCGTTGCCCCAGAGGTAGTTTTCGCTCTGGGAGCCGGACTCTTCTTCGTAGTTGAATGCCTTGACCGGTGTGGTCTCAGGGCCATACGGGGTGCGTAGCATGAAGCGTGGCATGGCAAGCGCGAAATAGCGGGAATCTTCCGACTCGCGGAACGAGTTCCATTTCGCGTATTTCGGCCCTTCAAAAATGGATTCCATGTCCTTGAGGTTCGGGATCTCCTCAAAGGTATCCACACCGAACATCGCTGGCGCAGCCGCGGCGATAAACGGGGCATGCGACATGGATCCAACGCTGGCGCAGTACTGAGCCAGCTTGATGTCCTGTGAGCCCGGGCCGAAATCGTAGTTTGTCACGACAGCGCCAACTGGCTGGCCACCGAACTGGCCGTATTCAGCAGTGTAGATGTGTTTGTAGAGGCCGGATTTCACGACTTCCGGGCTGTCCTCGAAATCTTCCAGAAGCTCGTCTTTGGAGACGCTCATCATCTCGATTTTGATGTTTTGGCGGAAATCGGTCCGATCCACGACAAACTTCAGGCTGCGCCAAGCAGATTCCAGCGTCTTGAAGTCTTCATTGTGGATGATCTGATCGACCTGATCCGACAGTTTCTTGTCGATCTCGGTGATCATCATGTCGACGGCAGCGCCAGAAACCTGGCTTTGACCGTCGGTCGGCTTCAGAAGTTCGGAAATGAATGCAGCAACGCCCTTTTTGGCGACGTCATAACCATCGTCGCTCGGAGCGAGTTTGGTTTCCTGCAAAATCTGGTCAAGCAACGAGGCGTCGAGTTCCTCGGTTTGCGCGCCGGCGCCCTGTTGCTGGTTTTCGGTGTCAGCCATGTTCACGGTCTCTGATCTTGCTGTGGTCCGGGTAAGATGAAATCAGCAGGCGCCGGTTGCGCCGCCGATTTGAACGGCACTTATTCGCCGTCGCCGGAATTGCCGGTCGTCTTGGTGAGTTCAGCCAGAAGTTTTTCGCGGGCAGCTTCATCGCCGAGAACATTCTGGATTGCCTTACGGAACGCCGGAACGTTGCCAAGCGGCCCCTTCAAGGCGACAAGCGCCTCGCGCAATTCCAGAAGTTTGTTGAGTTCCGGTGTCTGACGCACAACGGCTTCAGGAGAGAAATCGGCCAGGCTTTCGATCTTCAGAGAAACGGAGAGCTTTTCCTGCTCTTCGCCTTCCTGCTGCTCGACCAGCTTGTTGTCTGTCGACATGTCCAGCTTCAACTCGTGGCTTTTCATCACCTCGTTGAAGTTGTCCTTGTTGATGTTGATCAGGGACCGGTCTTCGACGGGCGTGTCGTCGGGACGCATGGTGTAATCCCCAAGCATGACGAGCTTCAGCGGAAGTTCAACTTCTTCCTTAGCGTCTCCCGTCGCGGGCTTGTACTTGATATTTACCCGCTCCTTGGGAGCGACGGAGGATTCTTTGGACATGCCTTCTCCTTAACGTCAGTCGAGCTTCCGATGTCACTTACGGAAATCATGTTATAAAACTGGTGTTCCCCTGTCGGGGGCACTCTAGAACTGTTTCATGTCAAATCTGTCTAGAAGAGTCTTAAAAAAGACCCCTCAAAGACATGACTTTTTTTAAAAGGCACACAACAAAACTACTTTGCGCGGTCAGCGCTTGCCCGTCAACTCGGCAGCCGCGCCGAGATCCAGTATCGATAAAGTTTCCATGACAGAGGCCTTCAAAGGCACCAAATCATTGTCAGAAATGACCTGACGGATGTTTTTGTGGTTGAGACTACGCCAGGAGAGCCGGGCCAATTCGACGACCAAGTCTGGCTCCCAGGCCGCCAGATTCGCATCTTCTGCCGTCTTTCGAAGCCGCGACAATTGAGCAACCAACGGCTGAAGAACATCGAACTGCAGGCACAATTCACTCAGCTTCAACTGACCACGGAACCAGTCCCGCTCCGCCCGGCAGCCGGCGCAATAGTCTTTCAGAACCGCCAATCCCTCAACAACCTTACCGGCCTGAGCCAGGCTGGCGGCTGTTGATGCGGCTCCAGTAAGCGGATCCGCTTCACCACCTGCGCCGCCGCCGACGGCAACGCTCTCATTGATCCATCCTTTCGTTTCACCGCTCGCAAACGGAGTTCCGTCGCTGAAGGACAGGGACAGCACATCCGGCAAGCGTTTCAAGAACCCGGCCAATTCCCCCTCAACCAAAAGACGCGCGGCATCATAGTCGCTGCCGAGCGCGCTCATAGCCTCGCAGATCATGAAATGCGCATCGATCCAGAAGGGCGACGACATGAATGCGCCTTCGGCTGATTGAATCAACCCGAGATGGTTTCCGGCACCCTTGAGCGCTTGCAGTTCGGCAATCCGGTTTTTCTGAGGTGGCGGCAGGCTGGACTTCCCGCTGTTGGCGGGTGGCATCACGGTGATCCGGCCCCAGACAGCAAATCGGGCACACAAATACCCTCTTGGATCCTGCGGTGCGTGTTGCCGGCTGCTGGACGCCACCTTTCCGGCGGCATTGAACAGGGACGTAAATGCTGCATCCGATTCGCCATCAACGGCAACCTCCGGCACCGCAATTGGTGCAGCACTCTGGGCTGGCGAGGCTGTTTGTGGCGCGGGCGCCGCAGCCGGTGCCGGTTCAGCAGCCGAGGCAGCCGGCACTGCTGCAGCTGCCGCGATTGCCGGAGCACTGTCTGACGCCGCTTCACTCGCCGGGTTGGCAGCAGCCTCCCCTCCCGCTTCCTTAGCTTCTTGCGCGGCATTGGCCGCCGCTTCCGCTTCGGCTTTCTTCCGCGCCTCTTCCTCAAGCACCGACCGCACGTTTTTTGCAATCGGGCGGAGCGCGCGGATTAATGGCCCGAGAGCCGCTTGTGATTTGGTGAATTTCTGTTCAAGAGCGGTATCAAGTTCAAGCAGGTAGTCATGCGCCTGAAGCGCAGCCAGTCCCTGATCACCATCTGGCGTCTTTCCCTCGACAAGGGACCCAAGTTTTTCTGCAAACCAGTCGAAGGCCCCTGCCCGGCCACGTTCGCGGCGCACAGGCGGCGTCATGTCTTCCCAATGGTCCTTGGACATGTCTTCGAGGATCTTGACGCCAATCGCGAGACCCTTGAAATCTTCTTCCAGAAAAAGACCGTAAGCGAGCCGGGTCGCCAGAACGAGATCCTTCGAATTTTCCTTCAAGACTTCGACGGTCTTCTCGTTGAGCATCTTCCAATTGACGGCGGATGGCCCATCGATCTCCATTTTCCGGAATTCGGCTTCAAGCTCCTCAAATTCGGGACTGTCGCGGAACTCTTCCTGCCCGTCCGCATTCGCCAGTGCGACCTTGCCGACCTCTGCCCGCGGATCGGACAACTCAGGAATTACAATATCTTCAGCCATTGGAGTATTCCCTTGTCACGGCCCGCAGCATCATGGTCTTCCAGCATCCCACTTCGTCACAGCCAGATCACCGGTCCAGGCTCGGACCATATACCGCCACGTCATTGACAGGAAACACCTGTTGCGTTCTTCATTTCATAAGATTTTCATGCTTCAAGGGAAATCCACGCACTGGCGAGTTTCAGCCCCCTAATCAATCCTGTGGAAGGTATGGTCCAAATGGCGGATGCGGCGCATCTCACGATCAACGACGAAACGGTGGACGGGATTCGGATCATTTGCCCCAAAGGCAAACTGGAGACCCTGTCGGCAAAGGACTTTGAAGCGCATCTCAAGTCAGCCGCCCAAGAGAGCGATTCCAGCCTGCTGATCGACATGAGCGGCGTGGATTATGTCACCAGTTTTGGTCTGCGGTCCTTGTTGATCATCACCAAACAAATCGCCCCGGCAGGTCGCAAACTGATCCTCTTCGGCGTCAATCCATCGGTCCATGAAGTCTTGAAGATCTCCGGCTTCCTCAAGATCCTCAGCGTGGTTGAGGGGCGCGATGATGCTCTGGCAGAGATCCGGGGCTAGCTGGCATTATGCGCGCTCAGCGCCCTAGAAGGAGACCGGGTGGATGACATCGGTTCTCGGGACTTTGGAAGTTGCAAACGAGTTAGACGAACTTTCCAGGATTTACACGTTTCTGGACGACCTTGCTGCACGCCACGGTCTTGATGACCATACCCGCCGTCATCTGTCGTTGATCGTCGAAGAGCTTTTCTCCAACACAGTGTCCTACGGCTATCCAGATGCCGTGGCTGACACCATCAAAACCGAACTTACCAAAGACGGTGACAGGCTCGTCTTGACCCTGGAAGATCACGCGACCGCTTTCGACACCGGGACCGCCCCTGTCCTCGATATGACCGAGACATCTGCCGACGACATGTCAGTTGGCGGATTGGGTCTTTTTCTGGTCCATCAGGTGTCTGAAGAGGTGTCGCATTCCCGGAACGACGGCACCAATACGACGCGGGTGGTTTTGCGGTTGAGCTCCAACGGAACCGATCAGAACTGAAACTCGATCATTGAATAGTCATCCGGCAACTCGGATTGACCAGACTTTTTCTGAACCCACTCCAGGATATGTGTAGGTATGGAGCCGTCTGCGGCAAGCGCCTCGTTGGCCAGCCCCTCAAGGCTTAAGACATCGCCTTCAAGGTCATCCACCTCATAAGTGCCGTCACTCAAGACCAGCAAGCGATCTCCGGATCTCACCGATACGTCGGACTGGTCGAACGTCATATCTTCAATGGCCCCGATCACCATGCCTTCGCTCGTCCCAATGAGCGAAAACGCCCCCGCGTCCTTGGCCACTGGCAACAGAACGGCTGCCGGATGCCCCCCGGACGCATAAGACAGTTTACCGGTCGACCTTTGAAAAACGCCGTACCAGATGGTGAAGAACATGTTGTTCTGCCGTTCCATTGGGAAGGCGTTGTTCAACTTGAAAAGCACATCGGAGGGGATCCGGAAATCTGTTTCCGGCAGCGCGCAAGAGCGCAACACGTTGATAATCGAGACAGAGAGCAGAGCTGCACCAACACCGTGTCCGCAGACATCGATCAGGTAGATAGCAAAATGATCGCTATCGAGGTCATGATAGCCGAAGGAATCGCCACCAAGTTCCGTTGACGGAACCAAAAGCCAGTCCGCTTTCGGGCCTTCCGACCTCGGCTCCGGCAGGATCGACAACACATACCGTCCCGCGTCGGCCAACTCGGCCTCAAGCCGGCGCTGGGTTTCCAGAAGCAGCTGATTGTTCTCGGCAAGCTGATCTTCCACGGCCTCGCCGTGTTCGATGGTCGCTTCATAAAGCAGCTGCAGATCCGCTTGCTCGGCTTTCAACTCTGCCAGCTCGGCGCGCAGGGTTTCCAATTCATCTTTCATAGATGCGCTGTACCCGCCGGTTTGAGAATCAGATGAAAACGAATCCGCCATTTTCCGTTTCTAACAACAGTCAGAGTTTTCCGCCGCGCTCCCCGCAGCCGTTCCGCTAGTCATTTAACGACGTTTGTTGGTTTTGGAAATACACTGCCCAAGAGCAGCGAAAAATCAACATTCCCCAGATGCTTGCGGATAGAACAGCCCCGTATCTTGTCACCTATCAGAATAACTGCCAAAAGCCGTGATAATTCATACTGGTTGACACTCAAAGTTCAAACAGTTGAACTAGGTATGGGGCTAATATTTACCATTCTGGTTGGATCTAGCTTAACGATTTCGACGTCATACTTCCTGCCGCGGTGATAGGGAGCCGCAGTCATCTGTGTTCGGAAACTAAAACTGAGCGCAAATTTCGGCGTCAATAATGGAGTTTGGGCGACGTGTCATATTCGAACGCCAGCGGAGCGGGCGAAACGCCGATGATCGAGATCGATCTGGATGTTCGCGATTTTTCTTCAAACTGGGCCAACTGCGATCTTGTTTCGAGCTACGTCTCCCGGATGGTTTGCCATAACCGTCTCGACTCCATGCTGTTTGCCAATCTTTATTCATCCGCACTCAATGAGCTGATGGAAACAGCGTTCCACAGACATGGAAACGACGGCAAGGTCGTGTGCCGGTTCAAACGCCGCGAGAATGCAGACCGCATCGAGATCGATATGCCCGGCAGCGAAGATATCGCGCGCTTTTACGATGACGCGGTCGCCTTGACCAAGCGTCCAGACAAGGACGCCATCTATCTGGATCGCCTATTTTCAGCAGAGAACCCGGATAGATCCCTCGGTCTTTTGGAGCTGAGCGTCGATTATGGGGCGGAGTTCAACCTGACCCGTGACCAATCAAACAACCGTATTTGCCTGACGGCCGATCTTGTTTTCGAGGATAATGCATCGTGACTTCCCCAGCGACTGGCCACGCATTCGATTGGCGTTTCAATGAAAACGATCAGGAATTCTCTCTGCAAGGCAGCTTGCGGCCGCAATCCGCCGATGAGCTTAATGGCTGCATGGAGGCCCTCGATTCTGCAACGTCCACCGTCAAAGGCCGACTTTATCTGAACGTCCGCCGCCTCGTGCGGATGAACAACGTTGCCTTTCAGGCGATTGCCCGGCACCTGGTCGATACTTGCGTTAACCGGCCAGACCTGAACATCCAGGTAACGACGTCAAGCTGTGTTGGATGGTCAACACGTAAATTCCAGGCTTTGGAAAGCGCGAACCAGAACATTACGGTCAGTGAGTACGACAGCGACTTTTATCCTGGCCAAACCTTCCTGGAAGAAGGTGGTTTCATTCCGATCCTGCGGACACAAACCAAGCTGACCTGGCACCACGAGCGCGAAATCCTGGGCCGTCATGGCCTGAAGCCCGGCATGCAGATGGCGGACATCTGTTGCGGAATTGGTGATTTCGCCGTTCTGGCGCAAAAGGAATACGAACTCGGCCGGCTCGTTGCGCTCGATCACTCAAAATCTAGCCTTGATTATGCGCGGAAAGTTGCCGCCGAATTTGGCGTAAAGGGCATTGAGTATGTTTATGGCGATGCCTCAGAGATGCTTCTGGAAAGCAACCAGTTCGATTTCGTCACTTGCCGCCATGCGCTTCAGGTTTTTGATCATCCGGAAGAGATCCTGAAAGAACTCTACCGGATCTGCAAACCGGGCGGCCGGGTCTACATCACAAACGAGAAAAACTCGCACTGCCTTGGCGAACCGCGCTCTGAAACCATTCAGTGGACCTATAACGAGGTCGCCAAGCTCTGGGACCACTTCGATATGGATATCGAGCTCGGCCCCAAGAGCCGGCGCTATCTGATCGACGGCGGGTTTGAAGACATCAAGATGGAAAGCTTCATGGTCACCAACCTTGACGGCAATCCACAAGACTTCGCAGACATCATCCAATCCTGGGAAAACGTTTATGCCGGCCAAATGGCCGTTGAGCGTGGTGACAGTCCGGAACAGATTGCCCGATTCCGGCAAGGTTTCCAGGATCACATTTTTGCTGCCCTGCACCCCAAAGGCTACGCTGGTTGGCCAATCTGGGTTGCCTCTGGACGGAAGCCTCTATGACACAGACCCAGTCTCCCGCGACCGCGGACAAGGCCGATCAGGAAGAAGAGATCGGCCGTTTTTCCCGGCATAGTTTTCGCGCCAAGTTCCTGCTTGTGGTCGGGGCGGCCGTGTTGTTCGACATCATGCTGGCCGGCGGTGTGGCGATCTGGAACGTACAACGGCTTTCCAGAGATGCAACCGCAACTGTGAGCCAGGGTCTGACGGAAGCCACGCAGGAATACCTCAATACCTATATCGACACGACAGCGCTTCGGACGAACCTTCTGCTCGATCAGACATACTCTGAAGTCGAGACCCTCGGCAGCTCGCTTCAGGCCTTGATCGATCATCCGGAGACGGAAATCCGGATCGGCGAAGCGGTGGAGAGTGACCCGGAACTGGGCGATCAGGACATCACCTTTGATCCGCAAGGCGGTTGGGCTCAGAACCTTGCTGGTCCGTCTGTTGTCAGCATCTGGGGCTATTTGCTTGATGATGACGGCAACCTCCTGCCCAGCGCCAGAGAGGAAGTCATTGACAGCGCCGCCTTCAATCTGGTGGCCCCTGCCCTGATGTCATCGGGTTCGCAGAAACTGCAAATGTACTATGTCGGCCCCAAAGATACGCCGATCATGCGGACGACGCCCTATACCACTCAGGCGCAAACCTTTGATCGGCTGTATCCGGGCCATAACGAAGAGAACTTTTGGGATTTCTTCTTTCCCGGCGTTTATGAGGGCTGGCAGAACTGGATCAGCGACCCCTCTTCCCGTCCGGTCGACCGAAACATTGTTGCAACAGAACCTTACATCGACGCGATCACCGGTGCTCTGATTGTCAGCTTTTTCGAACCGCTATGGACCCAGGACCGGTCTGACGTCGCCGGGATGGCGGCTGTTGATGTAACGCTCGACCAGTTCGGCGAATTGGTTGAGAACGTGCAGATTGCTGACACGGGCTTTGGCTTCCTGACCAGCTCCGCCGGCAATGTTATTGCCGTGAGTGAAGTTGGCGCAGAAAAACTCGGCCTCATCTCAGTCGATGCCACGGGTCAGGGCGTAACCGGGATCAACCGCTTCTTGAACCAAAGCCGGTATCCCGCGATCTCAAACCTTCTGTTGCCGGAAGACGCCAACACGGTGATCAAAACCCTCGAAATTGATGAAGGCAATGGTCCGGAAAACTTTATCGTTGTTTTGAAACGACTGGATCCTGTGAACCTCTGGAACGGCTCCACAATTGTCTCAGAGAGCCTGACCCTCGGCTTCCTCGTTTCTGAAGGGGAGATGTACGAAACGCTTGGCGAGGTGCAAGAGGAGATCTCCGACGCCACCCGCAGCATCGTTCAATGGCAGGTCGCGGCCCTGCTGATCAGCTTGGTGATCGTGTTCATCGCCGTTTATGCGATTTCCGGCCGGATTACCGCCGGCCTAAGCGCCCTTGCAGACGCCGCCCGTGCCCTTCAAAACAAGGACTATTCCGTCCGTGTGAAAATCCCGAGCAAGGATGAGGTCGGTGCCGTGGGCACGGCCTTCAACCGAATGGCTGAGGAAATCAGTTATCACACGGAAAATCTCGAAAAACTGGTCGAAGAGCGCACCGGCAAACTGGAAACCGCAAACAAGGAAATCGTCGCGCTCAACAAGCGTCTCCAGAACGAAAACCTGCGTCTTGGCGCTGAACTCGATGTGGCGAAACGCATCCAGGAGATGGTGCTGCCGCGGCGCAGTGAACTGGAAGGCATCGCCCAGATTGAAATCGCTGCCTACATGGAGCCGGCGGATGAAGTCGGCGGCGATTACTATGACGTTCTCCATGACGGCGGCCGAGTAAAGGTCGGCATCGGCGACGTGACCGGGCACGGGCTGGAAAGTGGCGTCCTGATGCTCATGGTGCAGTCAGTTGCCCGGGCCTTGCAGGAAAAGGGTGACAACGACCCAATTGCTTTCCTCGAAGTGCTCAACCGGGCGCTTTACAAGAACATCGCGCGGACCAACTCCGACAAGCACATGACCCTTGCCTTCGTTGATTACGAGGATGGCAAGGTCACGCTCTCCGGACAGCATGAGGAAGTGCTGATTATCCGGGCGAATGGCGATGTCGAACGGATCGATACGGTCGAACTTGGTTTCCCGGTTGGCCTGGAAGCGGACATTGCACCATTTGTGCAAACCGAAGTCCTGAATTTCGGTCCGGATGATGTTCTTCTGCTGCACACGGACGGTGTGACAGAGGCGGAAAACCCGGACGGTGTTCTTTACGGCTTCGACAGGATGTGCGCCTGTGCCAAAGCCAATGCCGGCAAACCAGCCAAAGCCATTATTGAGGCGATACTGGCAGAAGTTAAAGCACACATTGACACACAAAAAATGTTTGATGACATTACCCTTGTGGTGATGAAGCACAGGTAGGCTATGACAGTGACATTCGGACACGCCGAGCTGACGAATGGGCCGTCAGCAACCACGCTCCACATCACCCTCGCCGCAGAACCGCTGGAGCTGAGCTGGCAACACTGCGGAACCACCTCCGATTTTCTTGGCGATTATTTTGCAAAATGCTGTGCAAAGGGGGTCGATCAGGTCGACGCCCGTCACAGCATCGGCTACTTGCTGAATGAAATATTGGAGAATGCAGTGAAGTTCCGCCACGATGGCAACATCGAGATCAGCTGCTCACTGGACGGAAATCATTTCGAATCCGAGATTTCCAATGTGATTGATCCGGCCACGGCGGAGAAGTTTCAGGAGCTCTTGACGGAAATCCTGGCACGAGATCCGGGCGAACTTCTCCTGGAACGCATTGAAGCCAACGCGACCGATCTGGACTCTTCCGGGTCCGGACTTGGGCTTTTGACGCTAATGAGCGATTATGATGCAAAACTCGGCTGGCGCTTCACACCGGATGCCAGTAATGGTTCGGTCAACTTGAAAACTGTAGCTGCGCTGACATTCTCCTGAGCGCATACATAATTCCGAGGGAACGATTAGAATGGAAATCAGCACCAACGACTACCGTGTCTGGGCAGAAGGGTCGAAGATCCATTATGAAGGCACGATGCGTCTGTCTGGTACGGAGGCGTATGCGCCAATCCTGGAACTCATGAACAATGTGCTCGATTCCAAACCGGAAGAAATCGTACTTGACCTGACCGGTCTGGAATTCCTCAACAGTTCCGGCATCAACCTCCTTGCAAAGTTCACCATCGAGATCCGCAAGCAACCGGAAATCGGTGTGCGTGTTCTCGGCTCCAAAGCCATTCCGTGGCAGTCCAAGTCCCTGCGTAACCTTCAGCGTCTGCACAAGTCTCTCGAGCTGCAAATCAACTGACGGCTGCACATCGCAGCGGCCGGGAAAACGGACATGATCAGCGGACGCCAAATTCCCGCAACAGGAAAAGCCCTCATGGCACTTGTGTGCCTGGGGCTTGCCGCATGCCAGACCTCGACCAATCCCGAATTCAAAAGCACTTATGTCGGCAAACCGTCGGCAGACTTCTTCCTCAAATACGGCCCGCCATCCGACGTGATTGCCTATGATGCAATCCCGAAAGGAGCCGATCCGATCAACTACCCGGGCGGAGATCCCAAGGAGCTCGTTTATTATTGGTCGTCCATCAACGAGCGGACCTATACGGAAAAGAAGAACCCGAAGCCGCTGAAAGACGAATGTAATCTGGCGATCTTGACGCGGGCTGACGGCAAAATCCTCCGGATGGAAGTCCAGAGCACTTCAATGCCACTTGAGAAGGTGAAGGCGTACTGCGAGACCATCGTCGAGTAACCCGCACCTGCGCTCTGTAATTTACCTTTACATTTCCTATGTTTCAGCACCCTTTTGCCGGTCCCAAGGCAAGCTGTGTCACCTAACGTGACCCGACTTATCTCCTATGCAAAATTTCGAATACGACGAAACAATTGTTTCAGAAATTGACAATCAAAAAAACAAATGAAACAGTGCACGCATGACATCTGCGCGACCACAAATCCGGGCTGCCATCACGGCAAATTACGCTGATCTCAGCGAGACCTTGCGGACGGCCGCGGATTACCTTGCAGACAACCAGCTTGAAATCGCAACGCGCAGCCTGCGGGCGATCGCCGCCGCTAGCGGTGTCTCCCCTGCCAGCTACACCCGGCTCGCGCGCGCCATCGGTTTTACCGACTACGAAGCCTTGCGCGAACAGGCGCGGATGGAACTGAGCCAGCGCGGCAGCAGCTTTCAGGACAAGGCCCGGCAGCTTCGAAACGAGGCGGATCAGCCCTTGTTGCCCCGTCAGGCGGCTGCCTGTGTCGACAACATCAAGGCGCTCGTCGACGACATTGATCCGGTTCGGCTGGAGCAGGTTGTCGATTGCCTGTCGAAAGCCCGTAGAACCGTCGTTGTCGGTGCGCTCGCATCAGCCGGCTTTGCCGATTACTTCGCTTATCTCGCCAACTGGTTCAATGATCGCTGGATTGTTGCGGGGCGCAACGGCGCGTCCCTGGGCGGCGCGCTCGCAAGCCTGACCAAGGACGATTGTATCGTAATCGTCTCCAAGCACCCGTATGCCCACCGCTCGGTCCGGGCGGCGGAACTTGCAGCAGAAAATGGTGCGAAAGTGATCGTCCTGACCGATAGTCATGCGTTTCCAGGGTTGCAATTCGCAGACCATCACTTCATTCAGCGCACTGAAAGTCCACACTTTTTCTCATCTTACGCGGCCACGCTCGTTCTCATTGAGACCATTACGGGCATGCTGGTCGCGCGAGCCGGTTCCGAGGCGGAAGCCCGGATCCAAAATGTCGACAGGCACAATCGCTTGCTCGATGAACTTGAAAATGTCTAGGGTGGCTGGACCGCTCTGGAACAAAAACTGAAATAGAGGGAAGCCTAGTCAAATGACGATGAAACTGAACCTTGCAGGTGCTGTTCTTGCGACCAGCATCGCCTTCACCGGCGCAGCTGCCGCGGAAGAATTCATCACCATCGGCACCGGCGGTGTCACAGGTGTTTATTACCCGACCGGTGGCGCAATCTGCCGCCTGGTGAACCGGGATCGCAAAGACCACGGCATCCGCTGCTCGGTCGAATCCACTGGTGGTTCTGTGTACAACATCAACACCATCCGTGAAGGCGAGCTGGAGTTTGGTGTTGCCCAGTCTGACTGGCAGTTCCATGCCTACAACGGCACATCCAAGTTCGAAGACAAAGGTCCGTTCGAAGAGCTGCGCGCCGTGTTCTCCGTACACCCGGAGCCGTTCACTGTTGTGGCTCGTGCAGATTCCGGCATCAAGACCTTTGATGACCTGAAAGGCAAGCGCGTCAACATCGGCAACCCGGGTTCCGGTCAGCGCGGCACCATGGAAGTCCTTATGGAAGCCAAAGGCTGGACTGCGGACGATTTTGCGCTCGCAACCGAGCTGAAAGCTGCCGAGCAGTCCGCAGCTCTGTGTGACAACCAGATCGATGCAATGGTCTACACCGTTGGTCACCCGTCCGGTTCCATCCAGGAAGCCACCACAGCGTGTGACTCCGTACTCGTGACCGTTGGCGGCGACGCTGTCGACAAGCTGGTTGCTGACAACAGCTACTACCGCACCGCAACCATCCCGGGCGGCATGTACCGCGGCAACGATGCTGACACCGGCACCTTTGGTGTGGGCGCAACCTTCGTGACCTCTTCCAACGTGTCTGAAGACACTGTTTACACCCTGGTCAAGTCGGTCTTCGAAAACTTCGATGCCTTCAAGAAGCTGCACCCGGCATTCGCCAACCTGAAGCCGGAAGAAATGGCTCAGGACGGTCTGTCCGCTCCGCTGCATCCAGGTGCTGCGAAGTACTACAAAGAAAAAGGCTGGATCAACTAATCCGACCTTCTGAAATACGGGCCCGGGAGCAAGCTTCCGGGCCTTTTGTCAGCACAGCGATCCCACACAGAAGATCGCGTGCTGTTTTCAAATCATGTCTTTGTCCAGAGCAGCTTCGCTTATAGGACCTTGGGAATTATCGAACCGGCGAATTGGGGGCCGGACAAACGGGGGAACATTTGATGTCTGAAGAGTATCAGGCGAACAAGAAGGCCGGGTCGAGTGGCCTGTCTGAGGAAGAGCTTCAGGAACTGGTCGCAGCGTCCGATTCCGGCTCGCGGAACCCTGCAGGCCCAATTGGGCTCTTTCTGGCAGCTGTCGCTTTGGCATGGTCCGCTTTCCAGGTTCTTCTTGCGTCTCCCCTTGCCAACTATGTTCTGCCCAGCGACCTGATCAACAACAGCCGACAGGTCCACCTTGCCTTTGCCATCTTCCTGGCCTTCATGGCCTACCCGGCTCTGAAAAGCAGCCCACGCCATCACATCCCGATCCAGGATTGGGTCCTGGCCCTGTCCGGCGCATTTCTCGCGCTCTACGGCCTCTTCTTCTATGAGAAAATCGTCAACAACGGCGGCCTCGCCGACGACATCGACAAATGGTTTGCGCTCGCAGGCATCTTGATCCTGTTTGAAGCTGCACGCCGGACACTGGGTCCTGCGATGGCCATCGTCGCCACCGTCTTCCTCCTTTACGTCTTCTTCGGTTCTTCCCAATGGGTCCCGGAAGTCATGCGCTGGAAAGGCGCTTCGCTGCAAAAGGCGATGAGCCATATGTGGATCACGTCGGAGGGTGTCTTCGGGATTGCCCTTGGCGTCTCCACCAAGTTCGTCTTCTTGTTTGTTCTATTCGGGGCTTTGCTCGATAAAGCGGGCGCGGGCAACTACTTCATCAAGATGGCCTTTGCAGCGCTCGGCCACCTGAAAGGCGGCCCGGCCAAGGCGGCCGTTGTGGGGTCAGCCGCAACAGGCCTTATCTCTGGTTCGTCCATTGCGAACGTTGTTACCACTGGCACCTTCACCATTCCGCTGATGAAGCGGGTGGGCTTTACAAATGAACAAGCCGGTTCCGTTGAAGTGGCGTCGTCCGTAAACGGGCAGATCATGCCACCTGTCATGGGTGCTGCCGCCTTCCTGATGGTGGAATATGTCGGCATTTCCTATGTCGAAGTGATCACCCACGCCTTCCTGCCCGCGGTCATTTCCTACATCGCATTGGTCTACATCGTGCACCTGGAAGCGGTGAAACGGAACATGCCGACCATCGGCCACAAAACCGTGTCCACCTTGCGTACTGTCCTGGGCATGTTCTTCTTCTTCGCAGGCTTTGCTGCGCTTTGTTACGGCATCAAGTTCCCGATCGGCTGGATCACGGGCCTGGTGCCGGATGGCGCCAGCTGGATCCTCGCGGTTCTGGTTTTTGTGGCCTACCTCGTGCTTCTGAAGCTTGCCGCAAGCGTTGACGATCTGCACCCGGATGATCCCAATGCCAAGGACATCGTTCTTCCGGAGATCGCGGACATCTACAAGTCCGGCCTTTACTACCTCCTGCCGATCGTGGTGCTTGTCTACTTCCTGATGATCGAGCAGAAGTCCCCGGGCCTCTCCGCTTTCTGGGCAACCACACTGCTCTTCGTCATCCTTCTGACCCAGCGGCCGATCAAGGCGATCTTCCGCGGCGAAAACAAGATGGTCGAGGAGTTCAAGGAAGGCGTTGTTGATCTTGCGAAGGGCATGATCGATGGGGCCCGCAATATGATCGGCATCGGTTTGGCAACAGCCACCGCCGGCATCATTGTTGGTACGGTGACCCTGACCGGTATCGGACAGGTGATGGCCGACCTCGTCGAGCTGGTGTCTGGCGGCAATCTTGTTCTGATGCTGGCCTTTGTCGGACTTCTCTCGCTGGTCCTCGGCATGGGACTTCCGACCACGGCGAACTACATCGTGGTGTCCTCGCTGATGGCCGGTGTTGTCGTTGAACTTGGCGCCCAATCCGGCCTGATCGTGCCGCTCATTGCGGTTCACTTGTTCGTCTTCTACTTCGGCATCATGGCGGATGTGACACCCCCGGTGGGTCTCGCGTCTTTTGCTGCGGCCGCGGTGTCGGGCGGTGATGCGATCAAGACCGGCTTTACGGCGTTCTTCTATTCGCTCAGAACTGTTGCCCTGCCGTTCGTCTTCATCTTCAACACAGATCTGCTTCTGATCGACGTTGGCTGGGGACAGGGTATTCTGGTCTTCATAATGGCGACAATAGCCATATTGGCCTTCACGGCCGGAACCATGGGCTATTTCGTCACCCGTTCGCGCATCTATGAGAGTATCGCTCTGGTACTTGTTGCTTTCATCCTCTTCCGTCCGGACTTCTTCATGAACCGGATCCAGCCTCCGTTCGAAATTGTTCAACCGACCAGTTTCGTTGAGGCCGTTGGCGAGGCTAACCCGGGAGATGAGATACGCATCACCGTGAACGGCCCTGATTTCGATACAGGATCACAGGCGGAAACGACCTTCATCCTGACCGTCGGTGACGAGCCGGATGCAGAAGCCCGCCTGTCCGCTGTTGGTCTGACCGTCTTTGATGAAGACGGCGTGATGAAAATGGATGAACCCTTCCCGGGCACACCGTTCTTCGAAACACTCGGCAACTTCGATTTCTACGGGGATGACCCGGTCCAGATCGCAAAAGCCCAGGTGTCTCTTGAGCAAATGCCGAAGGAGCTGATCTACATCCCGGGCCTTCTGCTGCTTGGCCTGATCTATCTGCTCCAACGCCCGCGGGCCCGTGTCGAGCGCAAGGAAATGGAAGGAGCTCCGGCATGAACAAGACCATCCTATGCGCCGTTGACATCACACATCCGGAAGACCGTGAGGTCCTTCAAACGGCCGATAAACTCGCCCGGCTCGACAATGCGCAGCTCGACGTGATCACCGTGGTGCCGAATTTTGGCGTGACACTTGTGAGCTCTTATTTCGATGAGAACTTCCAGGATCAGATCGTCAACGAGACGCAGGAAAAGCTCACCGACATTGTCGGCAGTGTCTTAGGCGAAGAGCGCAACAAGGAGATCCGTCACGTCGTGGCGACGGGCTCCATCTACGAAGAGATCCTGGAGCTGGCCAAACGGACCAACGCGGATCTTATCGTGATTGGCGCCCATAAACCACAGCTGCGTGAGTTCCTGCTTGGGCCGAACGCGGCCCGCGTCGTCCGGCATTCCAAGTGTTCGGTCTACGTCGTCAGGGTCTGATCTGACGGTGCAACTACAAACAAAGGGCCGGAATTTTCCGGCCCTTTTTTAATTCAACTTCTTGAAACGGACGTTCTGGATATTGAGCGGCCCAACGGGTGTCATAAGGCTGGCTCTGTAAAGCAGAAGATACGGTTTCCCGGGCACCTCGGCCAAGTGGATCTCCATTGAGGTATTGGCTTCCAATTGCTGGATGGTCCTCCGGTTCGGCCGGTGACCAGCAATCGCCTTATACCGCGCAGAGCACGTGAGGACGCCACCGGAATAGCCCTTCCGGCCACCGCGTTTTTGATATCTTGTCTTGTAATCGAGCACGAGGTCGTAGCGATCGCGGCCGTCGTAAATCGGGACGGTACGTTTGCAGCTGTCCGGGTGCAGGCCCTTCGGAGCTGGCAACAAAACCGCAGTCAGAGGATCAATGACACCGCGCTTGTGTGCATCGGTCACCTTGATCCGCTCGTTCATCCGGTCTTGGGCTGGGTGGATTTTGGTTCCCGTGACAGCCCCATTCGCCATAGAGAGTGAAACAGTGTTCGGTTTGCCATCTTCTTCGGCCTGCATCGAAAAGGAAGCGGGGTTAAGGCCTTGCGGCGATACTGAGCCAGTCGCAAGCACATTGCCGGAGCCATCAGACACAAAATTGCCAAAGGCTGCCATCTTGCCCTGCCCGTGGATCTTGTAGGATTGATCCTGAAGATCGACGGAAAGCGCGCCCTCGCCGATCTTCAAACCCGTCAGCGAGATGTCGTATTTCACATAGAGGCTGCTCGCCTCCACCGGCATGGCAAAAATGCAAAGTGCTGCGGCAAGTGATTTCAGGTGCATCGGGCTCCCCTTCGTTCCGGCTCCTCATTTCTGAACCGGAGATTGCCCGATAATTTGGGCGCCAGTACGGAGAGTTGGTTCATCTGACATTCATGTTGCCAGCGCTCCCCACACGCCTGATCGTTCAAAGAACATTGCACAACGTTCCAAAGATAAGCGGATTTGGAAAGGATGCTGTTGCATTACCTCCGCTGGCGCCTATCTGATCGCAATAATGCGATGACTTGAGGTGTCATACCGTTTCGTCGCGACGAGATCGACCAATATCCGGTTCTGGAGACATTGACCAAATGAGCGATACGACCACTTACACCCCGCCGAAAGTCTGGACCTGGGAGCAGCCGAGCGGCGGCCAGTTCGCCAGCATCAACCGGCCGGTCTCCGGTTCCACGCATGAGAAGGAATTGCCGGTTGGCAAACATCCATTGCAGCTCTATTCGCTTGCCACTCCAAACGGCGTCAAGGTCACCTTGATGCTGGAGGAACTGCTCGCGCTTGGCCACAAGGGCGCGGAATATGACGCATGGCTGATCAAGATTGGCGACGGCGATCAGTTCGGAAGCGGCTTTGTTGGCGCAAACCCCAATTCCAAGATCCCGGCCCTTGTCGATCACAGCACGCCTGCCAAAACCCGCGTCTTCGAATCTGCGTCAATCCTGATGTACCTCGCCGAGAAATTTGGTGAATTCCTGCCGGCAGAAGGCCCTGAGCGGACAGAAACCCTCAACTGGCTTTTCTGGCAGATGGGCTCTGCGCCCTATCTCGGCGGCGGTTTCGGTCACTTCTATGCCTATGCGCCGGAAAAATTCCAGTATCCGATCGATCGCTTCTCAATGGAGGCCAAGCGGCAGCTGGACGTGCTGGACAAGGCGCTCGCCGAGCGGCCCTTCATTGCGGGCGAAAACTATTCGATCGCTGATATGGCAATCTGGCCGTGGTACGGCGGGCTGGTGTTGGGCCGTCTTTACAGTGCAGCGGAATTCCTATCCGTCCATGAATACAAGAACCTCATTGCCTGGGCTGAAAAGATTGACGCTCGTCCGGCAGCAATCCGCGGTCGCATGGTCAACCGGGTCTTTGGGGACGAAAGTGGTCAGCTCGCTGAACGGCACGATGCCTCCGACATTGATGCGCAGTTGGAGATTGCCAAGGCCGCCGCTGAATAAACGGCTTTAGAGGCTATTTGCAAAAAGGCGGCTCAAACGGGCCGCCTTTTTCTTATCCGAACAAAACCAAACTGGGATCAAACGGCGGCAGCTTAAGCAGAGCACTATAGAAGCTATCGCATCCTTTTGCGGCGCTGCGTCGGCGTCTCTCCATATTCCGCCTTGTAGGCGAGCGAAAAGGATCCCGCGGAGCCAAACCCGCATGAAAGCGCGATCTCGATCTGTTGCAGATGGGTGTCCACGACAAGCGCATGCGCCTTCTTCAAGCGAATTTTCTTATAGAGTTTCGACGGTGTCGTGTTGAAGTAGACTGTAAACAACCGCTCCAGGTGACGCGTTGACAGGCCGACTTCCTTGGCAACATCTGCCAGACGCAGCGGCTGTTCGATGTTGGCCTCCATGAGCCGCAGGGCATTCTGCAAGCGCTTTTCAAAGTAACTGGAGCTGTAGCTGCTGCCTTTGGGCTGTTCCGATGAGAACCCCCGGACGCGATCCAGCACAAGCAAGCTGGCAATCTCAGCACACTGCCGCCGATCCAATTGACCTTCCAGGACGCCGATCATCGCTTCAAGAGTATGACCGTGACCGGCGCAGGTCAGGACAGTGCCATGTGTTTCCACCAAACTGTCTGTCAGTTTCGGATAGGAGCCGACTTCCTGCAACAGAGATACATCACGCCAGTGCGCGGTCGTTGGCGCATCGAGGTTATTGACCGACCCCACATATTGGCGGGACGCATCCGATAGGAGAATGACCCTTCTTTGCAATTGTTGCATCGCCCGCAGACGAGCCAGCCATGCTTCCGGATTGCTGGTCCGGCCGCAAATGACAACCAGACAATCGCACAAATACTGGCCGCTGATGGCGGGAGCGGCACGAACAATCAAGTCTGAGCTACTTGTTACCAGACCTGGTTCGTCAGAGATGATTTTCCAGGAATAGACGTCATTGTTGAGAATATCGTTTGCGGTGCGCAGTACTGTGGTAACCGCCGAAAGTTCCAGGTCCGAAAACCCGGGCTGAACAAAGATCTCAAAAACGACCTGTTCCCCATCTTCGAACATCGCCTCTCTGATTGGAACTTCAGCTCTTTTGTTCATGTTTCCGGTGCTAGCAGCTCACGCCAAATCATTTCAGTCTTTAGACCACTCATCTACATTAAAGTAGCGAGCGCCCGAAGTACTTTATTTCAGAAGATCGGTTGACCCACCCTGCCTTACTGTTTCCGCGATAGACTGAGGGGTCCAACAGGCATGTTCGGTCGAAGCCGCGCAGATCACTTGCGGACTTGAGGTTACCTATTCAGCTGCGTGCTTCAGGCTTGCCATGAGATGGTGGAATTTCTCGCCCTGAACCGCGACGTGGCCCCGGATGGCCGCAGCTGCGGCTTCGCCATCCCCTTTTTCCAATGCAGTCACAATGGACTTATGTTCAGACATGGATTGCGGTAAGCGCCCTCTTGCCCTGAGCTGCATGCGGCGGAAGGGTTGAAGGCGCCGGTAAAGCCGGAGGCATTCCTGCTCCAGAAACCCGTTGCCGGACTGCCGGTACAAAATGGCGTGGAAGCGTTCGTTTTCCAGGTAATAGCCATCCGTGTCCTGAGCCGCTACCGCTTCATCACAACGCGCGTTGGCAGCATGAAGGTCCGACAAGGCTTGATCCGAAATGCGGCTTGCGGCGAGACGCGCGCAGACGGCCTCCAACTCGGCCATCACCTCGAACATCTCCAGAAGCTCGACCGGACCCGGTTGGCGCACAAAGACGCCACGCCGGGGGATCTGCTCCACAAGGCCCGACTGAGAGAGACGCTGCAAAGCTTCCCGGACCGGGGTGCGCGAGACTTCAAACCGCTCGGCGAGCTGGACTTCATCCAAACGCGCGCCATCTTTGTAAGTGCCCTCTAAAATGAGGCCCTCCAATTCGTCGGCGATCAGATCTGCACGTTTCCTATCCATGCCGCTGACATAAACACACCTATTCCCTGCACGCAATAATTTCCATCTTGTATACAAAAAATTTGACGGAGAATACATTCGGTGCAAGGATGCCTCCCGAGCTTGACCAAACGTCACACGCTCTTTGGGAGGAACAACAATGACCATGAAACTGACATCTGCCGTTGCAGCTGCCGCGCTGCTCGGTACGGCTTTTGCCGCCAATGCCACGGAACTGCGCCTGTCGCACCAGTGGTCCACCAGCGATGTGCGCCACAAGGTGGCGGAAATCGTCGCCAATGAAGTTGCCGCTGCCGACGTGGATCTTGAAATCAAGATCTTCCCGTCAAAATCCCTGTTCAAGCCGCGCGAACAGTACAAGCCGCTCAGCCGCGGTCAGCTGGACATGACTGTGTTTCCGCTGAGCTATGCCGGCGGCCAGCAGCCTGCCTACAACCTCACCCTGATGCCGGGTCTGGTGAAGAACCACGATCACGCAGCCCGTCTCAACGAAAGCCCGTTCATGGGCAAGATCGAGGAGATCATGGCTGGCGATGACGTGATGGTTCTGGTTCACGGCTATCTCGCCGGCGGCTTCGTCGGCAAAGACAAATGCATCACCGCCCCGGAACACGTGAAGGGACAACAGACCCGTGCAGCCGGTAAGGCGTTTGAGCAAATGCTCGCAGGGGCCGGTGCCTCCATTGCCTCCATGGCGTCTTCTGAAATCTATAACGCGATGCAGACCGGCGTTCTGACCGCTGCGAACACGTCGTCCTCATCCTTCGTGAGCTATCGGATCTATGAGCAAGTCAAGTGCTACACACCGGCCAGCGACTTTGCCCTTTGGTTCATGTATCAGCCGCTCTTGATGAACAAATCCACCTATGACGGCCTGAACGATGCCCAAAAAGCCGCACTGCAGGCAGGTGCCGCCAAGGCTGAGGCGTTCTATCTGGAGGAAGCCAAGAAGCAGGATGCGGCGTCTGCCGATATTTTTGCAGAAAATGGCGTTGAGATCGCGCGGATGAGCCAGGAGGAGTTCGACGCTTGGCGGGCCCTTGCACAGGAGACCTCCTACAAGGCCTTCATTGAGCAAACCCCGGGCGGCCAGGAGCTCCTGGATATGGCTCTGTCAGTCCAATAAGTCTTTGACCGGGGCGGTGTCCCACCGCCCCGCCTCTCGCTACCCTTTTTCTTTTTTCGGGAGTTCCCCATGGCGGGTCACAGCTCGGCAGCCGTTGCGCGTGCCGGTAACAACCCCTTTTTGCGCGCTGTCGCGGCCATATCGACCGTTGCGGGCTGGTGCTCGGCGGCCATGATCGTCGCCGCCGTTGCGATCACCTGCCAGATGATCTTTGTCCGGTTCGTGTTGAACGGATCGACGGTCTGGCAAACGGAAGCGGTCATCTACCTGGTGATTGCCGCCACGCTTGTCGGGCTGCCCTATGTCCAGCGGCTGCGCGGCCACGTCAATGTGGATCTAGTGCCGCTGTCGCTGAAGCCTCGGGCTCGGTTTTTTCTCGCGCTGATCACGCTCTCGCTGTCGATCCTGATTGTCGGGATCATGCTGTTTTATGGCTTTGAATACTGGCACTTTGCCTGGGACCGCGGCTGGCGCTCGGACACGGTCTGGGGCGTCCGGCTTTGGATCCCGTACCTCTCCTTGCCCGTTGGATTCGGCCTGCTTCTCTTGCAGCTGATTGCCGATCTGGTCGCCGTCATCACACGGGTTGATCGCCCGTTTGGCCTGGAGGACGCATAATGGATCCGCTTCTCCTTGGTGCCCTGGTCGCCTTCTTCACCATCTTCGTCCTGTTTTCCGGTGTCTCGGTCGCGCTGGGGCTTCTGATCGTCTCAGCCGGGTTCCTGATCATCTTCGACGGCATGCGGTCCCTGGAACTGATGCCGGAAATCCTGTTCGGCAAGCTCGACAACTTCGCGCTCCTCTCGATCCCGATGTTTATCATCATGGGCGCCTCAATCGCATCCACCCGCGCCGGGGCCGATCTTTATGAAGCGCTGGAACGGTGGCTCACCCGCGTCCCCGGCGGGCTGGTCGTCTCCAACCTTGGCGCCTGCGCGCTCTTTGCCGCCATGTCCGGGTCCAGCCCGGCAACCTGCGCGGCGATTGGCAAGATGGGCATTCCGGAAATGCGCAAGCGCGGCTATCCGGACGGCGTTGCGGCCGGGTCGATCGCAGCTGGCGGAACACTCGGCATCCTGATCCCGCCATCGGTTACGATGATCGTTTACGGCATTGCGACCGAAACCTCGATTGGACGCCTGTTCCTTGCCGGTGTCATTCCGGGCCTTCTGCTGGTCGGCCTCTTCATGGCTTGGTCGCTCTATTCGACTTGGCGCTCCGGGGATGCCTCTGTCTTGAGTGCCGGCAGCTACACCTGGAAGCAGCGTTTTGAGATTCTGCCTCGGGTCCTGCCTTTCCTCGCGATCATCGTCGGCGTGCTCTACGCCATGTATGGCGGCATTGCGACCCCGTCGGAAACGGCGGCCGTCGGCGCGCTGATGTGCCTGATCATCGCAATGGTGATCTACAAACTCTGGAACCCGGGAGATCTTTGGGTTGTCCTGCGCGACAGCACCAAGGAAAGCGTGATGATCCTGTTCATCATCGCAGCGGCTGGTGTCTTTTCCTACATGCTGTCGTCACTGTTCATCACGCAGGCAATTGCCGAGTGGATCGGCACTTTGGATGTGAACCGCTGGGTGCTGATGGGCGCGGTGAACATCTTCCTGCTGATCGCCGGTTTCTTCCTGCCACCGGTTGCCGTGATCCTGATGGCGGCCCCGATCCTGTTGCCGATCATCACCACGGCCGGATTTGATCCAATCTGGTTTGCCGTTGTCCTGACGATCAACATGGAGATCGGCTTGATATCGCCTCCGGTCGGCCTCAACTTGTATGTCATCAATGGCATTGCACCGGATATCTCGCTGAAGACCATTCTCAAGGGATCCTTACCCTTTGTGGGATGTATGGTCGTGGCGATCATCCTGTTATGCCTCTTCCCGGGACTGGCAACGTGGTTGCCGGATGCTGTGATGGGACCAACACGATGACCCTTTTGGCCGATCTGCTGTCTTCAATCTTTGACCGCCGGTACCGGACGTTTCTTCCCGGAAGCTCCGACAACCGGCCAATGGAGGAACTCACCGCCGCGCTTTTGGGTGCGTCGGGCGAGGTTTCGGGCAGCACGATCGCTCGGATCATCCTCGACCGATATGAAACTGCGCAGGAAGACGAAAAACTGTCGTTTTTCCGGCACTTGGCCGAAGACATGGCTGTCTCGCCTCAAGACCTTCGCGCGGCACTTGAAACCTATGAGAAGGGCCAAACCAGGACCAGTTACGAAACCCTGGTCCGCGCTGCCGAACCACGCCGGCAGGAGCTGGTCCGCAGGCTCAACCAGGTACCCGATGCGACCCGATCCCTCGTCGCCATGCGCGCCGATCTCCTGCGCTTCAGCAAGGAGGATGACGCCCTGCAGGCGCTCAACGTCGACTTTGGGCATCTGTTTGCAAGCTGGTTCAACAGAGGGTTCCTCGTGCTCAGACCGATCAATTGGGAAAGCCCGGCCAATATCCTGGAAAAGATCATTGAATATGAAGCGGTCCACGCCATCGACAGCTGGGATGATCTGAGACGGCGCTTGCAGCCCGCCGACCGGCGCTGTTTTGCCTTCTTCCACCCCACCATGCCGGATGAACCGCTGATCTTCGTGGAAGTGGCTCTCACCAAAGGAGTTCCCTCATCCATACAGGCGCTGTTGAGCGAAGAGCGGGAACATATCGAGGCGGAAGACGCGAACACGGCGGTCTTTTATTCTATCTCGAACTGCCAGAAGGGACTGGCCGGGATTTCCTTCGGCAACTCCCTGATCAAACAAGTTGCCGCAGATCTTTCTCTGGAATTGCCGAGCCTGAAAACCTTCGTGACGCTGTCGCCAATTCCGGGCTTCCGGAACTGGATCGAGAAAAACGACCTCGAACCGCTTCCCGATGATCCAAAGCAGCTTAAGGCGCTCGCGGCCCATTACCTGATCGCAGCAAAGCGAAGGAACGGATTGCCGCTTGATCCGGTCGCCCGTTTCCACCTCGGCAACGGCGCGCAGGTCTATCAGGTTCATGCGGACGCCGACCTTTCTGAAAAGGGTCAACAGCAATCCGCCGGCGTGATGGTCAACTACCTTTACAATCTGTCGAAGGTCTCACAAAACCACGAGCGCTTCGCCACCTCCCACGAAATTGCGGCCTCTTCGGATATCAAGTCGCTCAGCGCCGCCGCTGAAAAAACACTCAACAGGAGCCCGACCGATGGCCAACCCGCTCTTTGATCAGCTGTTCGGCAAACACGCCGGCAAGACGACGCCGTTTCTGCATCTGGCAAGCGGGGCCACCCTCACGCACGCCGATTTCCTGGGACAAGCGGCGCAGATTGCTCATGCTTTGTCAGAGTTCGGATTGAAGCCGGGCGACCGGCTCGCAGCCCAGATTGAGAAGTCTCCCGAGGCGCTAGCGCTCTATGCGGCCTGTGCGCAGGCCGGTGTGATTTTTTTGCCGCTCAACACGGCCTACACCGTCGATGAGCTGACCTATTTCATTGAGAACAGCGGCGCCACACTCGTCGTTTGCGATGCGCGCAGCGAAGCCGCTCTCACGCCGATCGCAACCGGCCTTGGAGCCAGGCTCGCAACGCTCAATGCCGATGGCTCCGGGTCTTTGACCGAGACTGCGAAAACCAAGCCGGCTACCTTCGAGGTCGTCGACCGGTCGGCCGATGACCTTGCAGCCTTTTTGTACACTTCCGGCACGACCGGACGGTCGAAAGGTGCGATGCTGACACAGGCGAACCTCCTTTCGAACGCTGAAACTCTGACGGACTACTGGAAGTTCTCCGACACGGATGTGCTCCTGCACGCCCTGCCGATCTTCCACACCCATGGTCTGTTCGTTGCGACCAATGTGATGCTCGCATCCGGTGGTTCCATGATCTTCCTGCCGAAGTTCGACCTGGACGCCATGATCGCCAACCTGCCGAAGGCGACCTCAATGATGGGTGTTCCGACGTTCTACACCCGGCTGCTGGACGATGACCGCTTCACCAAGGACCTGACCAGCCACATGCGCCTGTTCATCTCCGGAAGCGCGCCGCTCTTGGCTGAAACCCATGTGCGGTTTGAAGAGCGCACCGGGCACCGGATCCTGGAACGCTACGGCATGACCGAAACCAACATGAACACGTCGAACCCTTATGACGGGGAGCGGCGTGCCGGAACCGTAGGCTTTCCCCTACCCGGCGTTGATCTCAAAATCACCAACCCGGAGAGCGGCGCCACTCTGCCTGACGGTGAGGTCGGTCAGATCGAGGTACGCGGAGCGAATGTGTTCAAGGGCTATTGGCAAATGCCGGAGAAGACCGCCGCAGAACTCCGGGAAGACGGGTTCTTCATAACCGGCGATCTCGGCAAGATCGACGCCGATGGCTACGTCCACATCGTTGGCCGGAACAAGGATCTCATCATTTCCGGCGGCTACAACATTTATCCGAAGGAAATCGAGTTGATCCTCGATGAACAACCGGGTGTTCTGGAAAGTGCCGTTATCGGTGTGCCGCATGCCGATTTTGGTGAGACCGTCGTGGGTCTGATTGTCCCGGAGGCCGGAGCAAATCCCGACCTTGATGCGATCCAGTCAGCCGTGAGCGACGGCCTTGCCCGCTTCAAGCACCCACGCAAGCTCATCGTTGTCGACACTCTGCCGCGCAACACAATGGGCAAGGTTCAAAAGAACATCCTGCGGGACACCTACGCAGATCTTTTTGCTCCGGTCGCAGAATAAAGCGACACGTCCCAAAGCTGGGGTCCCCTGCTCCGGCAGGTGACGCCAGCGTTAGACTGGCAGCAATACCGAATAATTCTGGCCTGTAATCCTGCGCAGCTCTTCAACCGCGCCTGCCAGTTTCGGCCCGACGCTTTCTTTCATTCTTGCAACGGTAAGAACGTCGGCAGCAGCACCGCTCAAGAAGGTAACCGGCTCGCTGAATTCTGACGGACGATACGGCGTTGCCAGGGCGTTGATCGAGGCGGAGAACCGGTCGTCCCCGGTTAAGTACATGTATCCGTTTGCCAGCAGCTGGTCCTGGGACTTCACGGACAGGGATCGGCATTCGGCGGCCTGTTCCCCCGGCAAGAGTGTCATCAGTTTGCGCCGCTCCTCATCTGTCAGAGCTCCCAGATAGGCGGCTCCTGTCGACGATTTCAGGACCGGCATCCGGTACCCGACATTCAGCCAAATCGTTGCTGAGTTTTCCGGCCGCCAGGTTTTCACCATCAGCATCTCGCCATCGTCCTGAATGGCAACGCCGATCAGTGTCTTTGTGTCGTTGGCGAGCTTCTGCATGATCGGCGTTGCCGTTTCGATAAACCCGAAGGCAGCCGCCGCAATGTTGCCAAGCGCGAGCGCCGATGGACCAAGGCGGTATTTATCGTGATGGCGACCGTGCGTGAGGTAGCCCAAAGCGCACAAGGTAAAGGTCAAGCGCGACACAGTCGAACGCGGCAAGCCTGTGCGTTCGGATATCTCAAGGTTCCCAAGCCCGTTGTCCGTGGGGCGGAAAACTCTGAGCACGCTCAGACCGCGGGCCAGAGTATTCGCGTAGCGTTTGTCATCCTTAAGATCGGGCATATTTTGTCGCTTTATTGATGTCCCACTTTGTATCTATCCAATACCTCTTGGCCTTTGCATAGCCCAGATCCTGAAACTCCACGTTACTTCACAGCTTCTGACAGGAAGAGTGAAATGGCGGGGAAACTGACGATCAGCGCAAGAACGACCAGGTCCACAGCCAGGAAACGCCATATGCCTGCAAATATCGTCCCAACCGGCGCTTCCTTGCCGACCACATTGGCCAAAACAAAGACGTTCAAGCCGACCGGAGGTGTGATCAAGCCGATCTCCAGCAGTTTGACCACGACAACGCCGAACCAGATAAGATCCATGCCGTTTGCTTCAACCAGCGGGATCATCAGCGGCAGGGTCAGCACCATGATGCCGATCGGATCGAGGAACATGCCGAGAAGGATGTAGACCAGGCAGATGCAGAAGAGCAGCATGGCCGGGCTGAGTTGCGCCTCAGATACGGCCTGAACCAGAGCCGGGGCAATGCCGGTGAGCGCAATGGCGGAAACAAAGATCTTTGCCGCTGCAGCAACGATGAAAAGCGAAGACGTCTGAATGACTGTATCGCGCACCGCATGGAGCAGATCCGGAAGGTTCAAGCGGCGTTGCATGAAACCGATGGCAGTCGTAACCACCACGCTGACTGCTGCAGCGGCGGTCGCCGTAAAGAAGCCGCCGTAGATCCCGACAACAATGATCAGGAAGATCAGCGCCGCCGGCCAGGCTTCCTTGGCGGCCTGTATCTTCTCTTCCCGGCTGGCCGGAGCTTCCTTTGCCGGCGCCACCTTCGGATCCATGGCAATCCAGACGGCAATCACCAAAAGAAAGCCCAAGAGCGTCAGAATGCCGGGTAGAACACCGGCAACAAACAGCTTGCTGACCGAGGTTTCGGTGAAGATCGCATAGATGATGAAGAGCACGCTCGGCGGGATCAAAGACCCGAGGGTGCCGCCCGCTGCGACGCTTGATGTCGCGAGCTTGGGATCGTAGCCGAGCCGCAACATCTCAGGCGTACAGATCTTGCCCATGGTCGAGGCACACGCAACAGAGGACCCGCTGATTGCGGAAAACCCGCCACAACCGATCACCGACGCCATGGCGACCCCGCCACGCAATTGCACCAGCCAGACCCGAGCAGAATTGTAGACCGCCGTGGTAATCCCGGCCTTGTAGGCAATGTTCCCCAGCGCCACGAACAGTGGGATCATCGACAGATCGAAAGAATGGATCAGGTCGAACGAATTGGAAAACACCATCGCCGACGTTGCCCGGAACGCCCGCTCCGGCATGAAGGTGCCCGTGCGCAGGGCGAAGATCATAAAGGCAGCGGCCGTTGCAACGCCGATCAAAGCAAAAGCGATCGGCACGCGCATCGCCAGCAGGATGAGCATGAAGGCAAACGCAATCAAGCCAATGGTTGCCGGATCCATAAAGTCATTCCCTGAAAGTATTGAATGTCGGACTGAAAGTTGAAGCTGGCTAGTGGGCGCCGGTAATGATCACGCGTCCGCGGATTGCCGAAACCGCATCTCCGATCAGCATCAGCACCAACCGGATCCAGCAGAGAACGAGCCCAAGAACGAACGCCAAGCGGCCTGGCCACTGCGGCAGACCAAGATCACCGTAAAACGCATTGCCCGTTTGCCACTGATAGATGAATTCGTGGGCTGCAGACCAGATCAGCGGGATCAGCGCGACCGCACCGAAGGCTGCGCCAAAGACGACAAACCAGTTCACAACCCGGTCGGGCAGGAAATTGGTTACGAATTCCACGGCAATGTGAGACCGTCGGGCCGTTGCTGCGGCCAAGGGCATGACGATTGCCAGAACCATGAGTTCGCGGACGATGATGATCGTGTCCGGCACAGACGCATTGAAGACGTTCAATGCAACGACATCTGCAAATATCAGCACTGCAAGCAGAATGGTCGCGGTAACGGCCACATCGACAAAAATCCGCTCCAACCGATCAAGCATCAAGTTCCCTCCCCGCTGAAGAAACCGGGGCGGTTGCCGCCCCGGCTGTTTGTCTGAGCGATCAGTTGCGCTCCCAAGGATATCCCTTCTCTTCGAACTCCTTGGTGTAATCGGCAACGGCTTCGGTGTAAGTCGCCATCAGCTTGTCAGCGTCGAACCCAACACTGTTTGCGTTTTCCTTCCACTCCTCAATGAACGGCTGGGTCGCAGCGTTCATGGCAGCACGGTCCTCAACGCTCAGCTCAAGCACCTTGATATCCCGCTCGAATTCGCCGGCTTTCATGGCTTCAAGCGCCTTGGCATTCCGGCTCATGACGATCTGGGCGAACTCGTCCGCCAGTTCTTCGCCGGTCTGCAACATGATCGATTGTTGCTCTTCACTGAGCGCATCGAACGACTGCTTGTTCATGAACATGCCGAAGCCGCCAATCTGGCCCCAATTCAGAACCGTGAAGCTGTCAATCACTTCGTGCCATTTCAGAGCCGGGATGATGTAGGTGTAGCCCTGACTGCAGTCGATTAGGCCATTGTTCAGCGCCTGATAAGCCTCATAGACACTGAGATTGACCATGGTGGCACCCATTTGGCCGAACACCTTGCCGTAGACACCGGCGCCGCGGATCCGCTTGTCCGCGATATCCTTCACCGAGGCGATTTCACCGCCCGTGCAGGCCACGTTGACGTCTGATGCGGTAAAGGTCCCGATGTAGACCAAGTTTTTATCGGCCAGATGTTTGGTGATTTCCGGCGTATTGCGCATCAGTTTGTCTGTGGCCTTCAGGCCAACCCAGACATTCGGCCCGCTGATCGGCAGATCAGCGATGGAGTAAGCAGCCATTTCTTTCTGGAAATAGGCCGAGATGATCGATCCGGCGTCAGCAACACCAAACCCAATGGCATTGGCGGACGCATTCGCCTTGAACAGGGCGCCGCCGAACTGGATGTCCAGTTTCATGTCACCGCCGGACAGCTCACCGATCCGGTTGTTGAACCACTCCAGCGCCGTAGGAATGGTGCCGCGTGCCGGGCCAGCATGGCCATAAAAAATCGTGGTTTCCGCAACGGCTGCGGACGCGCTCAGTCCTGTGGCAAGGACCGCTCCTGCGAGCAAAGATTTCAAAACTTTCATAGGGTCTCATCCTCCATCGACCTTAGATTATTCCACTATATGGAATTATTTTTCATTTGAAAGAATAAAGTGCATTCCCTCAAACTTGCCGTTCGCCGGACCGGTAAAACCCGGCAAACAGGCTGGTTTCTGTGACAGTCTTCTTCGATCAACCCTTTGTGGGGCCTGCGTTTTATGCAGGCTCAGCCAGATCGTCCGCGAAGGTCTCGATTAGTTTGGATTTCAGGATTTTTCCGGTGGGCGCGGCCGGCAATTCGTGAGCGATCACGATCTTGCTCGGCCGCTTGTAAGGCGCGAGCCGATCGTGGAGAAACGCTTTCAGGTCCTCCTCGGTCACGGGGCTGCCTTTGGCAACCTTCACAAACGCCAGAACCTCTTCATTGCCTTCCACGGGTCGGCCGACGACACCGGCAACAATCACCTCTGGATGGTCGGTCAAGATCCCCTCCACCTCCACCGGATAAACGTTAAAGCCGGAGCGAATGATCAGCTCCTTGGACCGGCCGGCAATGTGCAGGCGGCCTTCGGCATCAAACCGGCCAAGATCGCCTGTTTTGAAGAAACCGTCGGCCGTCATGACCTCCGCCGTCCGTTCTGGATCCCGGAAATACCCCTTCATGACTTGCGGGCCGCCAAGAAGGATCTCGCCAATCCCCTTGTCCGGCTCTGCTCCCAGCGCCTCCAGATCCAGCCGCAACACACACTCGCCCATCGCCCGACCCACACTGATATCCGGGTCGCCGATCTCGTTGAGGGTTGCACAGACGCCAGCGGCGCCTTCGGTCAGGCCGTAGCCGTTCTGAAGCGGCAATCCGTAAAAAGCTTCGGCTTCCCGTTTCCAGGCTGGATCGAGCGGGGCCCCGCCTGACGACACAAATCTCAGGTGCCCGGCATCGTATTTCGCCTTGTTGTGGGCCCGGGCGTAGTGAAACAGGTGGGCATGCATTTGCGGCACACCGGGCAACAACGTGACATCGGCCTGCAAGGCCTCATAGAGCCGTGCGACATCAAACCTTGGCTCAAGCCGCAATGTGGTTTGCGCGACAGCTGCCGACAGCAGAGCCACAAAGCCGTAAATGTGCGACAGGGGCAGCGCCAGATAAGTCACGTCGTTGTCCCGGCGGCCGCGAAGTTTAACGGAGGCGAGCGCCGCACTGTTCAAATTGCCGTGGGTCAGCATGGCGGCCTTCGGCGTTCCGGTCGTCCCGGAGGTGTAGAGCATCAGGGCCACCTGCTCCCGGCCGTCGGCAAAGACCGGCTCGGCGTCCGCCCCCTCGCGGCGCATGAGCGCGGCTTCGCCAAAGCTGCCGGTCACTTTCTCCGCGCCAAAGTGAACGGCATGGGCATTGGCTGCCTCCGACACATCCGTGCTGAACATGACAACGCTCGGATCGCTGTGCGCAAAAATCCGCTGCAGCTCAGCTTCGGTCAGGCGCGCATTGATCGGCACTATGATGGCGTCCATACGGCTGGCGGCATAAAAGAACGCCGGAACCGAGACGCAGTTTTCGAAAACCATCACCAGGCGGTCACCGGCCTTCAGGCCACGTGAGCGCAAAAGGTCTTCGGCCTCGCCCGCTGCCGCCTTCAGCTCGGTCCAGGTAAATGCCCGGTCGGCATAGTCGTGAATGGCAACGGTATCGCCCCGATTTGCGGCCGCATCATCCAGAAAATCATGAATGCGATTGTGCATTGCGTTTCCTCCCAGTCGCCGCTCTTCAGGCAGCGTTTGTCAGCCGTTTTTTGTGGCCCGCGTCTCAGTCGCGAAACACCGGACGGGTTTTGTTCAAAATGGCCGCAATGCCCCGGCGGGCCTCCTCGCCCCCCAAAGCTTCCGCCATGGCATCTCGTTCTGAGTCGAGTTGCGCATCCAGCGTCGCGGTCTCCGCAGAGCCCAAAAGCCCCTTGATGGCGGCCATGGCGTGCTCCGGACCAGCTGCGACTTTTGCGACCAGCGCTTGAGCTGCCAACAGCGCACCGCCGGGATCCGCCAGTTCGGTCAAGACGCCCAAGTCATAAAGGCGTTCTGCAGTGAGCGGCGTACCCAGCAAGGCCATCTTCGACACTGTGCCGCGCGGCAAGGCATTTATCAGCGCATGCGTGACGCCGCCGTCCGGAACCAAACCGGCCTTCACATAGGCGAGCGTGAACGTCGCCCCCTTGGCGCTGACGACCATGTCGCAGGCAAGCGCAATGCTGAGCCCTGCGCCGGCCGCCCCGCCCTCGACCGCGCAGATGACGGGCTTGGGGCAGCTCCGGATCGCCCGGATCAGGTCGTGGAGCTTGCCAATCGCGGCCTTGCGCTCCTCGAGCGTCATATTGCGGCGTTCTTTTAAAAGGTTCAGATCGCCGCCGGAGCAGAAGTAATCTCCCTCCCCGGTGAGCACCACAGCCGTGATCTCAGGCGTCTTCGCCGCTTCTGCTAATCCGTCCAAAAGACCGTCATAGTACTCCGGCGACAGGGCATTGCGCCGGGCAGTGTTGGTGTTCCGCAGGACCAGATGGTCCGGATGCACTTCTTTTCGAAAGAGCCCGCTCATGGATCAGGCCGCGTTTAAGGAAATGAAGCGCTCCAGATGATGGTCCACATCCCCGAAGAGATGATCGATCATCACCATGCGGCGGACGAAATGCGACAAGGCATATTCATCCGTCATCCCGATGCCGCCATGCATCTGGACCGCTTCCTCACCAACGAGGGCACTCGCGCGGCCAATCAGGTTCTTCGTTGCACTCACATGCCGTTCACGCAGAGCGCGCGGCGCGTCCAGATGACCGGCCAGATTGATCACTGCGGAACGCGCCTGCTCCACCTCGATCAAGACATCAGCCATGCGGTGCTGCAGCGCCTGGAACTTGCCAATCGCAATGCCGAACTGCTTACGCTCTTTAAGATAGTCTATGGTGAGTGCCTTCGCCGCTTCCATCGCACCGAGAGCTTCCGCGCTAACCGCGAGGGTCGCCCGGGCAACAGCTGCCTCGATCGCCCCGAAAGCTTCACCGGATGCACCAAGCCTTGTGCCTTCGTCCACGACGACATTTTCAAGGCGAATGGTCGCGGCCGACGTGCCGTCCACATTCGGATGATCGACGATGGTTACCCCTTTGGCGTCAGACGGGACAAGGAAAAGGGAAATGCCCGTATCGTCGAAATCTGCTCCGGCCTCACGGGCGGACACCACAAGCATGCCGGCCTGCGCGCCGTTCAGCACATGCGCCTTCGTGCCGTTCAGCGTGATCTGGCCGCCATCAGTTTTCGCCAATGCGGTGACATGATTGAGGTCGTACCGTGAGGCCGGTTCTGCATGGGCAAACGCCAGGAGGGTCTCTCCTGCAATGACGCTGCCAATCAGCTCTTTCTGGCTGTCCGATCCGAGGACCGCGATCAGGCTGCCGGCAAGGACGGCGTTGCCGAGGATCGGCTCTATGACACCGGCCCGGCCGAGCTCTTCAAAGACGACTGCGATGTCGAACCCGGCACCGCCGAGGCCGCCGTCTTCCTCAGAAAACATCGCGCCAAGAACACCCAACTCAGCCATCTCGGCATAAATCCCGGCGTCATAGGCCTTGCCGGAGGCGATCAGCTTGCGCCGCTCTTCGTGGCCATATTTTTCGCCCAAAAACTTCTGCAACATGTCGCGCAGCAAGCCGCGCTCTTCCGTCAGATTAAAGTCCATCTGCTCAATGCCTCACAGTTGCAGGATTGCTTTGGTGATGATCGTACGCTGGATCTCATTGGACCCACCGAAGATCGACAGCTTGCGCATGTTGAAATAGTTGGGCGCTGCCGCCGGAGCGTGTTCCGGGCCTTCGGCCGGGACGTTGTCACCGCCATCCAGATAATCTGGAAGAAACGGCATGGCGTCGGGGCCAACCGCCCGGCGTAGGAGCGAGGACAGTTCTTGGCGGATTACCGTGCCCTTGATCTTCAGCATTGAGCTTTCCGGGCCGGGCGCCTGCCCCTTGGCGGCAGCGGAGACGACCCGCAGATTGGTCGTTGCCATGGCCATCAGGTCTATTTCGGCCTGCGCCATGCGCGCCGCGAAATATGGGTTCTGATCCAGTGGTTTGCCGCCGGACTGGGTGTTGGCAGCCACATGTTTCAGGGTTGCCAGCGCAGCGTTTGAAAAGCCGACACCTGCAATGTTGGTCCGCTCGTGGGTGAGCAGGTACTTGGCGTAGGTCCAGCCCTTGTTTTCTTCGCCAACGAGGTTTTCGACCGGCACGCGGACCTCATCAAAGAAGACCTCATTGACCTCAGCCTCGCCATCGATCAGTACGATCGGGCGCACGGTCACGCCGGGGGTGTTCATATCGATCAACAGGAAAGAGATGCCTTCCTGCTTCTTGGCGTCGGCGTCAGTGCGCACCAGGCAGAAGATCCAGTTGGCGTGCTGGCCGAGTGTCGTCCAGGTTTTCTGGCCATTGACAACATAATGGTCGCCGTCGCGGACCGCCTTGGTCTTGAGCGCGGCAAGGTCCGACCCGGCGCCCGGTTCAGAGTAGCCCTGACACCACCAATCTTCGCCGCTCAAGATACGCGGCAGGTAGTGCTGGCGCTGTTCTTCCGATCCGAACGCCATAAGCACCGGTGCCAGCATCGAAAGGCCGAACGGCACGATGCGGGGCGCATGGGCCAGACAGGCTTCTTCCTCGAAGATCATGCGCTGAACGGCATTCCATTCAGCGCCGCCGTATTCTTTGGGCCAGTTCGGAGCCAGCCAGCCCTGCGCATTCAGGATCGCGTGCCAACTTTCCATGTCCGACTTGGTCAACCGTTTGCCGAGACGCACCTTTTCGGAGAGGTGGCGCGGCAGTTTTTCACTCAGAAAGGCCCGCACTTCGGCGCGGAATGCTTCTTCCTCAGGCGTGTAGCTCAGATCCATCAAAGCCCCCTTAGAAAATCTCGAACAGGCCGGCAGCACCCTGCCCGCCGCCAATGCACATGGTGACAACACCGAGTTTTGAGCCCCGGCGGCGGCCTTCCAGAAGCAGATGGCCGGTCATGCGGGCGCCGGTCATGCCGAACGGGTGACCGATGGAAATCGAACCGCCATTGACGTTGCACTTCTCCGGATCGATGCCGAGCTGCTCGCGGCAATAAAGCGCCTGGGAGGCAAACGCCTCGTTGAGCTCCCAAAGGTCGATGTCATCGACGGAAAGACCGTGGCGCTTCAGGAGCCGCGGTACGGCATAGACCGGACCGATGCCCATTTCATCCGGCTCACACCCTGCTGTGACGAAGCCCTTCAGCGCGCCGAGCGGCTCAAGACCTTGTTTTTCTGCCAGATCGGCGTCCATCAATACGAGCGCGGCGGCACCATCGGATAGCTGCGACGCATTACCGGCGGTGGTGAAATTGCCCTCCCCGCGGACTGGCTCCAGCTTTGCCAGGCCTTCCAGCGTTGTGTTCGGGCGGTTGCAATCATCCATGGAGAACGTGACGTCCTTGCGGGTCACTTCGCCGGTTTCCTTGTCCTTGAAGGCCTGGGTGACGGTGATCGGCACGATCTCATCGTCCAGTTTGCCAGCCGCTTGAGCTGCAGCGGTGCGCTGCTGGCTGACCAATGACAGTTCGTCCTGGGCATCTCGGCTGATGTTGTAGCGCTTGGCGACGATGTCGGAGGTCTCGATCATCGAGAGATAGACTTCCGGCTTGTGCTCATCGAGCCATTTTTCGCGCGCCGCAGGCGGGCGGGACGGTGGCATCTGGCTGATGCTTTCCACACCGCCTGCAATCGCAGCTGAAGCGCCTTCGACGGAAATTGCATGGGCTGCCATAGCCACCGCCTGAAGACCTGAGGAGCAAAAGCGGTTGATGGTCACAGCTGCTGTGGTGACCGGCAGACCGGCGCGCAGAACGGATTGGCGTGCAATGTTGCTGCCTGTCCAACCTTCCGGATACCCGCAGCCGATGAAAGCATCCTCAATGATTGCCGGATCCACTTTGGACCGCTCGACAGCATGCTGGATCGCATGACCGGCCATGGTTGCACCATGTGTTTCGTTGAACGCACCCCGGTAAGACTTCGCCAGCCCGGTCCGGGCGGTCGAGACAATAACTGCTTGTTTCATGAATAAAGGCCTCACGCGTTCAGGCTGGCGAAGGTCTTGCCTTCTGCTGCCAATTTTTCCAACAGGGGAGCCGGTTGCCACAGGAAGTCATCTTCTTCAGCAAACCGCTTGATATCGTTCAAGATCTTATCGACACCGACCGTGTCCGCATATTGCATCGGACCGCCGCGCCAGCGCGGGAAACCGTAGCCGTTGAGCAAGGTGACGTCGACATCGAGAGGACGTTGCGCAATCCCCTCCTCCACAACGAGCGCGGCTTCATTGACCATCGCCGCCATATACCGATCGACAATTTCCTGGTCGCTTAAGCTCCGGGTTTTGATGCCCTTGGCATCCTGCTCATCCGAAATATATCCAAGGATATCGCCATTCGGTGTCGGCTTGTCACCGCTGTAGTCATAGAATCCACGGCCGGTTTTGCGGCCGTGATGTCCGGCTTCGCACAAGCGGTCGGAAAACTCGGCATAGACTTCCCGCGGATCCCGTGTTTCGGCGAGACGCTGACGCGTCATATATCCTATGTCGAGACCGGCCAGATCGCTGACCGCGAATGGCCCCATGGCCAGTCCGAAGTCAACCAAAGCGCGATCGACATCAAATGGGCTGGCTCCGGCAAGCACCGCGCCATCAATGGCCTTTCGGTAGGTTGCGAGGATCCGGTTGCCGATAAAGCCGTCGCAAACACCGGCGCGCACGCCGATTTTGCCAAGACGCTTTGCCAGCGCAAAGCCGGTCGCAACCACATCCGGTGCGGTTTTTGCGCCGACAACGATTTCCAGAAGCCGCATCACGTGGGCCGGCGAGAAGAAATGCAGACCGATGACATCTGCCGGGCGATTGGTGATCTCGGCAATCTCGTCCACATCAAGATAAGACGTGTTGGTTGCCAAGACTGCACCCGGCTTGCAGATCTTGTCGAGTTTGCCGAAGACCTCTTTCTTGACGTCCATGCTCTCAAAGACAGCTTCGATCACAAGATCGGCTTCGGCGAGCGCGGCGTAGTCGGAACCCGCCTTGAAGTGCCCGGCCACAATGGCATCAAACTTTTCCTGCGAGAGCTTGCCTCGTTTGACGGCACCGGCGAGGTTCTTGGAGACAGTTTCTTCCGCCTTGGCAACGGCTTCTGCATCCCGCTCAATCAGCGTGACCGTCAGGCCGGCAAGCAGTGCGGATGTCGCAATGCCGGAGCCCATAGTGCCACCACCAATGATGCCGACCTTTTCAAGTGTGCGCGGCTCGACGTCCTGGATTTCCGGCAGTTTTCCGACTTGGCGCTCGGAGAAGAACGCGTGGATCAATGCGGCACGCTGATCTGAGTCCATCAGCTCGCGGAACAATGCCCGCTCCTGAGCCAAGCCTTCGGCAAATGGCAGGTTCACGGCGCCTTCAATAGCATCAATGCATTTTTGCGGCGCGAGCTGACCGCGTGCTCTTTTGCCGAGCGTGGCTCGGGCCTTTTCGAACAAACCGTCTTCCGGCGCATTGCATGGAAGCTCACTGACCGGACGCGGCGTAGCGCCCTCTTCAACAAGTGTTTTTGCAAAGGCGAGACCGGCAGCGCGCATGTCGTCTTCGCCGCTGATCTGATCGATCAAACCGAGCTCAAGCGCTTCCGCGGCAAACACCGGTTTGCCGGAGGTGATCATGTCGATGGCTTTTGCGACCGGCACAAGACGCGGCAGCCGCTGTGTGCCGCCCGCCCCCGGCAAGAGGCCGAGCGAGACTTCCGGCAGGCCGAGCTTGGTCTTCGGCGCTGCAATCCGGTAATGCGCACCAAGAGCGAGCTCCAGCCCGCCACCCAACACCGTGCCATGAACGGCGGCAACCACAGGCTTTGTGCAGGCCTCGATTTCGTTGATGAGTTCCGGCAGGAACGGCTCTTTCGGTGGCTGGCCGAATTCCCGGATATCGGCTCCTGCGACAAACGTCCGTCCGGCTCCATACACAACGGCAGCCTTGATCGTGTCATTCGCAGCGATGTCCCGAAACACGTCCTGAAGGCCGGAGCGGACGGCATGCGAGAGCGCATTGACCGGCGGGTTCGCGATTTCAATGACGGCGATGTTGTCTTCGAGTGTCAGATTGACGCTTTGTGTCACCACAAGGCCTCCCAGTCCAAGTGATTAGTACGTGAACAAAGTCCTAAACACATCGCAAAGAAATTTCAATATGTGGAATTCAATATTTTATATTGAAATTATAGTCATGACCGATGGGAGCAGCGGTTGGACATTGTCCGCTCCCTCCTTAGGCAACGTTCGCCATCCCGGACTTGATACGGGACCTGCAAAACCCCGCCGCCTTTGGTCCCGGCTTAGGGCCGGGATGGCGAAGTGGAAAGACCCGAGACGCTTACACTTCCAGCCACTCGCGGCGGATGTCGTCGCGGTTCAGGAATTCCTGCGGCGTTCCCGAATAGACGATCTCGCCGTGCCCCATGACATAAACACGGGACGCGATTTTTAGCGCGATGGAGAGCTTCTGCTCCACCAGCAAGATCGAAACCCCCGCCCGGGCGATTTCTGACAAAAGCTCCCCGACCTGGGCCACGATCCGCGGCGCAAGGCCTTCCGTTGGTTCGTCGATCATGATCAGCTGCGGATCGCCCATGAGTGTCCGGCAAATCGTCAGCATCTGCTTTTCCCCGCCCGACAGGACGCCGGCCGGCGTGTCTGCGCGCTCGGCAAGGTTCGGGAACATCCTCAGCATGTCCTCGATCGCCCAGCGCCCCGGCCGTTTCATGTCCTTGATGCCGAGCACAAGGTTCTGGCGCACGGTCAGACCCGGAAAAATATCCCGGTTCTCCGGAACATAACCGAGACCTTTCAAAGCGATTTCGTGGTTCGCGAGGCCCGAGATGTTCTCGCCCTTGAACCAGATGTCTCCCTTTGGCGCGACTTCGCCCATGATCGCTTTCACGGTTGTCGATCGGCCAACACCGTTGCGCCCAAGCAGCGCAACCACCTCGCCTTCGCCGACCTCAAGCTCGACACCGCGCAGGACGTGGCTTTTGCCATAAAAGGCGTTCAGCCCGCGGACAGACAACATCCCGGTCATCACGCTGCTCCCTCAACCATCGGCAAATCCTCGGCTTCATCCCCGAGATAGGCTTCGCGCACTTTCGCATCGCCGCGTATGGCCTCCGGCGGACCCGAGGCAATGACCTCGCCGTAGACAAGAACCGAAATGCGGTCGGACAGCCCAAAGACCACGCTCATATCGTGCTCGACAATGATGAGGGTCTTTCCGCGTGTGGCCCGCTCAATGAGCGCAACGGCCCGCTCCGTTTCCGAATGGCTCATCCCGGCGGTTGGTTCATCCAGCAAAATGACATCGGCCCCGCCCGCAATGGTGATCGCGATCTCCAGTGTCCGCTGATCGGCGTAGGGCAGACTTGCCGCGGGCAAGGACGCCTTGTCGATCATGCCGACGGTCTCCAGAACCTCCGCCGTGCGGTCTTGGACATGTCTCAAGTTTCCGATGTTGCGCCAGAAGCTGTAGCCGGTGCCGAGCGACCACAAGACCGCGCAGCGGACGTTCTCGCGGACCGTCATGTTGGCGAAGATGTTAGAGACCTGAAAGGATCGTGACAGACCCATACGAGTGATCTCATGGGCTTTGCGCCCGGAGATCTTTTGGCTACCCAGATGGACGCTGCCGGACGTTGGCCGGTGCAGTCCGGAGATCAGATTGAACAAGGTCGATTTGCCGGCCCCGTTCGGCCCGATGATCGCGTGCCGTTCCCCCGGCGGGATGTCCAGAGTGACCCCACGAATGATCTCGGCGGGGCCGAAATTCTTGGTGAGATCCCGGATCGACAAGGCTGGTGTGCTCATGACAAGGCCTCCTCTTTGTCTGATCCGCTGGACCGCATCACCCAGCCCCCTGCTCCGACCAGACCAAGCGCAAGCAGCCAGGTCACGGGATTGTCGGGCGCAAGTGCAAAGCCGAAGAGCTCAAACACCTCGCCGAAGCCACTGGATTCCCTAACCGCCACTTCGATGGTGATCACAATGCCGGCAAAGGCGAGCAAAGCCCCTGCTGCATAACGCGCCCCGCGCCCAAGGATGTCCCTGCGATCCGGGCTCTGCAGCCCTTGCAGCGCGGAAACAAGGATCCCGGCCAGACCGGAGGGTGCGAACATGACGATCATCATGAACAAGAGCCCGAGATACAAAAGCCAGGCTTCGGTAAAGTCGGAGAGGTTAGATTGCATGTACGTGAGCAGAACCGCGCCCAGCATGGGCCCCGCGAAGTAACGGATGCCCCCGACATAGGCCATCAGCAGGACAAATCCGGAGGGGATCACCGACAGGGTCTCAGGGGTAAAGATCTCGTAATTGACCGCAGCCATGCCGCCCGCAAGGCCTGCAAATCCGCCGGCAAAGATGAAAATCAGATAGCGCACCCGCTGCGGATCATAGCCGACAAACTCCACCCGCTCCGGATTGTCGCGCACCGCCTCACCCATCTTGCCCAGCGGCGTGCGGGTAAAGGCAAACATCGCAACGGTTCCAATCAGCGTCCAGGCGGCAATGAACCAGTAGACCTCGTTGATCGGGCCAAGACTGAGACCGAACAGTTCCGGCCCGTTCATGCGGTCACCGGAGACGCCCTCTTCGCCGCCAAAGAGGCTGGTGAACATAAAGCCGGCAGCAGCCACCAGTTCGGCAAGGCCTAGCGAGATCATCGCGAAGGGAATCCCGGCACGCCGACACGACGGCCAGCCGATGACAGCCCCGGCAAGGGCACCGCCTGCAAACCCGACCAGCGGCAAGGCAAAGACCGGGAACATGCTCCAAAGGCCGGTCCCGGTTTCAATCGCCTGCATGGCATGCATCGCCGCATACCCACCGAGGCCGAAATAGACCGCATGGCCAAAGGACAACAGCCCCGCGCGGCCAAGCAGCATGTTGTAGGACAGGGCAAACACCATGTTGATGCCAATTGCGTTCAAGAGCGAATAGGTGGTGCGCGACGGCCCCGTGAGCGGGATCACCACCAGAACGGCGGCCATGATCAGGAACGGCAACACACGCGTTCGGAATTTCTCCGACTGTGATGGCGCGAGGGATATGGACAGCGTGTCGGTCAAATTTCACGCTCCCCCATCAAACCGCGCGGGCGGATCATCAGGACCAGAACCAGCAACAGGAACGGCAGCATCGGGGCCAGCGAGGCAATCGAGATGCGGCCAAGATCGCTCAGCGGATTCAGCCCGGTGAAGGCAAAGATTTCAGCGAAGGTCGTATCGATGGAAATTGCAAAGGTCTGAAGAAGACCAATCAGAAGCGAGGCGATAAACGCGCCTTCTAGGCTGCCCATGCCACCAACCACGACCACTACAAAGACGATCGGTCCGATGGATAGAGCCATCGCGGGCTCGGTAACGAGATAGTTGCCTCCGATCACACCGGCGAGCCCGGCGAGCGCACAGCCGAAGCCAAACACCATCATGAAGACACGCGGCACATTGTGGCCCAGGTGCCCGACCATATGCGGATGGGTCAGCGCTGCCTGGATGATTAGTCCCGCGCGTGTGCGTTTCAAAAGGAACCACAGCCCGGCCAGCATCGCGATCGACACAACCAGCATGAAAATGCGGTAGGCCGGATATTGTGCGCCAAACAGCGTGAACAGCGGAAAATCGAGCGCAGCTGGGATTTCATATGGAACCGGGATTTTGCCCCAGATGATCTTGACGAGTTCGTCGATTAGATAGGCCAGACCGAATGTGAACAAAAGCTCGGCCAGGTGCCCATTCGTATGGACCTTGCGCAAGCCCCAGCGCTCAACACCTGCCCCTGCCAGCCCCACCAGGATTGGTGCCAAGAACAGCGCAATCCAAAAGCCGGTGACAGAGCCAATCGTGTAGGCGAAATACGCGCCCAGCATATAAAAGCTGGCGTGCGCGAAATTGAGCACGCCCATCATGCTGAATATGAGGGTCAGGCCGCTGGAGAGCATGAACAGCAAAAGCCCGTAAATCACCCCGTTCAGCAGAGAGAAAAAAAAAGTTTCCATGAATGTCCTGCCTTCAAGGCCGCGCGCATTGATGGAAAGCGCGCGGCGTCAATGAATGGATGAAAGCTGCAGCCGACTGATGTCAGCTCGGCCGCTCCATCTGGCAGGTGGTTGCGGTGCGGGTCGCATCGCCATCGATCATCCCGTCCGGATCGGTGGCAAACCCAAAGGCTGTGCCCTCCAGCGTTCGCGACACGTCATCGGAGAAAGTGGAAATAAACAGCGGCTGGATCAGCTGGTGATTGTCCTCGCGCATGGAGACCGGGCCATAGGGCGTTTCATGCTCCATTCCGGCAAGAGCGAAAGCCACCTTCACCGGATCGTTCTCGCCCACTTCATCAATCGCCCTGTCGAACATCTCCATCAGCGTGAACACCCGCTGATAATAGTAATCGGTGCCGTAACGCTCCTGAAAGCGGTCCATATTGGCAACCTGCTCTTCGCTGGTGTCGATGTTCTGATGGAACTCGGTGATCTGCTTGACGAGACCGATAGCACCCTCGCCCATGGTAGCCACCGCTCCGAGCCCGCCGCCGTAATAAGTCAGATACGGCACGTTGTGACCGGCCGCGGACGCTGCCTTGATGAGGAGCGTCATGTCCTGTCCCCAGTTGCCGGTGATCACCGCATCAGCGTCCGAGGTCATCATCTTTTGAACGTACGGTGTAAAATCCTTCACCTTGCCGAGCGGGTGCAGTTCGTTGCCGACGATCTCGATGTCCGGCCGTTTTTCGGCAATCATCGTCACGGCTGCATTGGCAACCGCCTTGCCAAAGGAATAGTCCTGCCCGAGAATGTAGACCTTCTTGATGTCATCCTGTTTTGCGAGCCAGTCAGTCATCGCCGCCATTTTCATATCCGCGTCCGCATCAAACCGGAAATGCCAGAAACTGCAGCGGTCGTTGGTGAAAGCGGGGTCCACGGCGGCATAGTTCAGGAACAGAACCTCTTCGCCCGGATTGCGTTTGTTGTGCTTGTTGATCGCATCGATCAGTGCCGAGGCGACGGAAGAGCCGTTGCCCTGAACAATATAGCGGACGCCCTGGTCAATCGCCTTTTGCAGCTGCACCAGGCTTTCCTTCGGATTGACCTTGTTGTCGAACGGTACAATCTCGACCGTCATACCGCCCGCACCGCCGGCCTCGTTGATCCGGTCCGCGGCATAGCGGAAGTGCTTCAATCCCGTGTCTCCGGCCAGGGCGAAATGGCCCGAAAGCGGGTCGATATAGCCGATCTTCAAGGTGTCGGCGCTGGATACGCTTATGGAGCAAGTGGCAAGCGCTGCGGCCGCCACAAGTGACTTCAGATAGTTCATGCTTTCCTCCCTGAGCGGCCGTCTTCCGGGTTTTCCCTGTTTTGAAGGCCAGACAATTTGCTGCATTGCACGCAAAAGCTGATTCATGCTCAAAGACTATTGCAAATTGAATTCTTGTGCCTTGTCAAGAAAATTGCAGAATTATATTCTGACATGTGGAATAATGACCAATACGGAAGGCCTCATGCGCGGACAGTTTCAGTCCGTCCTTGGTGTGATGATGGCCTTCACGCAAAGCGAAATCAGCGGTCGCAGAACCGTCCTACCGAGGTGACACCCAAGCATGTTGAAATCCAAAACCCTTCCGAAAGCCTTGCAAGGTTTGCGCCTTCCGGCCGTGGCCGCCCCACTCTTCATCGTCTCCGGTCCGGACCTCGTGATAGCCCAGTGCAAAGCCGGGATTGTCGGCAGCTTTCCGGCGCTCAATGCACGTGAGAAGGATGGCGAGCCGATCATGCTGGAGATCTGGCTGAAGCAGATCACCGAGGAACTCGACCGCTACAATCAGGCGAATCCCGACACCCCGGCAGCCCCCTTCGCTGTGAACCAGATTGTGCACCGCTCCAACGGACGCCTGGAGCGCGATCTGGAAATCTGCGCCCGCTGGAAGGTGCCGATCTGGATCACGTCGCTCGGGGCGCGGGTTGAAGTTAATGAAGCAGCGCATTCCTGCGGCGGGATCACGCTGCACGACATCATCAACAACACCTTCGCCAAGAAGGCGATCCAGAAAGGCGCCGACGGCCTGATCGCCGTCGCGGCCGGGGCCGGTGGGCACGCTGGCCAGCAATCCCCGTTTGCGCTTATCCGCGAGATCCGCGAATGGTTTGACGGACCGCTGCTTCTGTCCGGCTCCATCAGCACGGGCGAAGCGCTGCTGGCCGCCCGGACGCTTGGCGCGGATCTCGGGTATATCGGGTCCGCCTTTATCGCGACCGAGGAAGCCAACGCGCAGGCCGAATACAAGCAAATGCTGGTCGAAAGCGGCGCGGAAGATATTGTGACCTCGTCCCTGTTTACCGGTGTTTCCGGCAATTATCTTGCGCCATCCATTTCCCGTGCCGGTCTCGATCCGGCCAACTTGCCGTCCGCTGATCCCTCATCGATGAACTTCAGCTCCGGATCTTCCAAAGCCAAGGCCTGGAAGGAAATCTGGGGCGCGGGACAGGGCATCGGGGCGCTCAAGTCGATCGTGCCGGCCAGCAAGGTTGTCGACCGGATCGAACAGGAATACCGCGACGCCAAACAGCGGATTTGCTCGGACCTCACCTGATCTGGTCCAGATCCCAGACCCTTATCTGCTGCCGCCCCGGCCCCGAGCCGAGGCCTGAAGACCGTGGTCCCGGCTCAAAGCCGGGACAGCATTGCGCATGTGTGAGGCGTAACGACTTCGGCAGAACCCGAATTGGGAGTTACGGCAGGCTTATCAGAACGCGGCCAAGGCACCACGCTGACAAATCAGAGCTGCGCGATGAGCGGACCGAAGGCCATCTGATACAGCATGGCTGCGGCCGTCTCGGCCGGCACCCATGTGCGCTGCCGGTGGCTTTCCTCCCAATGTTCGACTGGCAAGATGTGAGTAACTTCCATCGCATAGACCTCAACCTCGCACACCGCCCCCCACTTTTCGTAAGTGAAGGTTCCAAGGGGACCAGCGCCGACGTTACCCTCGACACCGGCTTCTTCGCGGGCTTCCACTCTGGCCGACTCCGCAGGACTTAGGCCCGGATCAACGATGCCTTTCGGAAGGACCCAATGCCGTCCACTCGATGAACCTGTTATCAGGACTTCCTTGCCCTCCGGCGTGCGTCGGAAGGGAATGACGGCGGACTGGGTGTAATAATAGGCTGGCCGCTCCCGGCGCTCAGGACCATCCGGGCCGGGATAGGGAAAGAGATCCGGCAAATCCTGCGGGTCGATGACCTGACTGATTTCGGCGCTCGCATGAGTTTTCTCTAGGCGAACAAGAACGCCCGGAGACAAATTTTCTTGAACGCCAAGAGCGCTCAGCAAGCCTGAAACAGTTTTTTTGGGCGCAACCAGCAACACACGGTCTTCATCGGCAATCGCAGGAATGACACCCTTCGTGATATCTGGTGATTGAACCACCCCCTGTGCAGACCAGCCGCCAGCCTTCAGCGCTTTTTGCGCGGTTGCCATGGCACGTTCATCGGTTGTCGTGAGAGTTTTTAAAGGCCGCAAGCCGTGCTGCCCCATCCAGGCGCCGATCTTCTGGGCCTGGCGTTTTCCCTTGGTGCGCAGGGGCCGTCTCCTTTTTGCGCCGTCCCAATCCTTGGCCCCAGCGCCGGCGCAGAGAAGCAACAACTCCGTAGCGTTTTTCGTCATCTCAAAGCGTCTCCACCGACAGGCTGCCCATCAGTCTATCACGGTGTGTTGGCACAGGATCTTGAAGCATTTAGACCAGCCCAACGATTCGGTGTTATCAACGGTTCTGAATTGCTGTCACGTTTCCTTCTCAGAGCCACTGTACACCGCCATGAAACTGAAACAGACCAAGGTTCTGGAACCGATCCGCCCAACTGTCCGGGCCGTCATCTATCGAAACGGAGATCTTTTGGTACAGGTGAAGCAAAAGCTCGGCGCTGCAGCCTGTCTGACCTTGCCAGGTGGAAAGCAGGACCCAGGCGAAACGGTAGAAGAAGCATTGATCCGGGAATGTGCGGAAGAAGTCGGTACAACCGTGACCGTAGGCCCCCTTTTGCATGTTGCCGAAGTCTTCAAGAACAAAGCGGACGGGAAGCGCCATCAGTTGGAGCTGCTGTTCGCGTGTAACGTTCCTGACGACTATGTGCCGGTCATGGGTCCCCATCCCGACCCTTCTCAGGTCGGGACGATCTGGGCTTCTCCGGTTTCAAGAGCGGCGGAGTTCCGCCCGGCCTATGCGATGGCTCTGACCAAAACGGCGCCGGTCTATCTGGGAGTTTTTGATGGCTAAACTCCCCCGATCCATTGACGAAAATCTTTATTTTCTGAGCGTGGAGATCGATGGTCAGCTCGCCGGGATGCAGGACTATTTCAAGTCCCCAAACCAGGCAGCCGCGCAAAAGGTCATTTTGCGCGCGGGCTATTCCTACAATCTCGCCTCAAAGCTGACCAAAGCCAGCACGCAAATTCTGTCTCAAAAGAAAGTCACTTCCGAACAGCAGAACCTGCTGCGGAACGTCGAACTGATCGCGCAGAACCTTGACCTGATCAGCCGCCTTGCCCGGCGCAGCCTGACATACGCTGAGACTGTGGACCGCAAGGCTTACCTGCGGGCCGATGCCTACACCAAGGTTCTCAAGCAGGTTCGCGACAGCCTTAAACTCATTCAGCCGGCCCTTGCCCGGTCTGACAGCAAATCCGCGGTTCGGATTGGACAAATCCGTGAAAAGATGGAGGACCTGTACGATCGGGTGTTCCGCACACTGACCGAGGATATGCGCAAGTCCAAGCACACAGCCGATCTTGCGAACAGCCTGCTGGTTGCCAACGAAATCCGACGCATCGGCGACGCGCTCCAATCGATCTCTGAAGCCATCCTGTCGGTCAATCTTGGGCAGCCGGTCCAATTCGAACGTTTTTTCACGCTGAAAAGCCTCCTGCCATTGGCCAAGGACGACGAGCCGGTCGACATGGTCCCCTTGGCGGAAACCCGGTCCGGCAGTGCGATCTCTTCTGTCCGTTCGCGCAGCGAAAACGGGGAACCCGTCAATGCGGTCTTCAAGGACGGGGAACTGCGCAAGGTGCGCGAAGAACGGGCGGGTGTGAAGAGCTGGCACGCGATCTATCCGGGACTGGCCCCCAAGATCCTGTCCTATCAGAAACGCGGCCAATCAGCCGCCCTGTTGATCGAGCATTTGCCGGGCTACACATTTGAGCAGCTGGTCCTCAACGAAAACGACGCCCTTCTGGCGGAAGCCCAGAAGAAGCTGGCCAAGACCCTGAACGACGTGTGGCGCAGCACACGAATGGAAGAACCCGCCGTCATGGCCTCCATGCGCCAGTTGTCCCGGCGCCTGCCGGAAGTTTACCGGGTTCATCCGGAGTTCCGCGCGGAGCCGCAACGTTTCGGCGGGCTGCGTTTGAAATGTTTCGACGAACTCGTCCGGGAAGCCGCGGAGCGCGAAGACAAACTCGAAGCGGCCTTTTCCGTGCACATCCACGGTGACTTCAATCTCGACAATGTCATCTATGACCCGGCGGAAAAGAAGCTGCATTTCATCGACCTGCACCGCTCCCGCTATATGGATTATGTTCAGGACGTCTCCGTCTTCATGATTTCCAATTACCGGCTGCAAATCCAGGACATTCCGGTGCGCCGCCGGCTCGCCAAAGTCGCCTGCGACCTTCAATCGGTCGCTGCAAAATTCGCCCGGTCCCAGAAAGACCGGACCTATGAGTACCGCCTCGCCCTTGGCCTTGCGCGTAGCTTTGCCACCTCCACGCGGTTCGTGTTCGACAAATCCCACGCGCGGCGCATGTTCATCCGCGCCCGTTTCTTGCTCGAACAGGCGCTGGAGTGTCCGGAAGGCAAGGAAGAGCGGTTCAAACTGCCCATCAAGGAGTTGTTCGTTGACTGACATCAAGATCGGGGTCGTTGGCATTCCCGGCAAATGGTCCACAGAAGCCCTTGCCGATGTGATCGCGGCCAAGACCGGCTACCGTCTGGTGATCGACATGGCCGCGGTGACGCTCGATCTGGAAACCGGTGCCGTAATGTACCAAGGCCAGGACCTTTGCGCGCTTGACGGGCTTATCATCAAGAAGATCAGCGAAATCTACAGTCCGCATGCGCTCGACCGGCTGGAGCTGCTGCGTTTTGCCGAAAGCCGCGGCGTCAAAATCTTCTCCCGCCCTGAGGCCGTTTTGCGGCTGATCGACCGGCTTGCCTGCACGGTCTCTCTGCGCGCGGCCGATGCACCCATGCCGGCAACGGTCGTGACCGAAGATCTGAATGCTGCAGAAGCTGCGGTGGAGCGCTATGGCGCGGCCGTATTCAAGCCGCTGTACTCTACCAAAGCGCGCGGTATGTGCATCATCGAAGCGGGCGCTAACGCCCGGGCCGAGATTGCCGCGTTCGCTGAAGACAATCCGGTGATGTACATCCAGCAAAAACTGAACCTTTCCGGCCAGGATCTCGGAGTGGTGTTCCTGGGCGGTGACTACTTATGCACCTACGCCCGGGTCAGCCAATCCGATAGCTGGAACACGACGATCCACAGCGGCGGCAAATATGCGCCCTTTGAGCCGGATGCCGATCTGATCGAGCTTGCTAGAAAAGCACAGACGCCGTTCGGCCTTGATTTCACGACCGTCGATGTCGCACTGACCGACGAGGGCCCAATCGTCTTTGAAGTTTCTGCCTTTGGCGGATATCGCGGGGCCAAGGAAGGCTGTGGTGTCGATGCAGCCGCGGTCCTTGCAGATCATGTGATTGCGAAGGTGACGCGATGAAATCCGTTGCTGATGTGCTTGCCGAGCTAGACCGCGACGGTTTGCCGGAAACGCTTTATCTTGAGACCGGTCCGGTGCGGCTTGCAGTCCGGTGCGATGCGCCGATGGCCGCAGAGTTGCGTCATCACTTGAAAGAAGCGATCGCCGAATCCGGGCCGGTCGCAGCCACCATCGACGTTCTGGAAGGCCAAAGTCTCAACACCCCGCCGGACTGGATCGACTGGGCGCGCGAACCGGGCAAAACCGGGCGCAAGGACGCGTATTTTGATCTGGACGATGGCCGGTTGGTGCACAAGATCCGTACAGGCATGACCTTCCTGCAGTCACCGCAAGCGCTTGCCGCGCTCGGGCCCTGCCTCGCTTATCCCAATCAGGTGATCAACTTCATCAACACGCAGATCCTCAACATCTGCAAGCGGGATGGTTGGGAGATCTGCCATGCGGCTGCCGTAACCGATGGGCACAAGGGCCTTGCGATTGCCGGACTGTCCGGCGGTGGAAAATCGACCGCCATCCTGCGCATGATGGATCTCGAGCCGACCCGTTTTGTCACCAATGACAGGCTCATGGTGCGCGCGGCACCGAACGACACCGAAGGTCTCGGCATTCCCAAAAACCCGCGCATCAACCCCGGCACGATCTTGCACAATCCGTGCCTGGCACCTTTGCTGTCCGACGAAAGAAAAGCAGAACTGCTGCAGATGCCACTTGAAGACCTTTGGCAACTGGAAGAAAAGCACGACCTTTTCATCAGCGAGGTCTATGGCCCGGACCGTATTTCATTTTCAGCTCCCCTAACGGAATTCTGGGTGCTGAACTGGAGCCGCTCTTCGACCGAACCGACGCGCCTCGTGGATGCAGACCTCACCGAGCGGCCCGATCTCCTGGGAGCGATCATGAAAAGCGCGGGTCCGTTCTATCAGGATGCCGACGGTGTCTTCCTGCAAGATGACGATCTGCTGGAGCCGGACGCTTATCTCCGGCAGCTCAAGCGTGTCCGGATTCATGAAGTGACCGGCGCCATCGATTTCGATGCACTAGCTGCTGCTGGCAAGGACCTCTTTGCATGACCGGATCGGCTGCCACAGGACCTATCGCGGTTTTGATCCGCCACGGCGACTACCACCAGCGCAAGAATGTGCCCAGTGCCTTGCAGCCCTTTCCCCTGACGGACAAGGGCAGAGCGCAAGCCAATTCTTGTGGCGAAGAGCTTGCCGCCTGGCTTTCAGACGAACACCTGTCTCTCAATCCGATCGTCTATTCGTCCTGCCAGCTGCGGGCCTGGCAGACGGCCCAGCTCGCGTGTGATGTCCTGATCAAACACGGGCACACCTTGACCATCGAGCAGACACCTTCCCTGGCTGAACGCTCGGTCGGCAGCGCGGCAAATCTGACGGTCGGCGAGATCGAAACCGTCCTTATTGAAGACCCCCGCTTTGACGCGCCTCCCGTCGCATGGAAATCGGACAGCGACTATTGCCTGCCGCTGCAAGGTGCGGAATCCCTGATGATGGCAGGACAACGGGTTGCGGGTCATTTGACACGCACAACAGCTGAACAACCTGCCGGAACGGTGACGCTGCATTTTGGCCATGGGGCTTCTTTCCGGCACGCGGCGCACCTCCTCGGTGTCTTGAGCCGGGATCAGATCGCTCAATACAGCATGCACCACGCCCGGCCGTTACATCTCTGTCACATAGAAAATGGTACATGGGCGCACATTGGCGGGACGTGGAAGATTCGCCAGCTAACGGATAAGACGCTCGATTAGGCCTACAATCATGGCAGTCCATACCGGTCGCGCAGCAAGATCGCACCCAATGCTGCCCCCTGTCTTCGATGATGCGGGTGAACTCGCAGCGCTTCCCCGCAATCTGGAGCCCTGGCCGGTCCATGAAGAGCATTCTGGCGGCAATGCCGGCGCGGTTCGCGCCAGTTTGGTCGCTGCTGCCTCTCACGGCACATGGATCTGGCCGGAGAAACCGGTTGTCTTCATCTCCGACCCGCATGCCGATGCCGACAGTTTTTTGCGGTCCCTTGTTTCAGCCGGTGCGGTCCGCCGCCTTAACGACGGGTTTGTCCTGACGCCCTTCGGCCAGATGGCGAAAATCATCGTCGGGGGCGATTGCCTTGACAAAGGCCCGTCCAATCTCGACATGCTGAACGCACTGAAACGCCTGTTTGATCTTGGCGCTGACGTCCGTCTGCTTGCGGGAAATCATGACTTGAGGCTGCGGCTTGCGATCCGGGCGCTGACCCTGCCGAAGGCCCCGCTCACTGAACACCTTTTTGTCCGCATGGGCCGCAAGATCCTGCCGCTCTTAGCCGAAATCAACACACGTTACGTGACACCGGAAGACCTGGCAAACCTGCCGGACGAGGCGGAGTGCCGTGAGCGGATCTTTCCGTCCAAAAGCTGGAAAGAAACGTTCCCCGCAGCAGCCGCGCCGTATCTGACGCCCTTGGGGATCGAAAAAGAGCTCAAGAAGCTGAAGAAAAAGGCAAAACAGTTTGCCAAACAGGCGGACACGGAAGGCCTCACCATGCGCGAGGTCTATGCCGCGTCCCTGCGGTGCCGGGATCTCTTTTTGAGCCCGGACGGTGCCTACAGCTGGTTTTATTCGGCCATGGATGTGGTCGAACAGATCGGATCCATCGTTTTTCTGCATGCCGGGATCGATGACACCATGTGCGCACTGCTGGCCAAAGACGGCCCCGCCGCCGTCAACGCGCGCTACCGGCTGGAAGCCGAAGATGATCCATTTGCCTTTTATTCCGGCCCGGTTGCCAATCTGGTTCGCACCAAATACCGGCCGGTTGACGGACAACTGACGGCCTCAGGCGTTGAGCTTCTGCACCAGGCTGGCATCAAGATGA
>ERZ1023282.74-NODE-74-length-58911-cov-9.183431_pt1 | contig 58911 bp, 55 predicted proteins | sample MGYA00521262_ERZ1023282 | MGnify/ENA primary metagenome ERZ1023282 (study PRJEB32759, sample SAMN07749867) | skin metagenome | biome: transportation; feature: city; material: polyester macromolecule | host: Homo sapiens | place: Hong Kong:KT line | collected... | reverse complement strand
TAATTACGCTGCTCATTCCAATACTCAATAAACTTAAAAAACGCTTCTGGGGTTTCAAAGTTCATACCCTCAGGCTCCTGGGGTTTGGGAACATTCTGCGCCGGGCCCTTATCATCGGCAGGACGATACTCACCCTCTGGTGCCTGCGAACCACCCGAGAACCCTTTACTAAATGTTTCCCCTACAGGAGTAGGGGTTGCCGAGGCATCACCAGAGGCACCAGACGAAGAAGAAGCCTGCGGTGTCGACGAACCACCAGTCTCAGACGGAGAAGCTGGCTGTCCTTCAGTATTACCAGCACCACCACAGGCAGTAAGAGCCGCTGACCCCAGCCCCGCACCAGCCAGCCACAATGCACGACGACGAGTTAACACACTCGGATCAGGCATAGGTATATAGTTCATAAATATCCAACTCTCTCGTGTCAATGTGAATGTCTTTGTGCATGTATTACCCGGAAGGAACTTGTTTACATCATATACATGATGTGTTGTCACCACGTTCAGCTTACACAGACCTCTTGAATCTTTCAAGTACCGATGCAAGGTTCAGAGAAGGTAGCGAAAAGTGAAATTTAAGCTATTCATAAGCATTTATATAGCAGATAAAGAGCGCTCAGGGCTTTCAGCTCAGACCCAAAGGACAGACATCCAACTTCTAGCAAGTCCGCATGCTGTTCTATCTCTACTTGACAAACGCCTCTTTCACCCGCAGGTGCCCTTGTGTACACCTCATAGGCAGCAATAGTATTAGAGGGTTATACATGCAAGCCCGGGAATCTCCTTCACAGCTACGTAGGGAATGACTCAACACTTGCTTTATACCACTGCTTTATGTTCTGATAGTTATCATTCAGTCACCGTATAATTTCAGTCAGTTTGTTCCACCAATTTCGCTGACTTTGAGCATCCATGAAAGGCACAACCACACATGAACAGCGAAGATAACGCTGCCTCTACCCACACACGGCAGCATGGGATAAAAGATCCGAAATTGCTATTAGGTATCTTGCTGATTCTTGCTTCTGTAGTATGCGTTGTTGCTGTTATCCAAATAACCAACCCCAGCAAAGAGTACTATGCCGCTAAAGAAGACATCCACATTGGTGATAAAATCTCTGCCGAACAGCTCACTCCTGTAGCGGCCAATATAGGATCTGCTTCAGGAAACTATCTAACAGCTGATGAAGTAAAAAACGGCAACCTGGTAGCCACCCGCCTGATCCTTGCGGGAGAACTTGTAACTAAAAATTCCGCTGCCAACGAGTTGCGGGAGAACCGCCGCCTCGTGACAATAACTATTGACCGTGGAGTATCCACAACGTTAAGAGCAGGAGATCATGTGGATGTATGGACTGCCCAACGCGGCGCTAAACGTACTGGTAAAAGCGCTACATCTGATGAAAACACTTCATCAGAATCAGCAAAAAAGAGCAATACGGCAGTCCTTGCTGTTAAGGATGCCGAGATCTCTGCGATCTCCAAAGACGAAGGTTTCTTGGGTGCAAATGGGAAAGCAACCGTACAAATATGGGTAAACCCTGACTATGTCTCCAATGTAGTAGATATTAATGCCACCAATGCAAATAATATAACTATTACCCTCGTTCCAGTTGTTACGTCTGGGGAGAAAAAGTAACTGTCTGTTTGTGGGGCGCCCGCATCGGAAAGTGCGGGCGTTTTCCTTTCGCCTATTCACTGTACAGAAGGTGCCGTGTGCGGCTGTGCACCTAGGTGCGGCCGTGTTCCACGTCCCGCCAGTCGGTTAGGCGCCTGGCACCGGGCGGTAGTTCCCCCTCCCCCGCGATGAGGGGTGCCCCGGCGGATAGCGTCCCCACGCTTGTCATGGTGGCATCGGGTGTGAAGCGTGCGCGGGTGAAAACTGGGGCGGTCGCAAAAACGGTGCGGTCAAAATGCGCGTTGTCCCAGTAGATGGTGCCGCTAAAATCGGCGCTGGTGGTGCAGGTGCAGTCGGTGAAGTCGGCGTCCCCCATAAAACGGCAGCTGGCGAACACGGCAGGGCCTGCAAACGTCGAGCCGGTGAGGGTGATACCGTCATCGTATGCCGCCGTGGAGAAGTCGGCACCTTCCGTGAAGCTGCTTCCCGAGAAGTCCGCGCGGCCCCTGTAGAGGCACCCGGCGGCAAGCACCTGAGCGTTGTAGGTGCTGTTTGCCGCGTGCACATGCGATTGGTAGAGGCTGTTCGCAAAGCTGGTTTCCCCGCCGTAGGCGCTCATATGGTAGGTGGCCGTGCCGTGGTGTGTGCAGCCGCTGAAGTCTGCCCCCGCGTTGTAGGTGCTGCACCCGTAGTCGGCTGCTGCACGGTAGGTGGAGCCGGTAAAAACCGCGCACCTCTCATACACGGAACCGGAAAAATATACAATATTGTGGTAGGTCGATTCTGTAAAAGACGCCGCACCACAGTAGGTAGAGTTTGAGAACAGGACATATCCACGGTATTCGCAGCGGCTAAATACCGCATCCTCACCGTATAGCGAGTTGCAAAAATATGCGTCATGCGTGAACGTTGCGCCGTCGAAAGTGACCGGCCCAGCCCAGTACGCCTCACCCAGATCAACGGCATCGTAAAACACTGCATTCGAAAAGTTGAAGGCCAGGTGCGACCACGGCCCCGGCAGGACCGCTCCGGGTTTTGGCGGCTGGTTAAGCTCCGCCGCTAAGGGATGCGCACCTTCCTCTGTGTTCACCCCAGCGTGCACAGACCCCACCGGGTGAGGGTTTTCTCGCCAGCGCACGTGCTGCCGGATCGTATCAAGGATGTGCGTGCGGATGCGCCCTGCGGGGCTGAGGTGCGCAGCGTCAGCCGGTGCCGTATCGCAGTCATTAGCAGGAGAACGAAGGTAGTCACACAGCGCAGTAATAACGCTCTGGGCGCGGCGGTTACGCTCCTGCTCCGCCACAGACGTATCGGCCAGCCACTCATCGGCCAGTGCCGCCAGTTCGTCCACCGTGTTCAGGCGCGCAGCAACACTTGGGGCAGGCCCGCTACCAGCAGGAACCGCCCCATTAAGCCGCCCAAGCGCACTCTTGAGGCGCCGCAGCCGCTTGGCCTCATCCACGCTTTTGCCGTGTGCTTCACTCACCGCAGGCGCCGTTCACCAGTCGCTATAGGCTGCGCGGTTCGTTAGCGCGTATGCCCACTGGTCGATGGCGTTATCCAGGTTGCGCACACGGGCGGCGAGCGCCTCTTTGGCAGGCCCTTCAGCCGCATCATGATACGTTTGTGCCGCACTCGTGTACGCCGCCAGTCGGTTGGTTAAATCCTCCGTTTCTTCAGGTGTGAGGTAGCGTGAACCGGCAGGTAAGCCGCTGCCGGTAAACACAGGATGAGCGAAATAGTTTTCATGATGTGAGTTAAGGAAGCAATCGGTGAAAGACACCTGCGGCTCACCCGCAGCTCTCTCCTGTGCAGTGCTGGTAGCCTGCGCGGCCCCCGTAAAATCTATACCGCCTGCGTACACTGAACGGTCAAACACGCAGCGGCCGCCCGAAAACTGGGTGCCCCGGAAGGTTATTGCCCCCAGGTGGGAGGATCCCTCGAAAGAAACGTGGTGCAGTGCGCAGCCGCTCAGGTCTGCGCTGCCGCGCCAACGGCACCCCACAAACTCCGTATCGTGGCGGAACACGCTGCCGCTGAAATCAGCGTCACCCCGGAACTCGCTGTACGAAAAATAGGCCCCCGCCCGGTAGGTGCAGCCCTCCATGTGGGCGGTACCGTGAAATGCGGTACTCATAAATACCGCGTCCTTTTCATAGGTGCACTCTGCAAGGGTAACGTCGCAGTCCCAGGTGCACTCCGCAAAATTCGCACCCCGCCCGTAGGTGCACCCGCTGGCGTTAAGATGCCCCCGCCACGTGGAGCGGGTACAGTCGGTGCCTTCCCGGTAGGTGTTTTCCGACAGGTTGGCCTCAGCCTCATACACCGTGGCTTGGGCGTGCACCTGCCCCCGATAGTCGCATCCGCTCATATGCACGGCAGCACGGTACACACTATTGCGGAAGATCGCCTTGCCGTAGTAGGTGGATGCCGTAAAATGTGCTGCCGCGGCGTATACGCTGGCGCTCAGGTTGGCTGTCTCACGGTAGCTGCACCCCGAAAAATTCGCGCCCGCACCCCAGTACGATTCGCTCAGGTTAACGGTGTGGCGGAACTCGGCGCCAGAAAAACCAAAGACCAGGTGTGACCACGGGCCGGGCGTCACCGCGCCCCGCTCAAGGTGACGCGCAGCGTTCTTGCGCGCACCACCAGAAGCCGGTTCCCACCGCACCCGCTGGTGGATGGTGCCCAGAATATGCTGCCGCAGGGGCGTCTCGGTGGTGCTGTTCGGGGGTGTTTCACCCTCACCCGTATAGAACGATGGTTCTTTTTCTGTGGTTTCACCCTCGCTGCTGCGGTGCTGCGGTTCTCTCCCCTGCCCCTGCGGCTCAGACGGGTATGGGGCGCGCAGGTAGTCACACAGTGCAGTAATAATATCCTGGGCACGGCGGTTACGCGCCTGCTCCACCACAGATGTATCAGCCAGCCATTCGTCGGCCAGTGCCGCCAGCTCATCCACCGCACGCATTCTAGATACAGCAGGCAGGGCGGTGTCCCCCATGCGGGCGAGCGCCTCAGCAGCCCTATCAGCGCAGCCGCCAGCGTGCAGGTTCACCGCATCCACCATATGCTCCTTCTGTCGCCAACGCCTGGCGGCCCCGCCTAGGCGCGCTTAAACTCGCGGCGTGCGGGCTTTTTACCCACCGCAAAAACGCATTTTTTAAACGACGGTGATGACCCCGCCAGCACAATATTACTGAAGTCTGTTGCGGCAGAAAATACGGAGTAGCTGAAAACGGTTTTGGTGCTGTACACCGAGTCGGCGAATACCGCTTCTTTGCCGAAGGTTGAGCCGGAGAAATCGGCGCGTTCCCCGTACTGGTTCTCGTTAAAGTTCGCCTCGCCCCGGTAGATGCACTCGCTGAACGTGACGGGAGACATGTACCGGGTGACCCCGAAGTCGGCGTTGGCGGCGTAGGTGCAGCCGCTGAAGTCCGCGATGCCCTGACAGTGGGTGCCGATAAATGAGACGTTCCCGCCGTAGAACGAGTTGCTGAACGTGACGGACTGTGCAAAGAACGCACCGGGGCAGTACAGCCCCTCCCCCCAGTATGAACCGGAGAAATCGACCGGGAAGAAGAACTCGGCAGACGAAAACGAGGCAGAGTCGAAAAACTCGAAGTAGAACCCTGACCAGGGCCCGGGGGTGATTTCCCCCGCCGCCACCTGCTGCGATTCTTTCTTCTTGGTGGCCCCGCCCGCCGGTTTCCAGCGCACACGGGTGTGGATTTCCTCCAGGATGCGCACCCGCACCCGCGATTCTTCGGTGAGTGCCTTCTTATCCCGGTGGAATTGCAGCGTTTCCTGCTGGTCCAGGTTCGGGGGCACCTCACCATACAGTTCCGCGCGGGATGCCAGCGGGAACGGGGTGCTCACGTAGGCGCACAGGGCGCTGACAATGTCCTGCGCCTCACGGTGGCAGGCACCCTCAGACACGGAGACGTCAGCCAGCCACTCGTCGGCCAGCCGCACCAGCTCTCCCACAGCACCCAGGCGCGCCTCAACGCTCAGGCCGCTCTCATAGCTCAGCTCACCAACCGCCGCCGAGAACCTGGCGTGACGGCCGGTGAGGGCAACATCCGCTGAAAAATAACCGCTCATAGTGACCGCACCCTCCGCGCAAAAACGGTGCACGCCTCCAGCACCCGCTGATGCACACCACGGTGCGCATCCGTGCCGGGCGGCACATCGTACAGGGACGCCACAAGCGCCTCGATGGCGCGCAGGTGCACGCCCATCTGCGCAGCCTGCGACAAGCTAAGTGCCCGCGCGCCCGCGGGGAAGCCGCCCACCAGCCGAATATCGTACCGGCCGCCGGGGCCGTTACCGAAATAGTTATTGACGGTGGGGTCAAAAATACACCCGTCGAAAGAGGGAGCGCCCGCCATGAACTTTGACTCGCCAATATCGGCGGTACCGCAGTAGATGGACTGCCCAAAATTGGCGGCGCCGCCGTACGAGGACCCGGCCATCCCGGCGGGTTCACGGCTGGGGCCGCCCAGGTAGAGGGAGCCGCTGAAGTCAACGCCAGCCTCGTACCGGCACTGACCCATCGCCACATCCCCCAGGTAGGTGGAGCCGCTGAAGCTGACCGTGCCCTCATAGGAGGACGCCCCGAAATTGGCGTTCCCGTAGTAGACGCAGTGGGTGAAGTCAGTGTACCCGCGGTACTGCGAGTCGTACATGTCCATGTCACTGAAATAGACGCAGTGGCTAAAGTCGGCGTGCTCCCGGCAGCGGCTGCTTAACGAGGCGTACCCGTAGTACACAGAACTTTGAAATGCGGCGTCTCTCATGTAGGTGGACCCGGCCAGTACCGCCTCCCCGAAATAGGTGCAGCGGCTCAGGTTCGCGTCCCCATAGTAGTTGCAGCCGTGCAGGTAGGCGTCATCCCGGTAGACGGACCCCGAGAAATCAGCGTCGCTATTGTACAGGTTGGTGCGCGCATCCAACCCTTGATGATAGTGGGACACCCCAAAAAATACGGGGCCGTTGAAGGTGCACCCATGCACATTAGCGGCCTGCCGGTACACGGAGTACCCGAAACTGGTGGGCCCGCCGAACACGGAGTCGCTGAAATCCACATCCCCGTAGTAGACGGAGCGGCTGAAATCTGCGGAGGCGTGGTAGGTGCACCCGCGCAGCGACAGCGGCCGCCCCCAGCAGGATCCGGTGAACGTGACCGGGTAGAAAAATACGCTGCCCGTAAAGTCGAATTGGAACCCGGACCAGGCGCCGGGCTTGCCGTCCACCACAATCGTGCGGGAATGGATGGCCTCAACAATACCCGCCCGCACCTGCGCCTCCGCCTCAAACAGCGCCTTATCAACCGTGAAAAGTTGTTTCTCTTGTTCGTTAATGAACGGGGCAGGTTCTAAAGACGAAAAACGCGCATACTCCGACGCCAACGAAAACGGGGACCGCACATACGCGCACAGGCTGCTGATGGCCGCCTGCGCCTCCTGCCTGCACTGGGCCGCAGGGGCGTCGTCAGTGTTCATCCACTCATCCACCAGCCACACCAATGCGTACACGCCGCTCATGCGCACAGTCGGGTCGCTACTGCCCAGCTGCTCAAGCGCCACAATATAGCGGGCGCGGCGATTCAGCATCGTGAGATTACTCGTTGAGGCGGACGGGGTCATTGCGGCATCCTCGCAATATGTTGTGGTTGGTACTGTTACCCTAGCATACGCTACTGGGGGCCAATGCGCGCATCCGCTACTATCGTGCCGTGTCAGGGGCCGTTAACGAACGCACCCATGAGGCCAACGCCTCACTGGCTGCGCGCAGCTCCGTGCGGGCTTCCAGAACCTCCGGGGAGTCCTGCCCGGTGCGGAGCGTCATAACCTCCAGGGCCTTTGCCGCCCGGTTAATGCTCTGCCGGTAGCTGCTCAGGCGAATAAGCCCCTGCTCGGTGAGGGTACGTGAGCCTATAGGGAACGACGGGCACCCCGCCGCCATGGGGATGCAGTGCTCACTGCCCATCGCCGCATTAAACGAGTACCCTGCCGTCGGGTTAAACAGGCACCTATCGAAGGCCGGTTCGTTCGCAACAAACCGGACACCGGCGAATGACACCCCGCCCATGAACGCCGCCTCCCGGAAATTCGCGGCGCGTTCGTGGCACACCGAGTTGCTGCAGTCCACCCCCTCAAGGAACACCGCCTCCCGAACAGAGAGGTTCATGCCGTACACGTTCCCCGTGAAATTGACCTCCTCATGGAAGATACTGCCCGCGAACGTCACATAGCCGGTGCTGCGGCACCTGTTGAAGGCAACACGGCCGTAGTATGCCGAATCACTGCCGGTGAAATAGTGCCCGAAGGTGCTGCCGACGAAAGAAGCATCCTGCAGGTAGGTGCAGCGGTCAAAAGAGGCGGGGTTGGTGTAAGTGCATCCGCTCGCGTTGAACGTGCCGCAGTAGGTGTTATCGTGCAGGAACGCGTCTCCCTTGTAGGTGCAGGAGTCAAGCCGGGCGGCACGCGAATAGTGGCTGTGGTTCAGGCGCGTATCCGAGTTGTAGGTGCTGCCGGTAAATATTGCCCGGCCGTGGTAGGCGCACTGTGAGGCCGACATATACCCCGTATAGGTGCAGCCCGAAAAGTCCGCGTCGGAGCGGTAGACGGAACTAATGAACCCCGCGTAGGGGCCGAATGTTGAACCGCTGAAATTCACGAACTCACGGTACAGGCTCCCGCCGAACCGGGTGTACCCGCCGTAGGCGCACCCCGAAAAGTCCGTTGCACCGGCATACACCGACCCGAAAAAGTCGGCGTCATCCGCGTAGGTTGATCCGCTAAAATCTGCGGGCCCGCCATAGTAGGAGCCGGTGAGGTTCGCATCTTCCCGGTGCGTGCACCCGCTCAGGTTCAGCCCCTGACCCCAGCAGGAGCCCCTGAAATCCACCGGGTAGAAGAACAGGGTGCCGCTGAAATCGTAGGCAAACCCAGACCATGTTCCGGGACTGAAATCCCCGGTTTTAAGCGGCGCGTAAGGGTTTTGACTAACGGTTTTGGTGGTCATCCAGCGCACCCGTTCGTGGATCTCTGTCAGGATGCTGCGCCGCACCTTCGCCTCAGCCACCAGTTCAGCCCGCTCAGCGTAGAACCGGGACTGCTCCTGCAGGTCGCCGGTCGGCTCATCGGCCCACAGTTCAGCCCGGTAGGCGAGGGAGAACGGGGAGCGGATGCTCTCACACAGGGCGTCAATAATGGTCTGCACCTGGTGGTGGCGTTCGTGTTCCGTCACGGCTGTATCAGCCAGCCACTCATCGGCGAGTATGACAAGGGTGCGTGCTGCACCCATCCGAGCCTCAACCGTACCGCCACCGAGCTGCCTGACTGCCTCTTCAAAACGTGCTGTGCGTTCTGTGCGCATTGTCTACCCCTTCATTGCGTTGTTGAGGGCCTGCACAAGGGCGGGAAAGTTAAGCAGGTCGTTATCAAACATAAAATGGCACCATGTGTGGAACAGAACCTGATGCTGAGCAGCCTGGTAAGCGGGCGAACCAAACGGTACGGTGCGCAGATAGGATCCGAAGGCTGCCCGGGCACGCAGGCACCGGCTCAGGGCCACCGACTCTTTGAAGCTCAGCGAACGGGAGGCGGCCGGGAGCGCACCGCTCATAGGCACCGCGCGTTCACCATAGGTGAGAGGGCCAAAATCGTTCACGCAGGAATCATTGAAAACACACTCATCAAAGCCAGGGGTTTTCCCGGCGCTGTGCGCACCCATGAAGGACACCCCGCCGGCGAACACCGACCCTCGGAAGCTGCTGGACGCCTGCGGGTTCGCGGTGTGGCCAAACTGGACGCCGTCAAAATTGGCGGAGCCGATGAACTGCTCAGAAACGTGGTAAACGCCGCCACGGTACTGGGATTCCGCAAAGGTGGCATTTCCCAGATAACGGCTCCCGTAGAACGAGACATCTGCTTCATACACGCTGCAGCTGTGGTCGGCATCCCCTATATGTGCGGATTCACTAAACTCTGCCGAGGCACCGTATGTGCACCCGCGCATTGTCAGGTTCGCCCCGTACCGGTTTTGGCGGTAGTTAACCTTGCCGCGGTACGTGCACCCCGATAAATCGGCGGAACCGTAGTAGGTATTGCCATGGCTGCACACGCCCCGGTCGTAGGTGCTGTTACTGAAATCAGCCGCACCCCGGTACACAGAACCGGCAGCAGTAAAATCATGGGTATACCCGTGATAGTTGCCCTCCACAGCCCCATAGGTGCAGTGGCTGCGGTCCAGGTTACGACGGTAGATGCACCCAAATACGTAAATCGTTTTTCCCAGGTAGGTGCCGCCCGAAAACGACGCATCACCGTTAAAAACGCTGGTCTCCATGAACACATCATCCCGCCAGGTGGCGTTCCGGGCGGTTACCCTCCCGCCCCAGAAAGCCCCCGCAAGGTGAACAGGGTAAAAGAAATCCGCGCCCGAGAAATCATAGTCAAACCCGGACCACGGCCCGCCGATGACGGTTTCCTCGTCGGCAGTACCAAAACTCATGGAATATGTGTACCGCTGCGGAACATACCCCACCCAACGCACCCGCTCTATAATGGCCGCAAGGATGCTCTGCCGCACCTGCCCCTCCTGGACCAGGTGCGCCTGATCCGCATAGAACTGGCGTTTCTCTCGGGTACTCAGGGCTTCATCCGGTTCTTCCTGGGTGAGCTGCAGGTACCTGTTGGTACCCGCATAGGGTGAGCGAATATACTCGCACAGCGTGTTAATAATGCCCTGCACACGTGTTCCAGCCTGCTCGGCGGGAACATGCTCATCAGCAAGCCATTCGTCGGCGAGCGTCACGAGGGTTTTCACGGCTGCTGTGCGCACGGGGGCGGCTGGGCTGTACAGCTGTTCGGCGGCAGCGGATTCTTGGGCATGCCGCTGGGTGTGGTTGGGCTGGTTCGGGTTCACGGTGGTGTACTCCCCTGGTTTTATCGGTGGTATGTGGTGATGCGGTGGGCAGCGGGTGTGGTTTTAGAGAGCGTACGCCCACTGTTTCAGCTCGTTGCACACGGCGAGTATCTGCTGGTGGATGGCCCACCGCTCTTCAGAGTCTGCCGGTGCCTGCAGCAGGGTCTCCGCTAGTTCCCTCACATGCTGGGAGCGTTCGTTCATGTGGGCCACCTGCGAGCCGTTGAGCAGCCGGGAACCGACCGGGTACTCGGCGCGTATTTCTGCCTCATAGTCGCTGTCGTAGTCCACAGTGAAAGTGTTGCGCACAGCCGGGTTGAAGATGCACCCGGCGAACGAATTATCGGGGGTGCCGTACTGCACCTCGTCAAGGCTGACGCTCTGGCAGAAGAGGGCGGGGCCATAGGTGACGGGCCCTTCATAGCAGCTTCCGGAGAACACCCCGTAGGCATCGCCGTAGCCTTCACCATCTTGTGGGGGCACACACTGCAGGTAGAGGCAGTCGCCGAAGTCTGCCTTCGCCTCGTAGGTGTTGTAGGACAGCGCGGTATCCTGCCCAAGGTAGATGCTCTCACGCATGGTGACATCGCCCTCGTAGGTGTTGATATTGATATCAGTGAGCCCGTAGTAGACATTGTGACTGTAGTCGATAGGCCCGGCAAACGTGGTTTCTTCGTGTTCAAGGTCTGCGAAGAAGACGCTGCGGCTGTAGTCTGCGAGGCGTTCCCCACCACCGTAGCCCAACCTGGTTTTTCCGTGGTAGATACAGTTATTGGCGGTAACCCCCTGAAGGTAGCTGGAGGATAAGTCAATATACTCCCCGTAGTAGAGGCACCGGCTCAGGTTGGCGTGGCCGTGGTGGGCGATGTCGATCCAGGTGTTGCCGTGGTAGAGGCACCCGCTCAGATCGGCCTCCTGGAGGCATACGCCCTGTATGCTCACGCCCTGCTCGTAGATGGTCGAAGATGCGTTTAACACCCCGTTAAAGTGGACTTTATTGAAATGGACGTCGGCGCCGTAGATGCTGTGGGAGAAGTCGACGTCGCCATTAAAGACGGTGTCGTTAAAGATGGCGTCCGCGAGGTAGGTTGAGCTGGAGAAGTCGGCATCCGCGCAGAATGTTGCCTCAGCCATATTGAGCGGTACGCTCCAGTAGGAGCCGGAAAGGTTCACCGGGTAGAAGAACACGCTGCCGGAGAAATCATAGGCGAAACCGGACCAGGGCCCGGGGCTCTCACAGGTACCGATCACGCGCGTGTGCACCGCCAGCAGCAGGGTGAGGCGCACGGTGACTTCAGCGTCGAATTCGGCTTTGTCGTGCGGGAAGTTCCGTTTATCTTCCTCACTCAGCGCCGGGTCTGGCTCGTCACGGCTAAGTATCTCGTATTCGGGGGCCATAGGGTACGGGGAGCGAATGTAGGCGCACAGGCTGTCAATGAGCGCGGTGGCCTCGGCGTGGCGGGTGGGGCCGGGCAGGGTCTCGTCGGCCAACCATTCGTCAATGAGCCATACGAGGGACTGGGCTCCGCTAAGGCGCGTGACGGGGGCAGGGTCAGCGAGCTGTTCCAGTGCGGAGATGTAACGGGCTTGGCGGTCGAAACGAGGGTCGGGGGCTGGTGAGTCGGTTGTGGGCATGGTGTACCTCATCAGGTATGTGCGGCTGGTGTTGTCCCCTCAGCTTACGGGAGTGCTCGCCGGTCCGCACCTAATTTTGTCGGTTATACATTGATTATGCATAAAAGTCTCAGGTTCAGGTTGCAGGTGACCTACATTTTTTCAGATGTTGCGCACACAACAATAAGGTTTTCTGCTTGAAGTTTCTAAGGGCCACACCCCACAGGACGCAACGTGAGGCACCACCGCAAGAACACGCCAGCTACGGGAAAACTATGCACCGACTAGGGAAAATACTGCATACCCGGAACAGGCGTCAGGTGCCCAGCGGCGGCACCTGGCACGCGCAGGATGCACCACGGTGCCCACGGAAGCGGTAGGCGGGTATGTGCGGAAAATAACGGATATTCAGGGTGCATCACCCTCCGTCAAGCAGCGAACTATTTGCTAGAAGCTAGGGTGTCACGAGTCGTTTGGATACCCTTAAGGACCTCTGCCAGTCTGGTGGAACTAACTTCCCATATGATGTCCATGTCAAGTTGCCGTATCTAGGGGAAGCTCAATAAGGTCCGGCTCTATATACTGCCACATGCGTGGATCAATTGATAACGCAAGATCCACTGGACGGTGCAGTTCTTGTTCCAGCTCAACCGCAGCATCCACACTCTTGCAGAAAGCTTGGTAACCGGAATCATTTCCGAACTCTACAAGTATGTCAATATCACTAGTGGGGGTGAGCTCGTTACGTGCCGCACTCCCAAAAAGGCGAGCGCGGGTAGCACCGTAAGCACGCAAAATGTTAAGTACACGCTCCTCATGTGGAAGAGCATACATACGTTGAATACCGGCTACGCCACTCATGCCCTGATTGTAGCATTTGACGGGCTGTTCCCTTGAGGGTGCAGCACCGTTTCGCCCTTGAGCCACGGGCGGGTGAACCCCGCGTAAAATAGGGGGCATGACTGTTACGTTCCCTCCCCAGGTTTCCGATATTTTCAACCCGCAGCACTGGCGCATCGTTGACGGGTTTGAGGATTTTACCGACATCACCTACCACCGCCAGGTGCAGCGCGACGAGACGGGCGAAATCTTGCGCGACTTGCCGACCGTGCGCATTGCTTTTAACCGGCCCGAGGTGCGTAACGCCTTCCGCCCGCATACTGTGGACGAACTCTACCGGGCGCTCGATCATGCCCGCATGACCTCGGATGTAGGCACTGTGCTACTGACAGGGAACGGCCCCTCCCCCAAAGATGGCGGGTGGGCGTTCTGCTCGGGCGGCGACCAGCGCATCCGCGGGCGCGACGGCTACCATTACGCCAGCGGCGACACCGCCGAATCTATTGACCCTGCACGTGCTGGGCGGCTGCATATTCTGGAGGTGCAGCGCCTGATTCGTACCATGCCCAAGGTCGTGATTGCTCTGGTCTCCGGGTGGGCTGCGGGCGGCGGGCATTCCCTGCACGTGGTCGCGGACTTGACCGTTGCTTCCGAAGAGTACGGCAAGTTTAAGCAGACCGATGCGACTGTCGGCTCTTTCGACGCAGGCTACGGTTCGGCGCTTTTGGCGCGGCAGGTTGGGCAGAAGTTTGCGCGCGAAATATTCTTCCTCGCCAAAGAGTACGATGCACAGCGCATGTACGAGATGGGTGCCGTTAACGATGTGGTGCCTCACGCAGAGCTGGAAAATAAGGGTCTGGAATATGCGGCTCATATTGCCCGGCAGTCTCCGCAGGCTATTCGCATGCTCAAGTACGCCTTCAATCTGCCCGATGACGGTATGCTCGGGCAGCAGGTTTTCGCGGGCGAGGCAACCCGCATGGCGTATATGACCGACGAGGCGGTGGAGGGGCGCGATGCGTTCCTGCAAAAGCGTGACCCTGACTGGTCGAACTATCCCTACTACTTCTAGGGTTTCACGCGTTGCAGAATAACCGTTCTGTTGTGCCGGAAGGCCCTTGCGATCCCCGTAAGTCCCGGGTGGATAGCGGCGAAGCAGGCGCTATGACGGGTGCATTCCCCGGTTCACTCACGCCGCTTTCTGCCCCGACCCAGGATGCGCTGCATCCGCACGCGGTCATCCTCAGCGCCGATGAGCCCGCCGATCCGCAAGAGATTCTGCGCGCCTTCGAGCGCTCTCTCACCGGGAACTTGCCGAACAATGCTCGCGATAATCAAGACCCGCGCGGGCAGACAGAAGGCCTGGAGTCTCTTGCACTCGTGGTGGGCACCTCCGGGTCCACGGGTGCGCCCAAACAGACGGCGTTAAGCGTGCGGGCGCTGAGGGCATCCGCTCGGGCGACCGAGAGGTTTTTTGCTGACTACCCTTTGATCGGTGTAGCTAAGCCGCAGCGGACGGGTTCTGAGGCTCCTGCGCAGTGGCTTCTTGCCCTGCCCGCGCACTATGTGGCGGGGGCTCAGGTTCTCGCCCGGTCGGTGCTCGCCGGAACAACACCGGTAGTTGCCGCATCGATCACCGACGGGGTTAGTTTTACACCCGAGGTCTTTCTGAACGCCGCCGAACGGCTCAGCTGCGCTCGCCGGTTCGTCTCTCTTGTGCCCACGCAGGTGCATAAGCTCCTAGAAGCCGCCGAAGCCAGCCCCGCACTGGGGTCAGAAATTTACGATGCGCTCGGCCAGTTCACCGGAATCCTGCTTGGCGGCGCCCCGGCAAGCGCATCCCTGCTGGCAGCCGCGCGCGAGCTTGGGCTGAACGTGGTCACCACCTATGGCAGCGCAGAAACCGCCGGCGGGTGCATCTATTCGGGGGTAGCACTGCCCGGGGTGCGGCTGCGTGTGGTTCCAGAGGACGCGGGTTTAGCAGACAGCCCGGTTGTGGCCGGGGCGGAAGCGGCCGGGCGTATCTGGCTTGGTGGTGAGCACCTTGCCAGCGGGTATATGGGCGATAGTGCGCGCACCGCATCGCATTTCTTCGTTGATGCCCACGGGTGCCGGTGGTACCGCACCGACGATTACGGCTCACTCGTGCCCCCCGCCCCAAACACTCCCGAGGACGATGGCGCTCCGGCGCTGAGTGTTCTGGGGCGCTCCGATGATGTGATTATTACCGGCGGGGTGAAAGTCTCTTCTCACGCAGTCGCCGCCGTCCTTGAGAGCCACCCGGCGGTGCGTGAGGCTGCGGTGGCCGGTGTTCCTGACGCGCGGTGGGGGGCCGCCGTCATTGCCGCCGTCACCCTGCGGAACCTGCCCGAGCATTATGGTGCGGACGCTGCCGAAACAGCAGGGCAGCTGCAGCAGCTGTGCGGTGCACAGTTGGGTGCGGCGGGCGTGCCGAAGGTGGTGCGTATTGTGCCTGATTTTCCGGCCGCGAGCACGGGCAAACCTGACCGGCTGGCAATATACAGTATGCTGTGTAAGGCGCACGCCGAGCAGCAAACCAACCGTGTGTGAAGGAGGGCATAGCCGTGGCATCACCGGCAGAATGGATTGAGGGGGCGCGTCTGCGCACCCTACCGCTTGCTTTGGCGCCGATCGTGGCGGGGTCTGTGGCGGCGGCCGAGCTGCATTCGTTCCGCCCCGTACGGGCTGCGCTTGCTCTTCTGGTGGCGTTCTTCCTGCAGGTGGGCGTGAACTATGCGAATGACTACTCTGACGGTGTCAAAGGCACCGATGAGGGCAGGGTCGGCCCGATGCGCCTTGTCGGTTCCGGTGCGGCAAGTCCGAAAGCGGTCAAGTTCGCCGCGTTTTTGTGCTTTGGTCTCGCCGTGTGTTCCGGTGTGTTGCTGGTGGCGTTGGCGAACCAGTGGTGGTTCCTGGCGGTTGGCGCATCCGCGCTTTTTGCGGCGTGGGGGTACACCGGCGGGAAACGGCCCTACGGGTATATGGGTTTGGGTGACGTGTTCGTGTTCATCTATTTTGGGCTGGTTGCCACTTTAGGCACGTTATTTACGCAAACTAATCAGCTGACGCTCACCGGGTGGGTGGGTGCCGTGGCGGTTGGCTTGATCTCGTGCGCGCTGCTCATGGCGAATAATGTGCGCGACATCCCCACCGATAGTGAATCGGGTAAGCTCACCCTGGCGGTGCGGCTGGGTGATAGGGCCGCACGCATCACCTACACGGTTGAGATGATCCTGGCGATTCTGCTGTGTACCGTGCTGGTGCCGCAGAACCCGTGGTTTGCACTGATTTTTGTGCTGGTGGGGCCGACCGTTTACTCATGCGTGACGGTGCTTTCTGGGCGCACCGGCAAAGACCTCATCCCCGTGCTGAAACAGGCCGGTATTGTGGCGCTGGCGTACAGCCTGCTCATGGGGCTGGCGGTATTCTTGGGGAACTTCAGCTCGCTCTCCTAACCCCCTGCCCCATGAGCTTTTGCGGGTTTTCCCGGCCCGCGCAGGCTGCACAGGCTGTTGCTAGGTGTAGTAGGTGTTCAGGTGCGCCAGGTAATCACCCGCGCTGTCTGCCACCAGCTGGGCGGCGGCTTCATCGTAGCTCTCATAGGTGTCGATGGTGTGGAACGTGAAGAGAGGCTGATAATTGGCGCTAATATAGTTAGCCGTCAGCTCGAAGGGGCGCAGGGTTTCAGCAACAGTGTACCCAACGGAGCCTTCCGCACTGTACTCTGGGGCGGGAGCGCCCAGTGAGACGGCAATACCGAGTTTCTTATTCTCGAATGCCTTGCCTTTCGAGCCGTAGGCCCACCCGTACGTCAGCACATCGTCGCACCACTGTTTCAGAAGCGGAGGGCAGTTAAACCAGTACACCGGGAACTGAAGCACAATGTTCTGGTGCTCTTCCACGAGAGCCTGCTCGCGTGCCACATCAATCACACCGTCGGGGTACTCGCTGTATAGCTCATGCACGGTAAACCGGTCCGGATGCTGGCGCAGCATCTGCACCCAGGTTTTGCTGACCTTAGACTCGTGGATATTCGGGTGAGTAACAATCACAAGGGTTTTCATGGTGTTCCCTTCCGTTCGACGTTAGGAAATACCCATAGTATCCCTGCCGTTTGGCTCTGACAATACCTCAAAGTCCCCTTTCGGCTAATGGCTATACAGCGATCTCTCGCAAGGAGGTGCGCTGCTGACCGTGCGCATCAAAATTCTTCGGATTCAGCCATTGCAGCAACCGGTGTTTACGCTGTTCCCACTCAGTATCCAGCATTGAATACCATGCCGTATCGCGGTTGCGGTCTTTATATACGACGGCTTGGCGGAACGTCCCCTCATAGGTGAATCCCAGACGCTCGGCGGCGCGGCGTGAAGGCTCATTCAGTGCATCGCATTTCCACTCGTAGCGGCGATAGTGCAGCGTCTCAAACACGTACTGCGCCAGAAGGTATTGCACCTCCGTGGCGGCGCGAGTGCGTTTTAGACGTTCACCATAGGTCACGCTGCCCACCTCGATAACACGGTGGGCGGGGTTAATGCGCATGAGCGTTAAAGTGCCAACCGCACGCCCATCCTGATCTATCACAGCCAGATAGTACGGGTCGGTGGATTCCTCCATGCGCTTGAGGAGGGTCTCTAACTCTGCCCGGTCAGCAACAGGGTTCAGGGACAAATAGGTGAAACTCGGTTCGGGAGCACTAGGGCCGTAGACCTCGTACAGGTCGTCGCCGTGGCGCTCTGCATCAAGTTTTTCGAGGCGGCAGTAGCGCCCCTGTAAACAATCAACGCTGGGAGCCTCGCCCGCGCGGTAGTCGGGCAGGGCATCGCCGATAGGTTGCTGGTAGTCGTTATATCGCATGGGCCTTTCCAATGTATTGCAGTAGTGGGGGAGAAAGTCTTCCAGTATTTACTCTACATGTGAGCTGGTAGTTATTTTGACGAGCTAGCAGTATTTTCCTAACTGCTCAGCCAAAACCACCTGACCGAGAGTACATAACTTAGAACGTCTTACGGTACTCAGCTAAATCTTCTGTGGTTTTGATGGGGGAACGAACTCAGTGATCTAATAATCAGCCAATTTGGCACGGTAAAAGGTCTTCAGAAATAATGCACTCCGCCTAATCCACACTCTCTGGCTGCACCGCAATAACACTACCCATACACGGCTGCTTACGGTTAGACATTAAGAAACACACCTTGATGATAATAACGGTTGAGATAGGTAATACGGTCAAAAAATGCACCTCAAAATCAGCCAGGTCTTTGATGTAATTAATGAAATAATAAATACTAACTCCTTTGGGCTATTAATATTTTGTGCCCAAAATTATGCATCTATACCTGAATCTTAGAAGATTTTAGATACTTTAAAAACTCTATAGCCAATCCTCTTTACTGTAGCCCCGGGCATCAAGTTCCTGGTATCCTGCTTGGATACCTGGATAGAAAATTGTTTCATGATCTCCGTATACCTTAGAAGAGTGTTCCTCCAGGGCTTGGGCAAGCTCTACCACGCCAGGTCGATTATTAAATTTCTTCATAGCAGGTTGCAGAATATATTTTAAAGAATAGCGAGTAATATTGCTAGAATTCTGAGTCTCTTGAGGCATATAAGGGGACATACTTGATAACAAGACACGATATGTAGTCATCTTAGGGTTTCCTTCAATAGCGGTATACACTTCGGAGTTTATGACCCATCGTTTTTTTGTCTTGTGATATTTATTATTTTTTCCAGCTACACGAACACTACCTCGAAGGATTATCTTCTTACCACGAGCACCCTCTCTCCGTCTGACCACACTGTTTACAATATTCCAATAATCAAAATATAAAACGGTCCTATCGTACGGCTTCAATCTACATACATCATATTTATCGAAAACGTCTCCTTCATAAACACCTCTAATATTTAACTTATAGAGTTCTGGGGATATATATTTTTTGCGCCCTGAGAATTTTAATTCCAGGCCAGGTGAGTATAATGTAACTGCTTCACGACCAGGGTTCTCAATGATCATTTGGCAGAGTTCTACGCATCTTCCCTCAAGGAACCCTTTGGATAATTTATCGAGTTTATAGGTAAATTGTTCCCTCTGGTTAACACCGATTTCAACTTCAGGATCATAAAATGCAGTATTTATATGCATTTGAACACGTGGACCATCAAGGAAATGCTTGAGGATTTGCCAAATTAATAGAATTATAGATGTTAAGGAACTCAGCATAGCCACCATTAGACTCATCCAGGCTATTGAATTACCATTCCCCATAATAGTAAAATCTCCTCAGAAATATTAAAAATCTATTTACTCTTTATTATAAGACCCTTAAGCATCCCTCTGTCATAATTAAAGAAGCATCCCAACGAAAAATGTAATATTCATAGCCCGGTAACCTGCACAATATGATGCGCGTCTTCAGCAAGCTGCGCGTAGGTGAGTTCAGCCGTGCCGCGGGTGGAACGCCCATGCCCGCGTGCGTCGGTTTCAACCACCAAAAAGTGCTGCTGCAGCTCAGGCAGGATAGCAGCGAAATCCTCTGCTGACCCGAACCCACCGTGCAGAAGCAGCATGGCCGGGTTTTCAGGCTCACCGCTTAGACGGTAGAACAAATCAGCGTCTCGATAATGCGTGGTGGGCATGTGTTTCTCCTAAAGTTATAAGGCATCTGCCCAGTCCACCTGGGACAGGGCCTCGTGGCGTTTGCGGAACGTGTACTTCAGAATGGGCACACCAATGAGCCTGTCGATTAGGGCGCCTAACCCTGTTGTGAATTCGATGGTGTCTGTCATGCGGGTGCCGCCTGCTGAAGGCTCGAAGCGGTGTGTGTGCCGGAATGTCCGGTAGGGGCCTTTACGCATAGTATCGGTGAACAGTGCTCCCCGCTCATGCTCTTCCACCTCTGCACGGTGCCGCAGCCACAGGCCGCACACCCGGTACCTGAAATCTAGAATGTCGCCCAGCTGCCAATGGTCAGTGCCGGTAAGCCAGCGGACGGGGAAGGGGAACTGCTGGCAGAACCCGGTTTGTGAGGTGCAGTACCGGAACACCTGATTGGGTGGAGCGTTCACCAGCACCTGGCGCGTGTACACCGCCATACTAATAGCCCTTCTACGACTGGTTGTATGCACAAGGTTAAGACGGCGGCGGCAGGCATCAGATGCTTTACCCGCACCAGCTTTTCGAATCTTAACACCAGTGTTCTCAACCTACCACGGTGTCCCCGGTTTCTCTACTGTTCTCCTGTGCCAAAACCGGCTTACATGTGCCACAGCCCAACCGTGCAGAGGGTGCCCCGGGCGTTTAGGTGGTCAACAGACGGGGGGGGTTCCGCCCGCGTGCTCATGGCTTGTCATATTTCTTCTGAGCCGGAAATATCCTCAAAACCAATAATGTTGCTATCACAAAAGTTAATGAGTATGCCGTACGGCTCGGCAATAGGTAGCGGGCTTTCCCTAAAAACAATAGACCAGCTGCTGCCCTCATAGAACATAAATTCCGGCAGTGAAAGAAGCGGCCCGTCGGGTGCACGATCACCCTCAGAGACCCCTAATGCGCCCGGGTTTTCAGCCAGGATGTTCTGTAGATATAGTTCGGCGTCCTGCCGGTACGCAGATGCACGGTTCATGGTGTGGGCGACAAACGCCAAATCAGCACCGTGATAATCGGCAGGGTCACTTAGCTGAATGGAGAACGGCATATGTTTAAAGATGCCGTGCAGAAAATACTCCCCTGTCTCGCCGGCAGCTATTACCTGCATATCCGTAAAGCCAGCAGCAGACACGTCCATGCGGTAATCCGCCCTCCAATCACCAGGTGTACTCAATGCCCGCTACCCCCACAGGAACTGCAGGGCGCCCAGCCACCACGACACTCCATACGCGAGCGCAACAATCACCGCTGAGGCCACCACCAGGTACGCATCCCGACGTGAATAGGCGGGCCGCCGCGCCCACGACCGCGCTCCCGCACCGAACCCGCGTGCCTCCATGGTGACCGCCAGGCGTGAGCCGCGCCTAATAGCCTGCACCATCAGCGCGAACATCTGCCCCGCACCGGTGCGCAGCCGCCCCCACGGGCCCTGCCCCGCGCCCAGCCCGCGGGCACGCCGCGCCTGCCCCAGCGTGTTCCACTCCCCAAATAGGATTCCCACCAGGCGCAGCGCCGCCAGCGCGGCCAGCACAAACCGTGCCGGGAGCCGGAAGGTCTGCGCCAGCGAATCCCCCAGGTCTGTGGGGTCGGTTGAGAGCACGAACGCGAACGTGGGCAGCACCATCGCCAGGGAGCGGAGCATCATTGAGACGGCGGCAGCCAACGAACCCTGCGTAATACTATTCACCCCGAAATCGAGGATCACGGGGCCGGTCTTATTCACCAGGATCGCCACACTCCAGCCGGTGCTGGCCACCGCCACCAGGATGGGCCAGGCGCGGGCCAGCAGGTTGACCGGGCGGAAACCCACCACCGTGAACCCCACCAGTTCGAGGACGAGCATGACGGTGGCGCTCACCGGGTCTTTAATGAGGATCGCCGCCAGGATAAGCACCACGGTGACCACGCATTTCACCCCCGCGTTCAGCCCGCCAAACCAGCTGTTCCGTTCGGCGCTTGGCCCGAAAAAGTCCGTGTTCATGCGCGGTTTCCTTCCTGAGCATCCCGGGCGGGCGCATCAAGGGTGATGCTCCGCCCGCCCAGGGCAGCCGTGAACTCCATATCGTGGGTGATAGACAGCACCGCCGTCCCTTCGGCCAGCAGCCCGCGAATAATGCGCACCAGCTCACCCCAGGTGTGGGCGTCCTGCCCGAACGTGGGCTCATCCAGGATGAGCACGCGGGGCGCGGTCGCCAACGCCGAGGCCACCGACAGGCGGCGTTTCTCCCCGCCGGAAAGAGTGAACGGGTTAGCGCCCAGCAGCCCGCTAAGGCGCAGCCGCTCAGCCAGGGACTCGGTGGCGGCAGCAAGCGCGCCCTCATCCACGGGCTCACGGCGTAAAGCGGCTAGGCGGCGCGGGCCCAGCTGCAGCTCCTCACGCACGGTGCCGCGCACGAACTGGTACTCGGGTTCCTGAAACACGTACCCGATTCGCCCAAGCAGCTGCGCCGGGTTCCATGAGGGCACGTCCCAGCTGGCGGGGTGCGCCTCGTGGGCGAGGTTTTGCAGCGCCGGATGCGCAGACAGGGTGCCGTCGGCGGCGTAGAGCAGCCCGGCCAGGGTGAGGGCAAGCGTTGATTTTCCTGCGCCGTTTGGGCCCAGGATACTCAGGTGCTCCCCCTGCCTGATGCTCAGGTTCACCCCGCCGCGCAGGGTGGGCATGCTGATGCGCACAGGTGCGGCATCCGGCATGGTTTTGAGCTGTTTACGGCGGGCACGCAACTGTTTTTTGGTGGGGTATTCCCGCGTGATAGCAAGGTTTTCGGCGGAGAGCAGCTCGGCTTTTGGCGCCGTTGGGGTGCCGGGTGTTTCGGGTACGTAGCCGGGCACCCACACGCCGTCGGCGATGAGGGTTTCGCGGGCCTCATCAAGCACCTGCTCGGGCGGGCCGTCGTGGGTGATGCCTCCGCCGGAGCCGAGCACGATCACGCGGTCCATGTGCTGCGCCCACACGCTCACCCGGTGCTCCACCACGATGAGGGTGGCCCCGGTGTGCGCGGCCGCCCGCACCACGGCCTCACGCACCTGCTGCACCCCCTGCGGGTCGAGGTTGGCGGTAGGTTCATCCAGCAGGATGGCGCGCGGGTGCATCGCCAGGATCCCGGCAAGCCCCAGGCGCTGTTTCTGCCCGCCGGAGAGGGCGCTGGTGGGGTGGTCCAGGCTCAGGTGCTCCAGGTTCACGGCGCTCAGGGCTTGGCTGACGCGCTCCCAGATTTCTTCGCGCGGAATGCACAGGTTTTCGGGGCCGAAAGCCACATCGTCGCCCACGCGGGCCAGCACCACCGACGACTCCGGGTCTTGCTGCATGAGCCCCACTATTCCGCGCGCATCGGCGGGCGCGTGCCCGTCGATGCGTGCAATACCGAGCTGGCTGTGCCCGTCATCATCGTGAATAACCCCCGCTAGGGCGTGCAGCAGGGTGGATTTCCCGGCGCCGGACGGCCCCAGCAGCAGCACTTTCTGGCCGGGTTCGATGCTCAGGTTAATCCCCGAAAACGCGGGTTTTTCACGGCCGGGGTGGTGCCACCCGAACCCGTCCAGTTCGATGCGCGCCCCCGCTGAGCCTGCTGGTTCTGCGGTGCGGTGCTGCCCCACGGTGGTGGTGTTCACGGTGTGCCTTTCTCCTGCAATAGTGAGGTGTTACGCCTGCACGGTGCGGGCTTGCGCCCCCGAGGCGAGGGAGGCGAGCACACCGGTTTTCGCGAGCGCCTTAGTGAGCGCCCACGAGCCGATACCGGACATTACCAGCCCCGAGAGCACGGAGCACACGATATAGATTGCGGCTTTGGTGGGGTCCATATCCGGGTAGTAGATGAGGATTTCGTTGCCGCCCATGAACAGCCCCGCAAGCGCACCGGCGAATACCGCCACCGGCAGGTTCCAGCGCCGGTATGCGAACACGGCAAAGGCGATTTCGGCGCCCACACCCTGGATGAGGCCCGCCAGCAGAATCTCACCGCTGAAAGCGCCCCCGGTCAGGAGCACGGAGATAATGGCGGCCACCACCTCGCAGTACAGTGCGGCACCGGGTTTGCGGATCAGGTACCCGCCGAGCACCCCGGCGAGCAGCCAGGCGCCGCCGATGAGGGGCTGGTATTCGGGGACGGCCGCGAAAATGGTTTTAGCGGCCGGGCTCACCCCAATATCCCACACCCAGAACACTACGGCGCAGGCTACCGCCACGACCGATACGATCACGATTTCGTTCACACGCCATGTGAGGCGAGATTTATGTGACATTTTTCCTCCCGTCGTTGGAAGGGGGACAGCCTCGCCCCGTGTATGTGGGCGGGGTTATCGAGAATAGTCGACTCCCTACACCGGTACTAACCGGATCAGGTTCGAGGGTCTGCGTAGCACTCTCAGCGCCGTAGGGCGCTCCCCTGTCGTTAATGCCCGGGTACCACCCGGGGTCCATACATATTCTACATACAGGTGAAGGCTTTGGTGAATCCCGCTCAAAGACCGTGTTCTGCCTAAGGAATAGCGGGTAATAGGCGTGAAGCTGCCCGAAAGTGGCTTTTGGTGTGGCGGGGCGGGTATCACACCCTGAAAAATCCGCTCCGGGTGCGCGTAACCTCGTAAAAGCATATACGCTAGAGGGTAGGGTATTTCTATCGAATGGAGAAACTATATGAACCCCGTCGCCAAAATCGCCATCACCGGTGTGAATATTGCCGCATCCGCTCTCGTAGGCAAGGGCCTGAGCTATGTGTGGAAGGGCGTTACCGGCAATGAACCGCCGACTATCGCCCCCGAATCTGAAGACACCGTTCGCAACGTTATTATTTGGGCGGTGCTCACCTCGGTGGTGGGTGCGCTGGTGAGCATTGGTATTGCCCGCGCCCAGCGTCGTTTCCTGCCCGCCCGGTAGCGCGTACCGTACCGTACACCGCCCGCTGATGCGGGTATTTTGAGGGGATGCGCGGGTTCGCCGCACCGGCCCGCGTGTCCTTATCTTTTCACACAAAACATCCCCGCGGAATGCGCACGGTCGCGCCCGCCTGACAGCTTTTCAAAGAACATGGCTACTACACCTGACCACAGCACCAGCCGCCGTTCGGTGGCCTCCTGGGTGCTTTGGGACGTCGGATCGTCAAGTTTCGACACCATCATGACCACCTTCATTTTCACGGTCTACCTCACCAGCGCATATTTCGGGTCTAAGGAGGGCACCTCTGCGGCGCTGTCGCTGGGGCTGACCATTGCGGGGTTTTTCATTGCCTTGTTGGCGCCGGTCACCGGCCAGCGTGCCGATAAAACAGGTAAGGGCGTCTTCTGGTTGGGTGTGAACACGCTGTCGCTGGTGGCGTTGACGGCGCTGTGCTTTTTCGTTGCGCCCTCCCCGGCGTACCTGTGGCTGGGGGTGAGCCTGGTGTCGGCGGCGAGCGTGTTCAGTGAATTCGCGTTCGTGAACTACAACGCTGTGCTTCCACGGGTTTCAACCCCGAATAATATTGGTAAAATCTCGGGTCTTGGCTGGTCGGCCGGGTACCTGGGCGGGGTGCTGGCGCTGGGCGTGGTGCTGTGGGGGTTCGTGCTTGAACCGAATGGGCTGCGGCTCAGCACCGACGATGCGTTCAATATCCGTGCGGTCGCCCTGTTCTCGGCGTTCTGGTGCCTGGTGTTCTGCCTGCCGCTGCTGGTGCGGATGCGGCGCCGGGAACGGTTTCTGCCGGAGGTGCTGCCCGTGCGTGAGCTGAAGTTCTTAGAACGCGGTTTTACGCGGCTTTCCCCGGCCCGCCAGGGCGGGCTGTTCGCCTCGTACCGGGAGCTGTGGCGCACCATTGTGCGGCTGCAGAAGAGCGCCCCGCAGACCCTGTACTTTCTGCTGGCAAGCGCGGTGTTTCGTGACGGGCTGACCGGCATTTTCACGTTCGGCGGTATCCTGGCGGCGGGCACGTTCGGTTTCACCACTTCTGATGTGATTATTTTCGGTATTGCCGGTAACGCCGTGGCCGCTATTGGTGCGGTCCTTGGCGGGTACCTGGACGACTACCTGGGGCCGAAGAAAATTATTGTGTTCTCGCTGGTGGGTATTCTGCTGGCCGCCACCCCGCTGCTGCTGTTCCCGTACCCGGGCACGTTCTGGGTGTGCGCGCTGGTGCTGTGCCTGTTTGTGGGCCCGGCGCAGTCGGCATCCCGCACGTTCCTGGCGCGTATTGCCGACCCTGGCACGGAGGGTGAGCTGTTCGGCTTGTACTCCACGACCGGGCGGGCCACAAGCTTCTTAGCCCCCATGCTGTTCGGTGTTTTCGTGGTGATTTTCAACGCCCAGGTGTGGGGCATCTTGGGGATTATGATCGTGATTCTGGCCGGGCTGCTCATGCTCCTGCCGCTGGAGTCGCCGGAGGCGCTGCGGCAGCGTAAAGCCCGCCGGCTGGAGAAGAAACAGGTGAAGCGGGAGAGGAAAGAGCAGAAGGCCGCCCACCGGCGGTAGGGGCAGCATACCGCAGCGCACCGGCCGCATCACAGAGTTATTTTGTGATGCGGCCGGTGCGTTTGTGCCTAGTTAGTCTGCGGTTCAGCCTACTCGGTGGCTTCCGCGTTTTGAGTGGTATCCCCTGCGGGAGTCCCATCGGCGTCTTCTGCGGTATCTTCTGCGGCGGTTTCGCTACCGGGAGCGCCCTCTTCGGAGGCGGCCGCATCCGGGTCGGCGGCATCCAGTTCAGCCGGTTCAGGGTTTGTGTACAGCGGGTCATCCACCGTGCGCACCGTCAAAATACCCGCCTCAGAAAGCTGCGTGATCACCGTATCGTACGCATCCCGCGGCAGACCCTCAAACAGTTCGCACAGCAGCTCATAGTGCTTCTCTGAAGAGATCTGCTGCTCAGCAGCGATCCAGCATTCGGCTGCGAACCCCGACAGCTCGTTCAGGGCCTCACCGCGGTGCAGCAGGAACGTCTCCTCCCCCACCAGGTACCCCTCACTACCGGGCGCACGGGCCACCGTCACAGTACCGTTAGCGAACACGTTCGGCAGGGCGTCTGCAGGCTCAAACGTCTGGTACCCTTCAGCCTCACGCTCCGGCAGCCCCTCACCGCTAAGCAGCTGATACACCAGCGGCTCAGCCTGCTGCACCTCCGAATACACCAGACGCCACGCACCGCCGCTTTCAATAATCACGTCGGCGATGCTGCGCAGCCCCTCACGGGTGAACATCAGCCCCGAGGTCTGCTCACAGATCGTCATAAGCGCCTGCGCCAGCGGCACCGGCTCAATACGCGGGGAGGTCGGCTCGTCACGGCGGTCAATGATCACCACACGCTCAAGACGGTAGCTGTGATCATCCGCAGCAACCACGTTCAGCCCCAGCTCGGCGGGGTTCTGCTGCTCCTTCGGTTCGTCGGGGGCAACAATGACCGACAGCGGCTTCGGGTACGGCACCACAGCACCGGTGGTGCGCTCAATAATGGTGGTCTCATCCGTCAGGTACGCCAAACGCTGCCCCAGGTAGCGGGAGGCGGTGGTTTTACCGCTGCCGGATGCCCCCACCAAAGTAATGGCACGCTTCGTGGCGGGGTCACCAATGGCGGCAGCATGCAGCAGCACCTTAGAACCACCCACCAGCTGCTGAATCATAGCGACCGTGAGCATGGACGTCATGGACTGCAGCGCCTCAGCCTCACGGGTGACGTTCACCATCTGCATAGTCTCGAAACCGTTCATCAGCTGCGGGACCTCATCAAACAGGTTTCTGCTGCCATCATGCGCCACGAGCATATGCGCCACGGAGCGGGTCGCCTCAATAGCCGCCTCAACGCTCTCATACAGCACCGGGTCGAGGGTAGCCCAAATCTGCTCCACCTTGCTCACGAACTGCTCGTCAGCGCCGGGACCAAACACCACCTTCAGTTGGGCGCCAGCGGGCCGCACAACCATTGTAGGGAACAACAGTATTCTCTTTTCTCTTAGCCATCAGGACAATAAACCCCGGCTAATCTGCGGGATTCTCAGTAACGGGAATCTCGGTACGGTGAAAGTTCAAATAGCTGCGCGAAGCCGTGGGCCCGCGCTGACCCTGGTAACGGTTGCCGTAAGCGCCCGAACCGTAAGGGTGCTCAGTCTCGCTCGTGAGCCTGAAGAAGCACAACTGGCCCACTTTAGAACCCGGCCACAGCATGACCGGCAGGGTCGCCATATTCGACAGTTCCAGGGTCACATGCCCCGAAAAGCCTGGGTCAATAAACCCGGCCGTGGAATGCGTCATCAAACCCAGACGCCCCAGCGACGACTTTCCCTCAAGACGCGCCGCCACATCCGACGGCAACGTCACCTTCTCGTAGGTTGAGCCAAGAACGAACTCACCCGGGTGCAGAATAAAAGGCTCATCAGGGGCAACCTCAACCAGGCGGGTGAGGTCTTCCTGCGGCTGCGACGGGTCAATGTACGGATACTTGTGGTTATCGAACAGCCTGAAAAAACGGTCGATGCGCACATCAACACTGGCTGGCTGAATCATCGAGTCGTCGAACGGGTCGAGCACGATGCGCCCGTCAGCAATTTCCTGTCGTATATCGCGGTCTGAGATAAGCACTCTCTAAGGATACCTAGTGTATCCCCTCCCGTGCGCACCGAAGCGCCGCAAATTTTAGGGCGTGCCGCACAATTGCGCACACATCGGTTCTGAACAGCACGGCGGAGGGGCACTACCGGGCGGGGTGATAAGGCACGCACCCGGCCGGTATGCGAAAAACCCAAACACACGCTACACTAGATATGTCCATTACGGATACGCGGCTGTAGCTCAATGGTAGAGCGCACGCTTCCCAAGCCTGATACGCGGGTTCGATTCCCGTCAGCCGCTCCACTTAGGTCTCCAACCGTTAGGCTGGAGACCTCTTTTTAGGCTTCCCGGGAATCGCTTACGCTAAAAAATCGCCCCATCAGGGACGATTTTTTACCTCCAGCCCGTCAGCCACTCTTAATGCTCTGGTGTTTACCAGGACTTTTTTATTTTCCCGACTAGACCAATCCCGCGAGCAGGTGGTTTTTGGCAGCGTGTCAAAGCAATAAAACGCCGCCAAGAACCACGATAAAGGTTCTGTGCTAGCCTGAATGAGAAATATCTGCGTGTGCCGCGTCGTCGCAAAATCACCACAACGCCCGCGTGAGCACGCAGGAAGTACTACTTTCACAGTCGAATCGTGGTCCCATGACAACCAACAGCACCGCCAAAACCACCACACCTTTAGACCTTTCACTGTATCTGGTCACCGGCAAAAACCCCGTCGAAACGGTGCGGCGGGCACGGCATGCTACCTGTATACAGGTGCGTTCCAAGCCCATCAGCGCCCGCGACCTTTACGCCCTTGCCGAAGAGATTGCGCGCATCGCACTCCCCCACCAGAAAATACTGATTGATGATCGGGTGGATGTTGCCCTTGCCCTGCGCGCTCGCGGGGTGCGCATCGACGGGGTGCATATCGGCCAAGACGACTTGCCCGTCGCCGATGCCCGCCGTCTGCTGGGCGAGCACGCCATTATTGGGCTCACCACCGGCACCCGCGAGCTTGTTGAGCGCGCTAACACCGTTGCGCACCTGATCGACTACATTGGTGCCGGGCCGTTCCGCCCCTCCCCGACCAAAGCCTCAAACCGCCCGCCGCTGGGTATTGAAGGGCTGCGTGAACTTGCCGAGCTCTCGAAGGTTCCGGTGGTCGCTATCGGCGATATTTGGCCCCAGGACTGCCCGAGCATCCGCGAAACAGGGGTTGCCGGGGTTGCAATGGCGCGTGCCTTCGTGGAAAACCCGGAGTTGCAGGCATAATCATGGCAGAGGTTATTACCGTGGTGGGCGGCGGAGTTATTGGGCTGGTAACCGCCTTTGAGCTTACCGAACGCGGCCAGCGGGTGTGCGTCTATGACCCAACCCCCGGCGAGCGCGGCACGGGCGCCAGCTATTGTGCGGGCGGGATGCTCGCGCCTATTGCCGAGGTGCAGTTTCAGCAGGATGCGCTTTTCCCGCTCATGGTTGCCAGTGCGGATGCGTACCCTTCGCTCATGCGCAGGCTCGCTGCGGTGACGGATGCACCCACCGGCTACGATACGACCGGCACGTTGGTGGTGGCGGGTGACCGTGCGGATGCGGCGCATCTGCGCAATGTTTCTGAGTATTACCGTTCGCTCAACCGCAGTGCCGAGGCGATTCCCGTGAGCCGGGCGCGCGCCCTGGAACCTGCACTTGCCCCGGATTTGGCGGGTGCGGCGTTGATTGAGGGCGATCATCAGGTGGCGCCCCGGCTGTTTATGCAGGCTCTCGTGAAGGCGCTGAAGGCGCGCGGGGTCGAGTTTGTGCGTGAGCGTGTGGATGACCCGGATTTTGGGGATATTGTGTGCACCGGTTTGGGCGCGGCGGGCCAGTACCCCTTGCGGCCGGTTTACGGTGATATTCTGCGTTTGCAGGCACCGCATCCACTGGTGGAGCATGTAGTACGCGGGTTCGTGAACGGGCGGCCCGTTTATGTGATTCCACGACCGGGCGGTGAGGTGTGTATCGGTGCGACAAGTCGCGAGGACACGCGCACACACCCCGGTGTGGACGGCGTGTATCAGCTGCTCAAAGATGCGATTCGGGTGGTTCCTGCGGTGGAGGAATGCGAGCTCATTGAGGCGAATGTGGGGGTGCGCCCCGGAACCCCGGATGATCTGCCGATCTTTGGCGACCGTACCACGGCGACCGGGCGACGGCAGCTGATCTCGAACGGGTATTTTCGGCACGGAATTTTACTGGCAGCACTCGCGGGGAAAGCCGGTGCGGAGGTGTTTTTGGGCGGGGATATTCCGCCGGAGTTTGCGCCCTGCTCCCCGAAGAGGTTTGAGCACTGATACGCGATTTGCTAGTACATACCGCCAGTTTATGCACCAGAAACGAGAGGAATAACCCATGAAAATAACCTATAACGGCGAACTATTAGATATTTCAACCACGAATCTTGAGGCGCTGATTCTTCAGCAGGCGGGCACCGATCAGGGTGTCGCTGTCGCACTCGATGGTGCCGTGGTGCCGCGTTCACGGTGGGCAAGTACCGAAGTACCCGAGGGCGCTAGGGTCGATGCGCTGACCGCAGTTCAGGGCGGGTAAAAGCCATGATTATTGCTGAGAAAGAGTTCTCATCCCGGCTCATTATGGGTTCCGGTGGCGCCACCAGCATGGACCTGCTCGAAAAAGCGCTGGTCGCATCCGGCACCGAGATGACCACGGTCGCGATGCGCAGGCACGCCTCAGGAACCCCTATTTTTCCGCTTCTGACCAGGCTCAATATTGCGCCTCTACCCAATACGGCAGGGTGCCGTACCGCACGCGACACCGTTATCACCGCCCGGCTCGCGCGCGAAGCCTTGGGGACAAAGTGGATTAAGGTTGAGGTGATTAGCGACGAAGACACCCTGCTGCCGGATGTGTGCGAGACCGTGACCGCCTGCGAAACGCTGGTGGCGGAAGGGTTCACGGTCATGGCGTACACCTCTGATGACCCGGTGATCGCCAAGCGTCTGGAGGATGTGGGAGTCGCGGCGGTCATGCCGCTCGGCTCACCCATCGGCACGGGGCTGGGCATTTTGAACCCGCACAATATTGAGCTGATTTGCTCCCGCGCCACGGTTCCGGTGCTGCTGGATGCGGGAGTCGGCACCGCCTCGGACGCCGCGTTTGCGATGGAGCTCGGCTGCTCGGGTGTGCTGTTGGCCTCGGCAGTCAACCGTGCGCAGGATCCGGTGGCGATGGCGCAAGCCATGAAAGCAGCCGTTGAGGCAGGCCATCTGGCGCGAGGCGCGGGCAGGATTCCTCAGCGCGAGCACGCGAAGGCTTCCTCCCCGGCGGAGGGTCTGGTGTCATGGATGTGACCTCACATGATCGCCCTTCGGTGCCTGAGGCACCGCAGATTCTAGCACCACAGGACCCCGCGCAGGCGCAGGCTCTCGAAGCAGAACGCATATCGCGGCAGGATCGTCTGCCCGGTTTCGACCAACAGGCGGTCGCCAATGCGCATGTGCTCGTTATTGGTGCGGGCGGCCTGGGGTGCCCCGTGGTGCAGGCGCTCGCCGCCGCCGGGGTCGGGTCGATTGCGCTCGTCGATCACGATGTGATTGAGCTGTCGAATCTGCAGCGCCAGCCATTGTTCGGGATCGCCGATTGCGGCCGGGCAAAGGCTGAGGTTGCTGCGCATCGTGCCCGCGAGATTGCCCCGGCGCTGAGGGTGAGGGTGTATCGGCGGTACCTGGAGGCGTCCTGGATTCTTGACCTGTTCGCCGATGAGAACCCTGCGGTGATCGTCGATTGTACCGATACGTTTGCGACTAAATATTTGATTGCCGATGCCGCCGAGATAACCGGTATTCCGCTGGTGTGGGGGTCGGTGCTGCGGTATCAGGGCAGCGTGAGCGTCTTCCGCACGGGGTCGGCGCATCTGCGCGATCTGTTCCCTACAACTCCCGCGACCTTGGAATCCTGCGCCGAGGCGGGGGTGCTGGGCGCTACCACGGCGGTGATTGGTTCGCTCATGGCGACGGAAACGCTCAAGTTCCTGGCGGGGCTGCCCACGCTTGAGGGGCGGCTGCTCACCTACGAGGCGTTGAGTGGTACCATCCAGAATTTTGCGCTCTCCCCTGACCCGGAGCGTGTGCCCGTGACGGATTTGAGCGCCTACGAACTGCCGAAAATTCTGCTGGATGTGCGTGAGCAGGGCGAACGTGAAACCCAGGTGAAGTACCCGGATTCTTTGCACCTTCCGCTGTCTGCGGCTACCGAGGATGCGGTGCGCGCCATGTTGAAGCCACTCGCCGGGGAGCGCGTGGGCGTGTTTTGTAAGTCTGGGGCACGCGCAGCGAAGTTTATGAAGGATTGGGGTGCGGTTGCAGCAGATTATGGGGTGAGGCTCGCTGGGGTGTAGCCCACCATCGTGCGGCTTCTTCACGCCGTGAAGGGGTGAGCCACAAGCGTTATGAACCTGAAAACAGGAAAATAACGTTTACATTAAACTTTAAGGTTTGCTGAGTAAATGCTTGAGATTTATGGCACAGGTCTTCTAGGGTAGATGGGGAGACATCCCCTACCGAAAGGGCCTACCATGACCACCGATAATAAAGGCCTCTCCCGCCGCAAGCTCCTCAAGGCAGGCGCTATAGGTGTCCCCGCCGCAGGTGTACTCGCCTTCGGCTCCACCCTGGTCACCGCAACCTCCGCCAACGCTATCTCCACCGACGGCTGGTGGGGCTCCGAAACCTCGGCAGGGCTGCAGCGGTTCATGAACGCCATCATGACTGCAACCTGGTCTGACGAAGATGGAGAAGTAACTGCAATCCCCACAGTTGTTGACGGAGTCATCAGCTCCCAACCTTCGAGTATGGCGCCTGCTTGCCCCGGAATCGTCGGCGGCTGGGAATGGGTAGAATCCAATCAAGCAACAGGCTCCCCCACCATCCACGTTATGAACGCCTGGCTGGATGGCGTGACTCCTAAACAATATGCGGGATTTGAGGCCGGTCATACCTGGAAGGGTTCTTACAAGATCGGCTACGGTATCATCAAGCGCCTACAAGGACACTACGGTGTCTCTCAGGACGGCCGTCTCGACGCCCCCTCCCGGACTATTCAGGCTCTGCAAAACGAAATCAACCAGTACGTCTAAAGTTCTTACGAATTTTAGTGTTCGCATGATGTAGTTGTAAGGAGTTTTCGTTATGACGAATGAACACACCGGATTTTCCCGCCGCAAGCTCCTCAAAGCAGGTGCCGTGGGTGTTCCCACCGCCGGTTTGATTGCTTTCGGTTCCACTCTTGTGACCGCAGCACCCGCCAACGCTATCTCCGCTGACGGCTGGTGGGGATCTGAGACCTCAGCAGGGTTCCAGCGCTTCATGAACGCAGTTATGGGTGCAAACCTTGTTGTCGATGGGGTTATCAGTAGTCAGGATGCAGCTATGCAGACCTGGTGCCCTGGAATCGTCGGTGGTTGGGAATGGGTTCCCTACTACCAGGCCACGGGTTCACCCACTATAACCTACATGCATAAATGGCTGGGCAACAAGGCTACAGACGGCAAGTTTTCTCCGACTGACATTGCTGCGCTTCAGAAGCACTACGGTGTCTCCGTAGATGGCTCGCTCGACGGTCCATCCCAGACCATCAAGGCTTTGCAGAACGAAATCAACCAGTGGGTTTAGAGGTTTCTTCTTCATACCTTCCACCCATACCCTGCCTAGCTGGGGCGCGTTTTTTCTCCTTATGGGATGCGCCCCAGTTTAGGTGTCATTATCCGCTTTACAGGCCTCAACACATGAAAAGGAAGAAATTATGACTCTTGAGAACACCAGACTTTCCCGCCGTAAGCTCCTCAAGGCAGGCGCTATAGGCGTTCCCGCCGCAGGCGTACTCGCCTTCAGTTCGACCCTCGTGACCGCGACTTCTGCAAACGCTATCTCCACCGACGGCTGGTGGGGATCTGAAACTAGCGCGGGACTGCAGCGGTTCATGAACGCAGTTATGGGTGCAAACCTTGTTGTCGATGGGGTCATTAGCTCCCAGCTTTCGTACATGGCACCTGCGTGTCCTGGAATCGTCGGCGGCTGGGAATGGGTGCCAAGTGACGCAAAAGGCTCTCCCACAATTTATTATGTGCACAAATGGCTAGGATGGCGAAACCCTAATCGTTATTTCCGCGACGCAACCATTGAGAAGTTACAAAGTCACTATGGTATCTCCCCAGATCGGCGCCTTGACGGTCCTTCCCAGACCATCCAAGCTTTGCAGAACGAAATCAACCAGTACGTCTAAGTTCTTGTGAATTTCAGTATTCGCATGGATGTAGTCAGTACGTTATGTGTAAGGAGTTTTCGTTATGACGAATGAACACACTGGATTTTCCCGTCGCAAGCTTCTCAAGGCAGGTGCTATAGGCGTTCCTGCGGCAGGGCTGGTAGCCTTTGGATCCACCCTCGTGACCGCGACTTCTGCAAACGCCATCTCCACCGACGGCTGGTGGGGATCAGAAACTTCGGCAGGTTTCCAACGGTTTTTAAACACAGTAGTGCCCCCTAGCAACAAGATTGTCGGTGGTCGCATTAATCTCGTTGTTGACGGAGTTATTAGCGACCAGCCTTCAAGCATGGCGTCTTCCTGCCCAGGAATTGTCGGCGGCTGGGAATGGGTTAATGAACCCGTGTATGGGTCTCCCACGATTAACGCAATGGCCATATGGCTAAATCTCTCCTGGGCAGCCCCTTTCATTAACTCGACCTTCATCAATGCGTTGCAACAGCACTACGGAATCTCCCCGGACGGCCGCCTTGATGCACCTTCCCAGACCATCAAGGCTCTGCAGAACGAAATCAACCAGTGGGTTGGGTAAATTAACTAATCCCCAAGCCGCACCAGGCACCGGCTGTTAGGTTCGGTACCTAAAAAGGCTCTTTATTCCAATAAAGCGGGTTCTCTAATGCTTTATTGAAATAAAGAGCCTTTTTTGGCGAAAAATTAGGGGACTATTTATCGATACTCAGCATCACCTTGGGGCGTTCCCGCTCCCCCTCTTCCAGGCGCTCGAAGGCGGCCTGCGCATCGTCAAGGCTGTAGCTGTGGTCGATGAGCGCGCCCAGCTTGTCCCGGTGCTCCCACACGAACTGCGCGGCAGCCGCATAGTGGTCGATGCCGTGGCGCACACCCACCAGGTACTGCCCCCGCAGGGCAAGCTCTGAGGCGTCAAGGCCGGTCTGCGCTGGCGGGAAGCCAATCAGCACCGCCGCGCCCCCGTTCCTCAGCAGGGACGGCGTGGCCTGTAGCGCCGCAGCGGAGCCGGAGCACTCCCACACAGCATCCCAGTCCCCAGAGGGGAGCGAGTCCACCGTTTTATAGGCCCTAATCCCAAGCTCGGCAAGGTGCACGGGCTGTGAGGGATCAACCACCGCCACCTCAACGGGGTACTGCTCCAGCACGAGTGCCGCGAGGGTGCCGATCGTGCCGCCGCCCAGCACAAGTACCCTGTCCCCGAGTTCCGGGGGGGCTTTCGCCAGGCCCTCCAGAACCGTCACGAGAGGCTCGATCAGAATATATTCAGGATGCGGTTCTGCGCCCGGGCCGTCGTCAATAACGGTCAGCACGTGCGCTGGCATCACAAGCTTTTGCGCCGCCGCCCCACCGTGCTCATAGAGACCAACTTCGCGCAGGTTCGTGCAGAGGTTCCGACGCCCGCGCTGGCAAAAATCGCATATCAGGCAGGGAATCATGGTGCTTCCGGTGACCACCGCACCGGGTTTCAGCTGAGTGCCGTGAACAGTCTGCGGCGGAGTTTCGATCACGCCCACCCACTCATGCCCGTAATGGTGCGGGTACTCGGTCAGACCGCGCCGCAGATAGTTTGAGGTGCCGTCGTACAGCTCAAGGTCGGTTCCACAGATGCCCGCATAGGCAACCCGGATGAGGGCCTCATCAGGTTGTTGGGGGTGGGCATCGTTGATCTCACACGCTTCGGCGCTTCGGATTCCGGTGATAAAACTGGCTTTCATCGTTTTTCCTCCCCTTCTATAAGCCTGGTTGCTGACGCTGCACCTATTCGACTTCCACGTGCCCGCCGGAGCAGGTAATGTACACGCTCGGCTGGTTCTCGGCATCGTACGAGTCGCCGGTGCGGCACTGTTTTCCGAATATTTCTACGCTGCCGGTTGCCTCCCGCACCCGGTAGCCGGGCATCTCATCAAACGTGCCCACCGTGAGCACCGCCCCGCCAGCCACTTTAAGGCTTGCGTCCTCATCAACGGTACAGTTCGCCAGCAGGACCGACGCCGATGACGCCCGCGCCTGAACGTGTGAAAAGTCAGAGTTCCTGCACCGGATGGTGCCTTCGGTGGCGGCCAGGTCGGCGTAGCTGGCGCGCATCCCGCCGATAGTGCAGTACGAGCTGGTGCGCACCCGTAACGCGTCAAGGAACGTCCCGGTGGGGACGGTGATTTTTACCCTAGGGCGTGTCAGAAAGTGCAGCAGTGACGGGCGGGTTGCGAAGGGTGACTGCCAGTAGTGTTCTGTCTGGGTGAGCTGTATGGCGCCTTCGTCGGTGCGCACGGTGAAAAGCTCTGCATGGGGCACCTCAATAGTTGCGTTTTTGTCGGTTGTTGCGAATATGTCGGTCTCAAGATCAAGTATTTCAAGGGCCAGGGATTTAGGTTCAGTGACGACTATGGACATGGGAAACCTCCACTGCAACGGTAGCGACGGGCGCTGATGCGCCTCACCGCAGGGTTCAGGCAGTACGCACGAACCTGTACAGGTGTACGTTGGGTGGTGCCGCATCCGGCGCCCCGTTTACCCGTATTTTACCCCTGTCACTTGAAACTTTTCTAAAGCGCTAGTGTAACGGTGTGTGTGACAGATCTCCCTATTTATATGCATGGTGGGGCCTAACATATCCGCCCGGGGGCTTAAAAATATTCGTCTTTACACACTTGAAATTCATTCGCTCACACGTTTTTTCGCACCTCGGGACGCTATTTTTTAAAAATGATGTGCACAGCCTTGCAATTAAAGCGCATCTTTATACGTAACGAGAGTAGTATGGGAAGGACAACAATTTTCTGGCCCCAATTTTTCAAGGACTCATGACTCCTCTTCTGCTTTGCACTTCTATCCTTGTTGTTACTCTCACGGCCAGCGGTATCGCTAAGGCTAAAGACCCTTCTAGCACCGTTGAAGGTATTCTGAACTTAGGTTTAGACTCGGTTGCGCCGCTGAAGCTCACCCCTGCTGTACTGCCGTGGGCTGAGCTGGTGCTCGCCGCAGGGCTTCTGTTCGCCCCCGGCCCGCTGTTCCCGGTGTTCGCCATAGCCTCGTGTGCGCTCATGGTGTTCTACCTGGTGGTGATCGCTCGGGCGTTGGCTACCGGCCGCACCGAAGGCTGTAACTGTTTTGGGAAGAAATCGGCGGCACCGGTGAGCCGTTACACGCTGATCCGTAATATTGCGCTGACCATTGCGGGCATTCTCACTGTGGTGGCTTCGTTTGTTGGCGGGAAGGCAGTGGTGTATGAGCTGGTGGGCCTTAACGGTTCCGGGTGGCTGTGGGCTGTTGGCGCAGCCTTGATCGCGCTGACCCTGTGGGCTATTCAGCGGGGCGAGTCCCTGGCCGAGCCCGCCCCGGATATTCCCGAGGTGGTGCTGCCCTCCGCAGCTGATGAGTCCGAGGATTATGTGCGGGTGCCCATCCCTTACGCCTCTATTTACACGACCGATGGGCGTGTGACCACCCTGCGCGATATGTCCCGAGTGCAAGCGCGTGTACTGTTTTTCGCTTCTCCCACGTGCGGTTCTTGCACCCCTATTTTGAAGACCATTCCCCGGTGGCAGAAGCTGCTGCCGCAGCTGGGTTTGCACCCCGTGTTCAGCAGTGAAGAGAAGATTCGTCAGGCCCATAAGCTGGAGAAACTGGATGAGGGCGTTGAGGCGCTGGTGGATCCTAAGCATGCGGCAATGCACAACTTTGGCCGCGGCACCCCAATGGCCGTGATCCTGGGTTCCGACGGGATGCTGGCGGGCGGCCCCGTAGCGGGAACGAGCGACGTGAAGCAGCTTATGGATGATCTGCTGGTTGAGTTCGGCGCCATTAAAGACCCGAACGCCCCCAAGGAGGCGCAGCCCGCTCAGGCCGCCGCTTCGGCGTCGGCAGCAGGAGCCTCAGAGCAGCGCGCACCAGTGCAGGGCGGCTCGGCGACTCAGGCCCCGGCCCGATCCGCCGCTGTGGACAATGTCTCGCACGGTCAGGTGGGCCGCACCGCACCGGTGCAGCAGAATGTTCCTGCTTCCGAGCAGCCGACCCAGCCTCAGGCTGCCGTGTCGAAATCCCAGAATGCGCAGCAGCCAGCACCCGTGAAACAGGATACACAGCTCGCGCAGGGCCGGGGTGCTTCCACGCAGCAAAACGTCGCAGCTCAGCGGCAGACCACAGCTCAGCAACAGGCCACAGCGCAACAGCATGATGCAGCACAGCGGCAGAGTGCATCCCAGCAGCAGCCCGCAGCGCCCCAACAGGGTACGGCCGCTGGGGTTGCGCCCGCGCAGAGTTCGACGCAGCCCCAAAAAACCGCGAAGAATACGGCTGTGCAGCAGCCTGCCGCGGCTTCTTCAACGGCATCGAAAGAGGCCGCTGCACAGCAGTCAAAGCAGCAGAAGGCTCAGGACGCCTCCTCCCCCGCTCAGAAAGCTCAAACGTCAGCCCCGGCAGCTTCTACCGCTCAGGCGTCTGGGGACTTGGCGCAGGCCACTGCTCCGGTGCCGACGCAGAAGCCCAACGATGCCACCGAGCCCCTGACCCAGGTGGGGCAGCAGAAAGCCTCCCGGTCGCAGCAGGGCGGCACCGGCTCGGGCCAAACCGCACAGCAGACCCAGCCTGCACGTGTACAGCCCACACAACCCGTGAATAAGCCGCAGCCTGCAAGCGGCGGTGCGGAGGCGGCCAAGACCACCAGCACCACGAAAACGTACCGGCTGGGGATGCGGCAGCAGGCGGTGCGCGCTAAATCCGCAGGCGCTCAGTCAGCACCGGCTGGCTCTTCCGCCGGCGTGGTGACTTCTCCTTCTGCTAGTTTCAACGGGCCGCGTAAGCGGTACACGCCGGGGGCCAGCATGCTCAAGTCGCGGCGTTCCCCCGCCGAACTGTCGGTGCCTCAGGCTGCTACGCGCCCGCCTCTGAAGCCCAGCTCACGTGCCGCTTCTGCCTCTATGGCGAAGCTGCGCAGCCAGCAGATTATTCAGAAGGCGGCGGCAAAGAAGTAGACTGTTAGAGGGCGCCCGCACAGCAGGTATACCGGGTCGCATAAAGAGCGCAGTGATGCTCTTTATGCGGCCCGTGTTCTGCTCCCACGCGGCCCCGCCCGCAACGAAGACGTGCACACACTTCCACCCTATAGAAAGGCAACTGATGGCTGAGATACAGTTCAATGCCCCTGGCGAGCGCGAAAAGTCGCTGTGGCTCATTAAGAAGGAAAACGACCCGGGCCACTCACAGTGGTATATTGAGCGTTTTAAGCAGATGGAGGCTGAGGGTAACGACTTGGGCGGTGAGTCACGTGTTCTGGATGCGATGGCTTCCCGAGGGGCAAAAATCCTGGATGCCGGGTGCGGCCCGGGCCGGGTGGGCAAGCAGCTGCACGCGCTGGGACACCGCGTCACCGGTGTGGATATTGACCCTGAGCTGATTGATGAGGCGACCCGTGTGTGCCCCGAGGCTTCCTGGGTCACCGCTGATTTGGCGGATTTGCCGCAGGCTCTTGGGTTCAACGGTGATGCCGGTCAGGACGGGTTTGAGCTGCTGGTGTGTTCGGGGAATGTGATGGGCTTTTTGGCGCGTTCTACCCGGTACCCTGTGGTTGAGAATTTTTATCGGGTGCTGGCCCCGGGCGGCCGGGCTGTAGTGGGGTATGGTTCCGGCCCTGGGCGGGATTATTCGTTTGAGCAGTTCCTTGCGGATGCGCGTCAGGCTGGTTTTACTGTGGATGCCACCTACAGCACCTGGGATTTGCGTCCTTTCACCGAGGATTCGGAGTATTTGGTGGCGGTTCTTTCGCGGGCTAAGTAGGGTGCATCTAAGCTTCGGGGGCGGTATGTTCGACAGCATACCGCCCCCGTTGCGTTGTGTAGGTGGCTTCTATGAGGAAATCAGGTGGATGGCGCGTGCTGTTTCTTCGGGCAGTAGCGCCCCGGCTCCCAGCAGCAGGATGACGAGCGCGGCGACCACGGCGATGGTGGCTGAGCGCCAGCCAGGGTGCAGCTCGTTAAAGGTGATCAGGTGCGGGTGCAGTTTATCAATATCGAGCACGTTCGCTTTCTGGTAGACGGTGGTCTGCTCCGAGAGTTTTGAGGAGACGGTGCGCATTGTTTTTGCATCCCAGACGCGCCCGTCCAGGCGCATGAGCGGTTTCTTGTTTTTGCCGATGGCCCACATGGCGGGGACGGGGCGGTACCGCAGCCGCCCCATGCCGGTGGTTTTTTTGCCGTGCGCCTGCTTGGGGTAGAGCTTTTCAACAAGGATGGTGTGGTCTATGTTTTTGAGCGGCACGGCTTTCCAGCCGATGAGGCGGGCACGCAGCACGTGGGTGTCGGTCAGGGCCACAATGGTGGGTTTGAGCACCGAGTAGAGGCTGATACCGGCGCAGAACGCGATGAGCAGCGTCACTATGGTGTAGGGCAGGGCGGGCCGTTTGTAGCCGAGGAAGGCGAGCGCGGCGATGAGTGTGAGGGTGCCCGGTAGTGCCGCTTCGACGCGCCTGCCGTAGGAGCGGATGCGCGGGTGGTAGATGTGCTCGGCGGTGCCGTGTTTGCTGCTGATTTCATGTGCGCGTTCTGCCATACTCTCCACTTTAGTGGTATGAGCGCTCATAGCCTAGTGGGGCGCGCGGTTTCTGCCGCGCGGGCACATGGTTTTCTTGGGTGCAGCCGGTCTTAGCGTGGGTGCTTCGGATGCGGGGCGTTTATCTGCCGTTACGGGAGCTGGGGATAATACCGGCGGTGTTTCAGAAGGAGACGCGCACGGATTTCGCGTCTACCTCGGCCATGCCTTTGAGTGTGAATGGGATTTCTTTTGTTATTTCTTTATGGGTTCCCGTGTATAAATCTAGCTGCTCGAACGAGATTTTTACTTTGCCTTCTGCGGGTGAGAGTTTCCACATTTTGTCTGATTCTGCGGTTACTTTCGGCTGCGGGTATTCAATAACTGACCATTTCACTGCCCCGTCCACTCGCCCACCGAAGGAGTACTCAAATGGGCATCCGGACGGGTATAGGGTATTTTGGGCCGCGCATTTATCAACGTAGGAACGCACCTGGGTTTGTACGGATTCCAGCGCCTTTTCGCTTGGTTCCAGGGCTATATCGGCCTGGGAGGATGCATCCGCTGTGAGCACCTGCTGCACGCTTTTTGAGGTGGTGTACACTGCGGAGTCGTAGGCGACCGTGTACACCCCGGGGTAGAATACCGGGAATGATGCCTCGCCCTGATCGACGGCGACTTTACGGTTATTCACGGTGGCCGCCTCAACCCCCGCGATTTTCACTTTGAGGGTGGGCAGCTCCCCTGCCTCAATATCCCAGCGGTCGAAGACCCCCCAGTGGGTGCCCGCTTGGTGGAGCCGGAAATCGGTGTGTTCGCTTTTGCCGTCAATGGTGTAGGAGGCGCGCACTGTTGCTTTATTGCCGTTGGGGTCTTTTTCTATGACGTCAATCTGCACATCTTTGAGGGTTGAGGCTGCACGCCGCAGCGTGTCGCCGTCGAGCATAGCGGGGTCTCCGTCGGGGATTCTGGCCCCGAGCAGCCCCAGCGCGTATGAGCCGTTACCCGTTTGGAGTGCGTGGAAATATTCGCGTACTTTCCCCTCCGGTCCGTACACCAGTTTATTGGTGGCGAAAAGCGCGCCAGCGGCCGCCACGAGGGACACAATAACGCCAATAACCCAGGCAGTCAGGAGCTTCTCGACGGGAGAGTGAATACGCATAGATAAAGAATAGCTCACAGTGAGTACACTATTAGTACGTATGTAATTCCCGTCATACCGTTATTGTTTTATGTATGCACCCCAGTGGCTTTTTGGCTAAAAGTTATTTTCTGCAATATCGCAGACGTTTATAGCCTCACAGGGCGGGCTCTAGTTAATCCCCCGCAAATCCAGCACGAGTTCGCTCTCATCCGCGGCATCACCGGTGACGATGACCGGAATACCCCAGTCCTGCTGGTACAGGTGGCATGCGGCGTGCTCGGGAATATCGCCGTCGGGGGTACCGTCGCAGGCGGCAGCGCGGGCGGTAATGTGCAGCACCGCCTCCTGAACTTCGGGGTTGAGCACGAGGGTACGGCTGAGCCCCTGGGAGGTACCGGCACCGTCCAGCAGGAAGTTTTCGGGGGTGGATGAGATTTTCAGCTGGGTCGGGTCTCCCCAGCGGGTATCGAGTTTCTGCCCGGTTGGCACGGTAAACCGCGAGGTAAATTCGAGGGTTCCGCCGGTGAGTTTCGTGGCGGGTCGGGCGGTTGTGATCGCACCTTCGTCCACTTTTTGCGCCTGCGCAGGAATGGCGGCGCGCACCAACTGGTGCGCATTGGTTTCCACGATTATTAGGCGGGGATCCTCACCCGGGCTATGCTCCACCAGGAGGTCGGCAGGTTCGGCGAGTCCGCGCTGTAAGGTGCTTAGTTCCTTCACGGCAGGATCCCAGCGGCGAATCGCGCCGTTATAGGTGTCTGCCACCGCGATAGAGCCGTCGGGAAGCTCCGCGAGTCCCAGCGGATGCTGCATGCGGGAGGTCTGCGAGTCGCCGTCCACAAACCCGAAATCGAACAGACCCAACCCTACAGCAGAGGTCACCTGTACGCTCTGGTGTCCGTGATCATCCCGCGTAAAGGTTACGTGGCGCAGCCCGCTGGTTTCCGAGCAGGCTACCCACAGACTGCCGTCACGCGCCTCAATAATGCCGGAGGGCTGGGCAAACCATGCGTCCTCGGCGGTACCGTCCTGCAGCCCTTCAACCCCGGCACCCGCAAAAATGCTGACGGTTTCAGAGACGGGGTCGTAGCCAAAGAGCTGGTGGGTGCCAGCCATCGCGATCACAAACTGCCCAGCTTCACGCGAGTAGACCGCATCCCACGGGGACGAGAGCGCTATAGCAGTGGCAGGCGCATCCGCGGGTATATGGTTTGCATTGCCCGTGACGGCGTTGTCTCCATCAATCACGCGCTGCACGCCGTTGCCCGCAAGGGTACGAACCTCGCCCGTGCGCAGGTTCAGCGAGCGCAGCCGGTGATTCACGGTGTCGGTGATCAGCACATCGTACCCGAGTTTTTCGCGGAGTTCGGCGGGTACCAGGGCAAGCCCTTGCGGTTCGTTAAAGCGTGCAGTGGTTCCGGTTCCGTCGGCGTAGCCTTTTTCGCCGTCCTCTCCCCCGCCGTAGGTTGCCAGCACAGTGTTGAGGTCTTCGGCGACCTGCAGGATGCGGTGCCTGGCGGTATCGGACACCAGGTAGGTGCGTGAGCCGGTGCCGAACAGGTTTTTAGGTCCGAACTCTGTGGGGAGTTCAATAGCCTTCCCCGGAAAAGCGAATGTTCCCTCGGTTTTGGGTCGGGGTACATAGGGGCCGTCGCCACGGTGCAGGGTACCTTTTTCCTCATGTTCGGCAACGAGCTCACGCACGAGTGAGGTAAGCCCCTGCACGTGCCCCTCCCCGGAAAGATGCGCCACAATATACCCTTCGGGGTCGATGACCACGAGCGTAGGCCAGGCGCGGGCGGTGTAGGCCTGCCAGGTGGTGAGCTCGGGGTCGTCGAGTACAGGGTGTTTGATGTCGTAGCGGTCTACGGCTGCGGCGAGCGCTGCCGGGTCTGCCTCATGCTCAAATTTGGGGCTGTGCACGCCCACGGTGACGAGCACATCCGAGAATTCTTCTTCGAGGGGGCGCAGCTCGTCAAGCACGTGCAGGCAGTTAATGCAGCACAGGGTCCAGAAGTCGAGGATCACGATTTTGCCGCGAAGAGCCTGCAGATCTAGGCTCTTTTCGCCGGTGTTGAGCCAGGATCGTCCGATGAGTTCGCTGGCGCGCACGCGCACGGTTTTCTGCCCGGTATGATCTTGCCCGGAATGCTGATTACTGGTTTCGCTCACGATTCTCTCCCCTATGGTTTCGCGCCTAGGCCCCGCTTAGCAGCAGGGTGCGCTCGTTTCCACCCTATTATGCCAGCGGTGCGGGCGTGTTCACCGGGCGATAAAAGTTTATGAACTCGCCCCGCAATACGCCGTCATATTCTGTCATAGATTCTCCTGCTCCCCTGTTGCTATGGCGGCCTGCGGGGTTGTTCCTCATTCGCACGCCAATAGTTTTGTCCGGCAGATAGTTTTTCCTTCCGCCCGTACTTTATAAATAAGTGCGCCCGCCCGTCGGGATATCCAGCGGGCGGGCTATTACGTGGTGTGAGCAGATTTTAGTGCTTCGGAATCGGCTGCAGGCGGCGCAGCTGGGTTACGTGTTTGGGCTCCAGCTCAGCCACGTTCTGCACCTGCAGCAGCTTCATGGTGCGGCGCACCTCTTCGGAGAGAATTTCGATGGTGCGGTCCACGCCGCGGCGGCCACCTGCCATCAGCCCGTACAGGTAGGCGCGCCCAATCAGGGTGAATTTCGCGCCCAGTGCCAGGCAGGCCACCACGTCGGCGCCGTTCATAATCCCGGTATCAACCATCACCTCGGTGTCCATACCGACTTCACGCACTACCTCCGGGAGCAGGTGGAACGGTACGGGTGCGCGGTCCAGCTGGCGTCCGCCGTGGTTCGACAGCAGAATGCCGTCCACGCCCAGATCGGCAAGTTTCTTGGAGTCCTCAACATTCTGCACGCCCTTAATGACGATCTTGCCGGGCCAGATGCTGCGGATTTCTTTCAGGTCCTCATAGTTAATGGAGGGGTCCATCGCCGCGTTCAGCAGCTCGCCCACGGTACCGCCGGTTGAGGAGAGCGAGGCAAATTCCAGCTTGGGGGTGGTCAGGAAATCGAACCACCACCAGGGGCGCGGGATAGCGTTCGCCACGGTCTTGAGCGACAGCTGCGGCGGGATGGAGAAACCGTTGCGCTTATCGCGCAGACGTGCACCGGCCACAGGGGTGTCTACAGTAAAGAAGAGCGTGTCGAACCCGGCCTTGGCGGCACGTTCAACCAGCCCGTAGGATATTTCACGCTCACGCATCACGTACAGCTGGAACCAGAGGCGCCCGTCGGGGTTTACCTTGCGCACATCCTCAATGCTGGTGGTGCCTAGGGTTGAGAGGCAGAATGGGATGCCTGCCGCGCCAGCGGCTCCAGATCCCGCGATCTCGCCTTCGGTTTGCATCAGGCGGGTGAAGCCAGTGGGGGCGATACCGAACGGCATGGCGGAGGTACCGCCCAGCACCTCGGTGGTGGTGTCTACGGTCGAAACATCAGTGAGCACGCCGGGGTGAAACTCGATGTCTTCGAATGCCTGGCGGGCACGGTTCATGGAGAATTCGCCTTCGGCGGCTCCGTCGGTGTAGTCGAAGGCAGCGGCGGGGGTGCGGCGCTTAGCGATTTTGCGCAGGTCGTAGATGGTCAGCGCTTTTTCCAGGCGGTTTCCGGTGAAGTCCAGGCTAGGCTTTTTGAACTGCATGAATTCCATGAGTTCGCTCGGTTTGGGAAACTGACGCTGTACCATTGATGCGCCTTCTTTCTGCGGTGTCACCGCGTCATTGCTGTACCTTCGTGTCGGCGAGGGGCGGGGGTGGGCCACCTCTCATATGCGGTTAGACCACACACCCTTAAAAGTAAGCTTAAGCTAACGTAAAGTCAATTATTAGGGTAGGCTGTACTTATTAAAATCTGTGTGATGGTGCGGTATTCCGCAGGCGCAAACCCACACCGGAAGCCCACATCCCCGCACAGCATGTTCTCCGCACGGGAAACCCCGCAGGGTATTCGACGAACCAGAACACACCGATGACTGATAAAACTCAGCCCAGTAGCGTAGTATCGAAAGTAGACGGTGAAAAACAAACAACCACACAGCGCACACAAGGACTTCACCATGGACCAGACCCAATCACGACGCGGACGCCCACCCCGCATCACCCATGACCAGATAGCGCAGGCAGTCATTGACGTTGGTTTCCCAAACCTCACCTTCGCGGCGGTACGCGAAAAACTGGGGGTGGGTGAAAGCACCCTCTACCGGTACGCCCCCGACCGTGACGAGCTTGTACGGATGGGTTTGAACTATGCGTTCTCCCAAGTTGAAATGCCCCCGCTTGAAGGGCACTGGCGGGACATCCTCCATTCCCAGGCGGTGCACCTGTGGCGCAGTTTTGAGAAATACCCCGGCTCCGCCACCGAAGCCGCACGCGGGGTGGTTCCCGCCGTGGCCATGTACTTCCTGGAAGAGCTATGTGCTGCCCTGATTCGCCGCGGGTTCACCCCCGAAAACGCTGTTATTGCCTGCGACACCCTGTTCGATATGGTGATCGACAACAGGCGCGGAGTCGAGCATATTGATGCTCTCATCCCCGATGGCGGCCCGGGGCGGGAGAACATCCTGAAGCAGGTGGGGCAAGACCAGCCCGCACCGCACCAGCAGGATCAGGACCAGGATACTGACCCCTACCGGGAGCAGGCCCAACAGGCAATACTGGATGTTTTTACGCGTGACCCGTATGACTGGCTCATCTGCAAGATCACCATCATCCTCGACGGTATCGCGCAATCACTCGCGCCGCAGCAGCCCTCGGATGCCTCCGCCTTCCCCGATGACTCACCGGCAGAACACTCCGACGATACCCCCACATAAAAGCTCCCGCCCCAGCCAGCTACAGGCCGGTTGGGGCGGGAGACTATCTGGCTTCTAGGCCCTGCACACTGTGCGTTCACGCACGGAGGCTAACGGCGCAGGTTCGGCGGTTTCCTCGCCGGATAAGCGTCCTAGTAGTACATGCCGTGGCGGTAGTCCCAGCTGGGGAACGAGTCGGAGAGGTGACGCATAATTGCCTCATAATCCAGGCCCTTACGGATCAGCACCGGTGCGGGGGTTACCCCACGCTCGCCGTGCTGTTCGGGGACAATCTTGCCCTCATCATCAACCATGGACACCATCACGCCCTGCTCGTGGCGGGTCTCCTCAGACTTATCGGGCTGGATGGACTTCACATACTCGTCGGAGCGGATAATCAAATCCACGCTGCTTTCAATGCGCTCACCAATGCCGCTGGCACGGCCCTTATTGCCAATACCGGAGGGGTTTGCTGAGCTTGCGAAAGTCAGGCGCCCGCCTTCCCACAGCTTACGCACGATCTGCTCACCGGGCACACCGAAGCGGATCACGAAGCAGCTGGTCGCGCGGGTGTCTCGGGCCAGTTCCTTGGTGGTCTCATCCGGCAGGTACTTCTCGGCGTCCTCACGCCACGGCAGGATGCACCCCAGCAGGATGTCCTCGTCCCAGTGTTTCTGGTAGAAGTCGCGGATTTCCGGGGTCAGCTGGGCGAGAGCCTCAAGCTGCTCCATGGAACCGCACAGCACAACGCCAGGCTTCTGGCGCTTGCGCTGTTTCGCGTCAAACTTACGTTCTAGTCCTTCGCCGTCGGTTGCCATGAGAATGTAACCGACCTTTGTGGGGGATACGATAAGGCCACCTTTGCCGGAGAGAATAGATACGGCCTGCGGGGATGCTTCCCCGATCCATTCTTCGAAGGTGGGGGCTGATGCTGCGTTGTTAGTCATGGGGTTTATTATATTCCGCAGGCTTTTGTTGGCGCGACGGTCAGGGCAGACATCCACATAATGAGAAGAACACCCGGGAGAACCCGCCGCCAGCACGTCACGCTCACGGGACGAAAAACCCGCCAAGGGGGCATCATCATAGAACCCGGGCGGGGCTTTCTGGCACACGGTTATAGGCTGCGGCGCGTGTCCTCCTCGTGCAGACGCTCAAACATTTCGTTGTAGGCGTTCAGTTCGGCGTCCCCGTCACGGTCGGCCTGCCGGTCAATGCGTGCAGCGAGTTTTTTGTCGGCCTTTGCCCACTGGAAGCCCACCGCAACCGCCACGATCATGGTCGGGATTTCGCCGATACCCCACATGAGCGCACCGCCCATCTTCTGATCGTCCAGCGCCGACAGGCCCCAGGTGCGCCCCAAGTTACCGAACCAGGAGGCGGCCAGCAGGGCCTTCGAGTTCATGATCGAAATACCCACGAAGGCGTGGTACCCCAGGGTTGCGATCAGCATAATCAGGCGCATCGGGTACTGGGGGCGGTGCGGAATCGGGTCAATGCCGATAAGCACCAGCATGAAGATATAGCCCGTGAGCGTAAAGTGAATCATCATGAATTCGTGCCCGATATGGTACCGCAGCATCACCCCGAAAAGCGGCGTGAAATAAACAACAACGATTGAGCCAGCAAAATTGACGGCAGCAAAAATGGGGTGCGTAACAACTTTCGACCACCCCGAATGCACAATGCGCACAATCCACTCGCGTGGGCCTCGCGTGCCGTCCTGGCGCGGCTCCAGCGCCTTAAGCAGCAGCGTCACAGGCGCACCTAATACCAGCAGAATCGGTACGACCATCGTGAGCACCATATGCTCAAACATGTGCACCGAAAACAGCACGCGCGAATACACGGCGGGCGGGCCGGAGGTGATGTAGTTCAGCACGAGCAGCCCTAACATCCAGGAGATGGCGCGCATTACGGGCCAAGAGTCACCCGCACGGCGTACTTTCACGAACGCCCACAGGTATACAATCGCCAGATACCCCAGCACAGCAACCCAGAACCAGTCCCAACGCCACTCGGTGAACCAGCGCTGAAAATGCGGCTCGGGCGGCATGTCGTACCAGGTGATAATGCGCACCGGCGTGGCATCCGGCGCGAGAGTTTCCGGAACCGGCGGCGGCGTGCGTGAGAGCGAAGCCCCCAGCCCGGAGGCCGCCCCCATAATCACAAGCTCAGCAGCTATGGCGCTCCACAGGGCGCGTGTGCCGCTCATCTTACCGGCGGCGAGCGCGGGAATGAGCCTGAGGCGATGCGCCGCGCCAATAGTTCCCAGAATCAGGGTCAGCCCTAGTTTTAGGAGCACAATCTTGCCGTAGTCTGTGCCTAAGTCCCGCCACGACGACATGCGCACCCCCGCGTTCGTAATGCCCGAGAGCAGCACGAGAATGAACCCGATGAGGGCAAGCAGCGAGTAGCGGCGCAGTACCGCATGGGCCATTGGCACGCGACGAGATGCCGCAGTGTGTTCGCCGCGGCGCTCCTCAACGACGGTGCCGGTGCCCGCATCCTTACCCGAAATACCGCGCGAGATAAACGCCAGCGCGATCAGCCCGCCGCACCAGATGCTCACCCCCAGCAGGTGCAGCCCCAGGGAGTTAACGGCGCCCATATGGTCCTGCCCGCCCGAGGAGTGCCCCGAAAGCGCCATATCCGCGATACCGACGAGCGAGATCATGAAGATAAAAAACAGCCCCATGAGTGAACGCACCCCGAAACAGGCGGTGGCGACCACGGCGGCAACCACGACGGTCATGCCTTTTTCTTTGCCCGCATCTAACGTGGTGACGTAGCTGATCAGCTCACTGGCGTACTCGGCACCGGAGCCAATGGGCCGCCCCGAAATATCGGCATAGGAAAGAATCAGCACAGCCAGCGCCGCTAGAGTCCACAGCACGGCGGAGGCGGCGGCAAGGTTCAGCACATCGGCGAACGGCTTGTACTCTTTCTCAGCGGTATTGTGTGCGGAGCGTGTGCCGTGGCGTGTTCCGGCGGCATCGGCGGCGTAGCGGGGAATAATGCCCATCGCGAAGATTAGCGCGCCCATAGTCGTCGCCATTGCAAAGTTATGCACAACCTCGGTGATGGGCAGCCCCCAACGCACGAGCGCACCAGCATCCGCTAAGTCCGTTGCGGCGTTGGCGGCGGTAATGCGCAGTGAGATAATCAGCACCAGCAGCCCCACGCCCGCGTAGGCGGCAATCCAGGGTGCGCTCAGCCCGGGGCGCACGGCGGCGCTCTTGGGGCTTGCCTCGGTTTTCTGCGGTTGTGAAGACATAGTAGCCATAGTTCTTTTTATCTGTGGTGTGTGCGATGGTGCGTGTTAGGTATGCGCGTACATTCTGGGTGGCTAGGTGAAGAGGCTTTCGCCGATATACCCGCCTTCCTCACGTACCCCCGCGGGGATAGCGAAAACCGCCGACCCGATAGGAATCGTCCATGTGTTGAGCATATCGAGTTTTTCGAGCCGTTTCTGAATGGGCACAAATTGTTGCACCGGGTCGGTCTGGTACGCCACGAAAATCAGGCCCGCGTTGGAGATACCGCCGGAGACCTCCCCGTGCCGGGACAGCCCGCCCGCGTTCGCCACGGGTTCGTCGTAGTTATAGGCGCGGCGCAGGATGCGCTCCCACGGTTTTTTATCGAGTTCTTCCCCGCGGGCCCGGCGAATATGCGCGTAGGGGGCGATCATTTCAAACCCCAGGTTGTTGGTTTTGGCGAAGTCGGGGTCGTCGAATTCTTTTGTCCCGGTCAGCGGTGCCCCGTTGGAAAGTTTACGGCCGATCGCGTCCTCACGGGCGGGGGTGTCTACCTCATCCCAGGTGTCCAGGTTCATGTGGATGCGCCGAATCACCACGGAGGTGCCGCCGGGTTCCCACGCCTGCGGGTAACCAGCGTTGGCGCTGCCTTTGCCCCACACGATGTCGTCGAGGCTGGCGCCGCCGCGTCCTGGGTTTGCGGCGGGGTCGGCGGTGGGGTTCACAGTGCCGTCTACCTGCCCGAACAGGTTACGCGGCGTGCCGGTGCCGGCCCCGAAAGCACGCAGGAACCCGTTCTGCACCCACCTAATACGCCCGAAGGAGCGGGTGTCTTTGGTGAGCATCCGCTGGGCGTGGGAGAGTACCGTGAGGTCGTCACAGCATAGCTGCAGCAGCAGGTCGCCGCCGGTGTAGGCGTCCTGAAGCTTGTCGATGGCGGGGAACGCCGGCAGGGGTGCGAGCCAGCCGGGTTTTTTCTCGGGTGCGGCGATATCGAAGATGCGGGGGCCGAACCCAATAGTGACGGTCAGGTTCGCGCTGACCTGGGCAAGTTCAGGTTCTTGGTCGGTGAGCGGGGCGGTTCCTCTCGTCAACGCTGCAGCATCGTTGGTGAGGATACGCAGGAGCCGCTGGATTGCCTCGGCGTGGAGGTTTTCGTTCAGATCAATGGCGATGAACCGGGCGTGCGCTTGGGATTCTGTGGCGATCCCCTGCTGGTGTTCACCGTAGAATCCTGCCGTGGCGTCGGTGAGGGCAATGTCGGCGGGTTTCCGCCCGGGGACCGACATGTCCGAGCGGGGCGGTGACAGCAGCGCGTGGGCGCTGGCCCCGGCAACAGCGCCGACCCCTACCCCGGCGGTGCCGGTAATGACGGTGCGGCGGCGCATCGCGCCTAGGGGCGTTTGCCCCGCAGTATCTGTGGTTTTATGTGGGTTTTCGGGTGGCATGTTTCATCCTGCGCTACTCGTGGTGGTTGTAAGGTGGTGTGCGCATCCTGGATGCTACGGCGGTAGCATCCTGCTGCACCGGTTACGGGCTTTCCTACAGTAGGTACGATAGGGCCGGTTACCGCCCGATCCGGTGCGGCTTAAGTCCATTTATTTTACCAAACAGTTTTTCGGTTCTGAGTGGTTTGCCGTTGTTTTTTCTGGGTTTCGCGGCGGGGCCGGTGCCTTGCGGTGCAGGGCTCAAAAGTCCTGCACCGCAAGGCACCGTGTGATGACCTGACGCCATCGGCTGCCCGCCTCCCATAGAGCGATTTACGGTATTAGCGCGGTGCTGCGGCTACTTGCACTCGGGCAGCGGTGATTCGGAGGCCCCTGCTGCGCCGTGTGAATGCTCGTGGGATCCTTCACCGTGGTCATGGTCAGCGTGCTCATCGGCTGAGGCCGACCCGGAGGCTGAGGACCCGCCGTGCTCATGGTCATGTCCCTCATGCGAGTGGTCGTGCCCGCCGTGGCTGTGTGAGTGGTCATGCCCGCTTGCCGAGGCATCGGCGGTGGCTGACGCTGAGCCTTCACCCTTGTACTCTTCCTTCGCGCCCTGGTAGTCGCGGGCCACCGGCTTAAATTCAAGGGAAGCGCCGTCTTCGGTCTTGACCGTCACAGTGGTCGCCCCGCCTGCGGCGAGCGAGCAGCCCATATCCATGAGCATAATGTGGTCACCACCGGGTTTGAGTTCCAGGGTGGCACCGGGCTCAATGGTGAACTCGTGCACCTGCTCCATCTTGGTGCCGCCGTCTGAGCCTTTGGTGGTGGTGTGCAGCTGCACGGTGTCGGTGGCGGTCGAGGAGGCGCTGGTGATCTTCACCGGCTTGTCCCCGCTATTGGTGATTTTGCCGAACACGCCGGTCATGCCGCCCTTGCTGGCTTTCACCCAGGCCCCCTCAATTTTTAGGGTGCCTGACGAGGCGCTGGCCCCCTGCCCGCCTGCCGCACTGGCCCCCGCTGAGGCCGATGAGCTTGCCGAGGAGGAGGCTGATGCGGAACCAGATGCGCCGGTGCTGGTGGAGCCCCCGCAGGCGGAGAGCAGCAGCATCCCGGCTGCGGCGGTGCAGGTAAAGGTTACGAGCTTCTGATGATTCTTGAACATGGTTGATTTTCTCTTTCTGGGCGGTACCGCCCGGTGTGTGCTGTGCGCAGCTGAGGTCAGGCGATGACCCCAGCTATTGCGCTTACTGAGGTAGTGCGGCTACTGGCTGGTTCCCGGCCCGTCGTTGCGTTTGCGGATGAACATCACCACAATCGCCCCGACCAGCAGGATCAGCAGCCCGCCGCCGCCCCACAGCCAGGGGGCGAGTCCTTCTTGATGTTCCGTGTCCGACCCGTTCTGCGCCTCACTGCTCTGTTCGGCGGAGGCGCTGCTTACAGGTGCCGAGGCGGTTTTACCGGCCCCCACAGTAAACCTGTAGGTACCCTGAATGGGGTGCCCGTCGGATGAGACCACGCGCCAGGTGACGGTGTACGTTTCATCCGCTGCGGGGTCTTTGAGGTTGAGGGTCTGGGTGACGGTGTTGCCGCTGACTTTAGCGTCGCCCTTCCCTTCAACAAGGGAATTGCCAGCCGAGTCGGTCACGCGCACCCGGTTGCCGCCCTCAACGTTCATGAGGTTAGCGCTGTAGGTGAGCGTGATTTCGGTGGGTGCCTTGCTGAGGGTCGCATCGGCGGCGGGGGTACTGCTGACGAGCTCGTCGTGCGCATAAGCGGGCGCGGCGGTGAGCGTCAGCAGCGTTGCCGTGAGCGCGGCAAGTAGGGTACGCAAAATAGTGCGCATAGTGTTTCCTTGTCTGAGTCACGGGTTGCGGTAACCCGGGTGCGGGTGCGTGCACCATCTGGCACGCTGGCTTTCTCAGACGAAGGCGGGCGGGCCGCGCTCAATACGGCAGTATTTGAGGGTGGCAACCCGCCCGGTGGCGGGTGCGTTCGGAATATACAGCAGGATGCGCCGCCCCAGCAGCGGCAGTACGGCTGGCGGGGTGAAGAGCGCCACCCCCAGGGCACGCACTTTCATGGCGAGCAAGCGTATTAAGCGAGCGAGGGTGCGCTCAGCGCTGTAGAGCACCCCCAGGCTGGCGATAGCTGCCACTAGGTGCACCCCGAACATGGGCATATGCGCGTGTTCGGACGCTGCGTGGGTGAGGGTGTGGGTGCCGCCTACCCCGCCGCCCGATGGGGCATAGTCATAGGGCGCGTTTCCTGGTAAAACATGGTTGCCCAGCGTATGGGTATGTGCCCCGTGCGCGGCGGTGCCAGCGTGGGCTGCTGCGATGTGCTCGCCCGCTAGGGAGGGCGCGTGGGAGAGGTTAAAGAGCGTGTGCAGTAGTGCTTGTACGGCAACGGCACCTAGGGCGGTTCCTGCGGTGAGGGCTTGGGGGATGCGGTTACGCATCCGGCTCATAACCAGCAGCAGCCCCAGGCTCATGAGCGCCCCAAGCGCGGTGCACAGGATGAGGAGCATAAGGTGCGGCGCGCTGGCCCCGGCAAGGGTGTGTCCGGCTGCACCGAGGAGCACGGCGGTACTTGAGATAGCCCAGGCACGCCCCATTAGGGCGGTGCGGGTGGGGATGCACAGCGTGTGCGCATCCGTTTCAGTGCATGCGCAGGGGGTGTTGCAAGGGGTGAAGGCGCGCCGAGCGTAAGCGTTAGCTGCGTCGCGCATATATGCCTCCTCGCTGCTGGTACACCGTGTGTGCGGTTTTTGTGTACAGCACCCATTCTACCGGTAATACCGTAGGGCGCCGCACCCTCCGTTGGATGCGGCGCCTGTTGGGCTACCGGCCGGGGCGCGGAGCTTTACTTGTGGCCCTTGAACGGCAGCTTCCTGTGCCGAGGTGGTTGAGCCGTACGGCGCGCCTTATTTCCGCACTGACGCGCCGCTGCTCTTTCCGCACAGGCTTATGAGCTGGCGGCCTTATCGGGTCAGTTGTTCGCCTGCCGCATACGGTGGTGTAGGCGGCTTCTTTCCCGAAGGGATTGTGTGAAGGCGTGACCGTCAGCTCAGCAGCGTGGAGGGGGTTCTAGTGGAGGTGGTCATGAGGGTTTTCCTCTGTGGTGGTTGGTATACGGTTTGGGGTGTACTGCCGCAGTTCGTGCACCCGCATTGTTGCGGGCTTGCGGTAGTGATAGGTTCCACTATATAAGGGGTGGCTATGTTTGACCTGTGTTTATACTGTGATACCCACCTGTGAACAGCGAGAGCACTGAAGCAGTGGGGTTTGGCGAGGCGGGTCCCGCCTCAGCTGTAGCGGGATACTGCCGCAGCGGGGATACCGTGGCGCCCCTGCCGCAGGTAGTGTGCCTCCGTCTGCTATTAGGATCGCTGCCACAGGTCACACGCTGCTCCCTCGCTTGTTTTTGAGGCCAACGTTCGGGGAGCAGCTGTTATCCGCTCAATGGAGGGAACTATTTGGAGGTCTGTGTGGGTTCTGCTGGCGCTTTGGGGGTGACGTTCTGCCCGCTGGGCACAGCAGGAACATGCGGTGTTGCGGGTTTTTCAGTGGTGGGAGACCCGTTTTTAACAACGGTGTATTCCCCGTCTACGCTCACTTCTGCGGTGTCACCGTTGGCGTAACGGGTTTCCCATGAGCCGTCTGCTTTAACCGTGGTGGTGTCACCGTTGGGGTTGGTGCGGGTCCAAGACCCTGCGGTACCCACTGTGACGGTTGCCCCGCCGTTTTCGGTGTTCTTCCAAGCTGGGCTGCTTGCGGAGGTTGCAGGTTTCTGCCCGCTGCCATCCGTCTGGGCGCCGCCGCCTGCACTGGTTTCGGCGGCACTGGGGCTGGTGCCGGTCCTAGGTTTTTCGTGGGGGTTCGCCTGGGTGGAGGACCCTGCCGTGCCCGGGTTTGTTTCTGCACCTGCACTGCCGGTGGTTTTGCCTGCTGCGGCTCCTTTGCTGCCGCTGGCGGTGGACTTCGGTGTGGTGCTTGCGCTGCTGGTTTCACTGGGGGTTGCGGATGCGCTGTCTTCAGAGATGGTGTTGGTGGTGCCGCAGGCGCTAAGAGTGAGCAGCCCCGCGATGCTAAGAGCGGTCAGTACAGATATTTTTGAATTTTTGAAGACGGTATTCATCTTGTCCTTTTCATGCAACGGGGCTCATATATCGGTGTGGTGCTATTAGCTTAGCAGGGTGACCTCAGTAAACGCCGGAAAATTACAGCTTATTTTTGAGAATGCGCGGCTGTTTTCCTCATGCATGGCGCTTATCCCGGGGCGCATGAGTACATTTAGTTTCCGCCGCCTTGCACACCGCGAGTTCTGAGGGCCACCGGGAAAGAGGTAACGATAGCAGCCTGTTGTTTTACAGAAGGTGCGGTGCCGCTATTTTTCTACAGGTATGGCGGGGTTAATAGGGGTTTTGGGTGTTGCCGCCCCGGGTGCGCTGGCGGGCGTGGGCGTACCTGGTTTTGCGGGGAGCACGGGGGTGCCGCCGCCTCCGGGGTTGTCGTAGGTTCCGTCGGTTTTAACACGCATACTGCCTTTATTAATACCGCCGATCCAGGTCCAGGATCTGTCACGGTTAACGTCAATAACTCCACCTTCGGGGGATCCGGTCCACCGCCAGGAGCCGTCAGCGTTTACGGTGATGGTGCCTATGTCGCTACCGGTTGCGGCCCATGACCCGTCGGGGTTAACGTGCAGCTGAGTTCCGTCAGGGTTGGTGACAAACCAAGAACCGTCTGTTTGCACGACTGCGGTGTCGGTATTGAAGGTCAGGGCGTGCACGCCACCGGGGTTTTCGGCGGGCTCGGTATCAGCTGCTACGGATGAGGCGGTACCGGTGGGCGCACTCGCACCGCTGGTGGTGCACCCGGTTAGAGCGAGGGCCAGCACGCCAGCGAGAACCGTAACGAGAAGAACCGGTACGTTTTGAGCAGCCGTCATTGGTGAACCTTTCTGCATATCAGTCACGCACCCCTTGTAGTTTGTGGTGGATAAAGGTAGCCCCGGGCCGGTGCAATTTCAGCACTGGCCCGGGGAAGCATATATTATGTATGCTCTGCTCTAGTTTTTATTTGGGCTGCACCGGAGCCTTCGGGGTCACAGCCTTGCCACCAGGGCTCGAAATAGCGGGGATCTTCGGGAATCCAAGACTTGACGCGCTAATTCCGTCGTCAGAAGAACGCGTACCGCCGTTGCTAGCTTTTACAGTCCAGCTACCATCTGCATTCACAGTCATATTACCGATGGGCATAACCATAGTCCATGAACCATCAGCATTGACCGTAAGCTCCTGAGAACTTGATTTCATGTTCCATGAGCCATCTTTGTTCACCACAATGTTCTCTTTGCCAGACTTAGCAGTCCATGAACCGTCAGGATTCACCTTCATGCCAGCTTCGGAGCTCGAGTCTGAGCCGTTCTCTGCTGAAGCTGACGAGTCAGATGCACCGCTGCTGGAGTCTGAGCCGCTGGAGCTCTCGGCGGTTGATTCGGTGCTGTCGCTGTCTGCAGACGCACTGGAATCAGCTGCCCCGGAGGAGCTTGCGCTGCTGCTCGAGCTGGCACTGCTTGATGCGGAGGACGATGCGGAAGCACTGGAACTCGCGCTTGAAGATGCGGAGGAGCTTGCGCTGCTGCTCGAGTTGTTGGAGGCAGACCCTCCACCGCAGGCGCTCAGTGCGAGCACACCAGCGAAGGCGAGGGAAAGTAGGGCCGGTGCTTTTTTGTATTTCATCGAGGGACCTTTCGGTAGTGTATATCGGTGTGTGTCCCCGCCCCAGACGCTTATCCCAACATATGTTGAGCCAGCATAAGGGCAGGGCGTGTCACTAGCGGCTACTTTCACTGGTGCGGAACAGGTTTCACCCCTAGCAGGCCGTTAAAGCACTGATATTCAGTCTACCTGAAAAGAACCGCTGACAACGTAGCGACACGTGATACTACCTCCAGGGCTCAAGCAGAGTTCAATAACAAAGTGTCCGTCTACACGCATCCTCGGCTGCGAGGTTTTTACCACGCTCAGTATCACCCACACCAGCATTATCTTTATGCCATTGCTGCCCTCTCGGCTTCTTCAGGCACGCCTTGCTGTCCATTGTCTGGAGCGTTCTGCCCACCCGAAACACCCTGCCCACCAGAAGCACCTTGATTTTGAGCCGGTGCAGTCTCCACACTGTCATAATTGTGCTCCTGACCAGGCTGATTTTCACCAATAATCACGGTAACCCTACCTTGATTAGTTACACTAGAGCTATTGGTCTCATTAGCTACTGCTGTTACGCCTTAAGCACTCATGACAAGAGAAATAACAGCTACTACCACTGCGTTTTTACGACATCTTAACATCAGCAAACTTCTTCCCAGCCACCAACCAGCCATCCTGAGGATGAAAAATTATACTTATCTCAATCATTTTCCGATTATCATCAGAATGGTCTTTATGACTTATCTTATGGTTATAGGTATCATAAATGATGGTATTCCGAGTCTCTATATGAGTTAATATTTTATACTCTTTTTCTTTATCGCTTTTATGAAATGTCTCTTCGTGAATAGTGATATTACGTAGCCCACCAGCAATCCACCCCTCATTATGAAAATATAAATCGTGAACCCACTGTATAGCCTTTGCTTCATATTCATCTGCTTTTGAGGTTGTATTAGCCCACGGCACCGCATCACCGGTCTGAATGGAATAATTGTGTGCCTCCACCCAATAATTAAGGAACTTCACCACACCCTCCACCGTCTCCACATTCATCCCCGCCGGCTCCTTAGGCTTCGGAACATTCTGCGCAGGACCATGCTCATCCGCAGGACGATACTCACCCTCAGGGGCCTTCGACCCACCCGAATACCCCTTCACAATAGTCTCCCCACCAGACGACGGAGCCGCAGAAGACCCTTCCGACACCGACGATGACGATGAGGATGAACCACTAGCACCAGCACTAGCCTCACTACCCGAAACACCGCTATCAGAAGAAGCCAACGATGAAGAACCCGCCTGCCCCTCAGCATTACCAGCACCACCACACGCCACAAGACCCAACGACCCTAACCCCACACCAGCGAGCAACAGCGCACGACGACGCGGAACAATACGGTCAGTGTTCGGTTCTACCATCACGGGAGTTCTCTCCTTCATTAGCATCAGAAGGCCCCGTGCACAACAGGCGGCAGAAAATACACCCACATGGTCAGGCCCGGAAGCGCCTCAATCTTATTGGTTCAATGTGAATACGTACCCTTAGACTACGG
>ERZ1023282.69-NODE-69-length-63398-cov-6.525757_pt1 | contig 63398 bp, 51 predicted proteins | sample MGYA00521262_ERZ1023282 | MGnify/ENA primary metagenome ERZ1023282 (study PRJEB32759, sample SAMN07749867) | skin metagenome | biome: transportation; feature: city; material: polyester macromolecule | host: Homo sapiens | place: Hong Kong:KT line | collected... | reverse complement strand
CTATGGCGAGGAGGCGCAACGCCGCCAGACGCGAAAAGAACCCGCGATTTCGCAAAGGTATTTGCGGAACAGCACACTAGATCCGGTGCATCAATCGGCGCGCAGATGCACCGTCCAGCGGCCGGTGGCGGACAGCCGCAGGCGATAGTCACCGGCCGCGGTCACGGGCACCCGCAAACGCCCGGGCCCGGCCAGATGCAGGTTGCGCAGGATCTCCCCGTCGGGCGTCTCCAGGGTTGCCACCAGGATGGCGTCGTCGTGCACGATCCACAGCGTGGCGGGAGCGGCCAGTGTCAGGGGAATATCCTGCCCTTCGTTGTGGCCCTGCGCCAGTAGACGGGCACCTGCGGTGACACCGGGATCGAGATGGTCATAGCAGCGCAGGCGCTCGGCGGCATCGACATGGGCACGACAGGCCAGCAGCGCAGTCGGGAGGGTCGCCGGATCGGCCATCGCGGCCGTGCACCACAGGGCCATCGCCCATCGCCAGGGACTCATGGCCCCGACTCGCCCTTGAGCACCCGGGCCATGATGCCGGGATAAAGATGATTCACCGAGCGGACGTACTCTGCTCCCGCCTGATCCCATGCGGCGAAGGCGGGATCAACCGGCAACGCCAGCGCTTCGCCCATGCTCAGGCCCGCCGCCGCGGCTTGCCACAGTCCGGCCTCAAGCGCATCGAGCCAGCGGCGGGTATCGTCCACCGCCTTCAGGCCCGGCTGCAGTGGGCCGTGCCCGGGGATGACACGGGCGGGCGCCAGCGCCTCGATCACGGTCAGCGCCTGACGCCAGCGTCGGAGGTCGGCATGCGGGGTGGTGGGTGCGCGCCGACTGAACACGAGGTCTCCGGCGAACAGGGTATCGCTGGCGACATCAAGCACCATCCAGTCACCCTCGGCGCCACTGTGCCCGCCGGCCGCGAGGATACGCAGCTGCCGCCCGTCGACATCGATCGTCCCCGCCTCGAGGCTGCAGCCCGGCTGCACTGCGCGCGTGCCGCGCATCCAGTCGCCCAGCAGGCGAAACAGATCGTCGACCATGGCCTGCCCCTCCTCCGCCAGCACCGCGCGGGTCCCGGCCGCCGCGCACACGCGCTCTGATGGAAACACCTGGGCGCCCAGCACATGATCGGGATGACGGTGGGTCAGCAGCACGCGCTGCACCGGGCGGCCGAACGTGCGGCGGACCGCAGCCTGCAGTGCCTCGCCATATGCACGCGAGGGGCCCGCATCCACCAGCACCACTCCCTGATCGGTTTCGATGAGGCCGATGTTGACGATGGCACCGCCGTTGTCCCGGTCAAAGTGGCCGGGGCCGCCCTCGATCATCCACACCCCGTCCCCGACGGCGACCGGCTCCAGACGGTACGTCCGGCTACCCTCGGCCGGCACCTCGGGGACCCACCCCGCCACCAGCAGTGCCAGCAACCCGATGAGACGCCACACGAGCGTGCCCCGCAGCGCCGGCATGAGATCCGTCACCTCAGTTCACCCACTCGACCACGAAGGGGTTGCCGTTGTTGTCGCGTGCTTCCACGGCGACCGTGTCGGTACCGGGAAGGTCGAACGACAGGATGGGGTTTTCCGACACCGCGGCCGACAGCATGGCCTCCAGCACCGACGCTCCCGATGGCGTCCGCACCGCGACCCGTTCCAGGTGGAACCGCGGGATGCCGGCAACGAAGCCGGTGTCCATCGGGTGGTGAATGAGCACATTGATCCGGGTGTGCGGCACGGTACCGGTATGCCGGACCCAGCGGCGCCCGGTCGCCAGGCCGAAATCTCGGTTCCAGTCCGGATTGACGCTGGCGCGACTGGGCGCCCCGCATCCGCCACCCGCGGCGCTGATCCAGTGCCCCGCCACATGCCATTGTCCCTGGGCGTCACGCACCGCGGCGCGGATCGGCGTGGCCTGCTGCACTTTCATCTGTATGCCCACCCCGCGCGCGGGCAATGTCGAATCCGCGCGCAGGCGGATGACCTCGGTGATCGGATTGAGATCAGCGAAGATCACCAGTTCACGCGGGTTATCGAGGCCCCGAAGCTCGACGTGTACGGGCACTCGCGTGGCGTCCTCAGCGCGCTCGGGCATGATCACGCGCACCGCATCGCTGAACTGATAGGACGCGCCCGAGAGCACGCGCTGGTGCATGGCCTCCCAGGTCGGAGACTGCAAGGGGTCCGGCGGGTTGGCCGCCGACGCCAGCGACACACTGCCCGAGATCAGCACGATACCGAGCAGCAGCCGGCGGCTAGGGCCCATAGCGCTCTTCCATCGCCGCTTCGTGCAGGGTGTCGAGCCAGGTCTTGATCGCCCACGCGGCTTCCGGCTGGAGTATCCCCTCGAACTGCGGCATGCCCCGCCCACCGGTGCGGATGCGGCTGACGAAATAACCATCATCGGTTTCCGGGGCCAGCAGGCGCAGATCGGGCGCGATGCCGCCGGACTTGGCACCCAGTCCATGGCAACCGGCACAGGTCTGGTGATAGGCGGTGTCACCCATCTTTTCGATCTTCGCCCGCTGCGCCGGCGCCAGGGCACGATAGGGGTTGTGATCGCTCCAGCCGTCCACCGGCGGCAGACCCTCGGTATCGACTGCCTGCGGTGTCACATTGCCATGGGCCGATACTGCGGCAATGGGGGTCAGCAGCGCGAAGAGCAACAGCAATTGCGAGGTACGCATCGTCATGGGACTTCCTCCATAGGGGTGCTTGAATGCGCCGTGCCCGAGGGCCGTGCGCAGGGGGTGCATGGACCGATTCTGCGACCGCCACATGCCCCCGTCGACCCTCCATAAGTCGAATAAATTCAATGGTGTATCGCTGATGGAACAGGGTGTCACGACGCTGACGCCGGTCGGTTGAAACAGATGTGCCGAAGGTGTCGGTAGAGTTGATGGGCACGCGCCGACTCGGCGGCGGCATGCGCCCGGTCAACGCCTGTCGGGGTGATGTGATGGCTGCCGGCAATGGCGGCCAGCCGGCCATCGTGCGCTTCGTAGAGGGCCCCGATGCTGACGGCCTGTCCGGGTCCCACGTGGCTGTAGCAGGTGTTGGCCAGCCAGCCCAGGGGCGGGATGTCGGCACCGTATGCTGCCGCGATCGCCGCAGCACAGCGCCGCGCCTGTTCATTGGCGGCAAAGGCGGATTTCGGCATCGGTGCCAGGTCCACGGCATCGCCGATGGCGTGGATGGCGTCTTCGCCCGGCAACCGCAACTGCTCGGCCTCGACCGCCACCCAGCCCTCCACTCCGGCGATGCCGAGGCGGTCTGCCAGACCGGCCGCCCGCTGTGGGGGAAGATAGTGAATCCAGTCCACCCGCAGACGCGCTCCGTTGACCAGCCGCAGGTGGCCGGTGCGCAGGTCCAGGGATTGCGGTGTACCCCCCTGCGCACGCCCCAGCCATTCCACGCGGCCGGGGTAGCGGTTGGCCCAGGCCTCGGCAAACAGCGCATGCTTGGTGAAGTCGTCTTTCGGGTCGAGGATGAGCACCTTGGCGCGCGGATTGCGCGCCTGCAGGCGGTGGGCAAACAAGGTGGCCCGCTCGTAAGGTCCGGGCGGGCAGCGATAGGGGTTGGGCGGCGGTACCAGCGCCAGGACTCCGCCTTGCGGCAAGGCTTCCAGCCGAGCCGCCACCTGCCGCAGATCGGCCAGGGTGCCCGGCCAGGCCGGTGGATGGGACCGCAAGGCGCTCGCACCATAGCCTTCGATGGCATCGATACGGTGACGGATGCCGATGGCCAGCACCAGACGATCGTAGTGCAACCGCCGACCGTCGCGGAGGCGCAACACGCGCAGCCCGGGATCAACCCCGGTCACCTCGGCCTCCAGGGTGCGGACCTGCGCGCGGCGCTGGTCGACCAGCGCATGGCGGATCGCCGCCTCCGGCAGCAGCCCCGCCAACACCAGGTTGCAGAAGTAGCCGCTGACCTGCGTGGCCTGCCGCTCCACCACGGTGATCACCGCCTCCGGCAAGAAGCGCTGCAGCCAATGGGCACAGGCACCGCCCGCGAAGCCGCCACCGACGATCACTACATGAGGGCCACGGCGGGCACGCAGCAGCGCCGGCAGCATCAGCGTGGTCGCTGCCAGCGCGCCCCCCATCAGCCGCCGCCGTCCCGGATCGGGACTGTCGCCGGGCCGCCGCGTGGGCATGGGGCTACCAGTCGACCGGGCAGCCGGTGCAACCCTGCATGTAAGTGCCTTCGAAGATGGCGTAGCGCAGCAGTGCGCCACCGAGATCGGCGCCACTGAGATCCGCGTGGTTGAACTTGGCCTCCTGTGCGTTGATGTTCACCATCCGTGCGTTGTGAAAGCTCGCGCCTCCGGCCCAGGCCTTCTCCAGGGTGGCGGCGGTGAGGTCGGCATCGTGATAGCGCCCCCCGCTCAGCCGGGCATGCAGCAGACTGGCGCCACGGAGGTTGGCCTTGTCAAAGCGGGCGCCTTGCAGGAAGGCAGCGGTGAAGTCGGTGCCCTCAAGATTGGCGCCGGTCAGGTCGGCACCGCGCAGGTTGGCAAAGCGAAGGTCCGCCCGCGCCAGCTGCGCACCCCGCAGATTGGCACCGCTCAGATCAGCGCCAGACAGTTTCTGGTGCCGAAGGTCGGCACCGGGGCACTGACTGCCCGAGGCGATACGACAGTCCCCGACGGCAGCGGGGGGTCGCCACAACGGCTCTTCCGGACCAATGGTGGTGCCGACTTCGCCCGGCAGGTCGAAAGCCTCGGGCGGCGCCGCCTGCGCCGCGCCGACAGTCAGACAGAAGGGGAGGAGGGCAAGGCCTCTCAGGATTCGATGCATGGGATGCTCCGGTTGGATGACACAGACGCCAAAGGGCACCGGCGCAATGCCGGTGCCCCTTGAGGCCTGTTGAATTGGCCATGCCTTACTTCAGCTTGAACACCCAGAAAGAACCGCCCTGGGAGACCTGCCGCGTCATGTCGGCCATGTCGCCCCCCCACAGCGGCACGGCACCGCCGTATCCGGATGCGATCCCGATGTACTGCTCACCATCCTGTTCCCAGGTCACCGGAATCGACACCACGCCGGAGCCGGTCTGGAATGCCCAGAGCTCCTTGCCGGTCTTGGCATCAAAGGCCTTCACGTAGCCATCGCTGGTCCCGGCGAACACCAGATTGCCCGCGGTGGTCATCGTGCCCGACCACAGCGGCATGCGCTCCTTGTGCTCCCAGACAATCTTGCCGGTAGCCGGATCCATTGCCCGCAACACGCCCACATGGTCTTCAAACAGCTTCTTGATGCGGAAGCCCATGCCGAGATAGGCCGCGCCCGGGTTGTAGTTCACCTGCTCGGACCAGTAGTCCATCTTCCAGTGGTTGGCAGGGATGTAGAACAGGCCGGTCTGCGGGCTGTAGGACATGGGGTTCCAGTTTTTGCCCCCCAGGAACGGCGGCGACACCTCGACGGGCTTGCCACGCTCCTCTCCGGCCTTGGCCGGCGCCGGGCGCTGGCCCTTCACCCAGTTGGGATAGCCGGTTTTGGCGTTGAAGCCCTTGGACCAGGTGATGCCGTCCACGAACGGGTAAGCCGCCACGAAGCCCTCGGCCTGACGGTGCACCGTGCCACCCGGCTTCGACAGCGCGTCGACATTGGTGACGAACAGATAGCCGTTACGGTCAGCGTGAGCACCGGCCTTGATGGTCTTCCCGTTCTTCTTGAAGTCGAACAGGATGATCTCGTTGTTGCCGGAGAAATCCCAGGCATCGTTGGGCGTATGGGAATAGAAGCCCTTGAGCTCACCCGTGCTGGCATCCACGTAGGCCTGTCCAGAGGTATAGAGGCTCGGGTAGTCCTCGGGGTTGCCGCCTTCCGGCGTCCGTGCCCAGGTGTTCCACGGCGCCGGATTGCCGGTGCCGACAACAATGGTGTTGGTCTCTGGCACGTAGGTGGCCGACTGCCACGGCGCACCTCCCCCCTGGCTCCAGGCCTCCACCTTGCCGGTTTCGCGGCTGGGATCGTCCGGCCACGACGGCGCCTTGGGGTCGCCGCCGGTCACCGTGCTGGGCTTGCCGTTGAGGCGCCCCACGTGTCCCTGCACCATCGGCCGCATCCAGATCTCCTCGCCGGTGTTGGGATCGCGCGCGTAGAGCTTGCCGACGATGCCGAACTCGTCACCCGAAGAGCCGTGGATCAGCATCACCCGGCCGCTCTTGTCTTTGACGATGGTGGGGGCGCCGGTCATGGTGTAGCCGACCTTGTGGTCTCCGAACTTCTTCGACCAGACCACCCGGCCATTGCGCCGGTTCAGGGCCACGATGCCGGCATCCAGCGTCCCCATGAAGACCTTGTCCTCATAGATGGCGGCACCCCGGTTGACCACGTCACAGCAGGGACGGATATCGTCGGGCAGACGATGCTGATAGGCCCACAGACGGCGGCCGGTCTTGGCATCCAGAGCAAACATGCGCGAGTAGGAGGCGGTGACGTACACCACGCCGTCGTGGATCAGCGCCTGGGATTCCTGGCCCCGCTGCTTCTCGTCGCCAAAGGAAAAGGACCAGGCCGGCACCAGATCTGCCACGTTGCCGGCGTTGACCGCCTTCAGCGGGCTGTGTCGCTGGGCATGAACGCCGAGCCCGTAGGTCAGCACGTTGTCGGTGCTCTTGTCGTCATTGACGATGTCGTCCCAGGTCACCGGTTTGACATCGGCCAGGGCGGCGGTGGCGACGGTGGTCAGGGCCACCGCCAGCGCCCGCTGGCTCTGGGCTCTCAGATTTTTCAGTTTCATCTAATGGTTCTCCTCAAACAAAGGTTCGCGCGAGCGCGATCGGTATCCGCCATCCCGGGATGGCAACGACCATGCCAGTTGCCGGCCATGGGGGATGCTTTTAAAACATTGAAATAGCTGTGTTTTTTGGCCGAGGCCGAACAACGGGGGCACCCCCGGCTGTCACGCTGTCCCAGCCGTGAAACACCGGGTATCAACCCCGCGACAGCCGCGATCAGAAGGACAGGAAGGCGCCGACGTTGAGGTTGTTCGATGTGTTGCGGGCGCCGTTATGCGCTTCGGTCTCCACATCCGAAAATTCCGCCAGCAGGGTCAGGTTGGCGGTCAGGGCGTGATAGACCCCGACCGTGAACTTGCTGTTGGTCTCCACCAGCGAGGGGTTGGCCGTGGCATCGGCGGCGTTGGCGTGATCGAGATTGGACTCGCCGTAGTTCAGGCCGAACCGGGTGTCACCGAAGGTCACGGTGCCCTGTGCGATGAAGCCGTCCGAATCCCGGCGGTTGCCGGCACCGTCGCTACCCAAGGTGAACAGTGCCGTGGTGCCGACCCCCTGACCCGCGTAGTAGTAGGCCATCAGGCTGTACCGGTCGGTGCTGTACTTGCCGCCGATGTCATAGGCCGTACTGGTGTAATCGTCCACGTTGCCGGCTGCCTTCTGCTCCTGCGTGAGCAGGGCCGCCGACAGATAGAGGTTGCCGACGGTGTAGGCCAGCTTGCCGTGAAACCCGCTGCTGCCATCGGGCGTGGGGGCCCCCTGCAACAGGGGCTCCAGCGGGTCGTACACCCCGAGCGTGAGCGTCAGACCCCCGACGCTCGGCGTGGTGTAGTTCATCTGCGCCAGCGTGTCGGCGTAGATGTAGCCGAAGCCGATCGATCCCAGCGAGGTGTTGGCCGGTGCGCCGGTGGCCATCGCGCCGGCCACCCCGACTCCGGGGATGGTCATGTCATTGATGATGGCATCGAACCCGAACAGGCCGAAATTGCGACCGAGGGTGAAGGTACCGATACGGTCGTTGCCGAACGTGAGGAACACCTGGCGCACATCGAGACCGGTGGTGCCCAACGCGGTGTTGGTGCCCAGCGCCTGCCCATCCTGCTGCAGGTTGGGACTGCCCCCGTCGTTGGTGCTGATGCCCGGATAGAAGCCGAAGGTGACGCCGAGGTCATAGCCCCGCTGCTGCGTCTTGGCCCCGAAGACGATGGCGGCCGGCAACAAGCCGTTGCTGATGCTGGTGTTGGTGTCCTCGCCGTTGGTGCCGGCGATGCAGGCCCCGCCCACTGTGGTGATGGCGGCGGGGGTGTCCTCGCAGCTGGAATGGATGTAGTGGACGTTGACGTTACCGTTGACCGTGAAGGTCCAGTCCCCCGACTGCAGTTCCACGGCCTGTGCCGAACCGGCCGCCAGCGCTGCCAGGGTGGCCGCCACGCGGGTGGTATGGGTGGTGTTCATAGATAACCCCTTGCTCCTCTCGTGTTGATCTGTCGGCGCCGAGGCGCCGCGGGCCGGGATGATTCCCGGACCTGAGGGCAGTAGGGCAATGCGCATGCCACCTTGAAGATCTTTCTATGTCATTGAATAAATTATTATTTTTAAGATCACAAAGGCCGTGAAACGTTGCGTGACACGCCAGGGCTGACACGCGCCGTCCCAGCCCCGGCGCGCCACCGAGGACGCCGCCGCCGCCCTGCAACGATGGCGACTGCCTGATCGCAGCCGCGAGCCTTGTGTCAGGCCTGACACAGTGCGTCAGGCTTCATCCAAAGGTGTGGTTGACCCCCCGATGGCGGCGCTCTACCGTGGCTGGACGAAAAGTGACCACGCCACCGGCATGCACCGGGACGCGAAACCACAGACGGTCACACTGGAGAGGAGAACGAGTGATGTCCGGATGGATGACCAGCAGCCGCCACGCGGCGTCGGTGATGAACCTGGTGGAACGCTTCCCCCAAGTCCCGAGCGAAGTCGAGCGGCCTGTCGCATTTTCCTGGCTGCGCTGCTGCAGCGAGTTCCAGTTGCGTCCCGATCAGCAGCGCAGCGCCCAGGTGCTGGAGAACGGCACCCTGCGTGAGGCACAGGAACGGATCGACGATGTGGTGTCGATTGCACGCGCCGAGATGGACGCGCTCTACGAACAGATCCCCGGCTCCGGCTACGCCCTGCTGCTTACCGATGCCAGTGGCGTCATCCTCCATGAAAAAACCGATCCGACCCTGTCACGCGACTTCCGTCGTGCCGGTCTGATCCGCGGAGCCGACTGGAGTGAGCGCGCCGTCGGGACCAACGGCATCGGAACCTGCATCACTGAGCGCCGGCCCATCACCATTCACCTCAACGAACATTTCCTGTCGAGCAATATCGGCCTGACCTGTTCCGCTGCCCCGATCCGCGATCCCTACGGCGATCTGCTGGCGGTGCTCGACGCCTCCTGCGTCAGTTGCGAGGAACCGAAGGCCAGCCGCAGCCATACGGGCGCGCTGGTCAATCTCTCGGCCCGACTGATCGAGAAGTGTCTGTTCCTGCGTCGGCACCGGCACTACCGGACCATCCGCTTCCACTCGCGTCCGGAGTTCGTGAACCTGCTCCATGACGGCGCCATGGCCTTCACCGAGGATGGCCGCATCATCGCTGCCGACGACACCGCCGTGGCCCTGCTCGCCTTCGACTGTCGCTCCGATCTGGTCGGCCGCAACATTGCCGAGATCTTTGACATCACCGATACCGACTTTGCCGGTCGCAGCGGTGCCCCTGCGCACCGCCCCATCATGCCCATCCGCGATCTCGGCCACGGACGGCGTTACTACGCGTCGATCCTGGCCCCGGCCCGCCCCCAAAGTGCGCCGCGTATCTCTCCCCGCAATGCCGAGGTGGTTCAGATCGACCACCCCACCACGGCAGGGCAACGGCTGTCGCTGGAGGCACTGTCGGGTGAGGACCCCGGCATGTTGCGCAACCTCCGGTGCGCGCAGAGGATTGCTGCCTCCAACGTCTCCGTGCTCATCCAAGGGCCCACCGGCTCCGGCAAGGAGGTCTTCGCACGCGCATTGCATGATGCCTCCGACCGGGCCCACAAGGCGTTCGTCGCGGTCAACTGTGCATCCATTCCCGAGTCGCTGATCGAGAGCGAACTGTTCGGCTACCGTGCCGGCGCCTTCACCGGGGCCCGCAAGGAGGGCATGCCGGGACGGGTACAGCAAGCCGATGGCGGCACCTTGTTCCTGGACGAGATCGGGGACATGCCCTTGGCGTTGCAGACCCGCCTGCTACGGGTGCTGGAGGAACGGGAGGTCACGCCTCTGGGCGGCCTGCAGCCAGTCAAGGTCAATGTTCGCGTGATCAGCGCCAGCCACCGCAACCTTCGGGAACTGATCCAACGGGGCGATTTCCGTGAAGACCTCTACTACCGCCTCAACGGCATCACGCTGTCACTGCCGGCGCTGCGCGACCGCGCCGACCTTGAGCAGGTGATCCGCAGCGTGCTCGCAGACGAGAATCATGACGGCGGTCAGATCGGTATCGAGATGGCCGCCATCAGCCGTCTCACCGCCTACACCTGGCCGGGCAACATCCGCGAACTGCGCAATGTGCTGCGCACCGCACTGGCGATTGCGGAGGGCGGCGTGATCCGCCTGGCCGACCTGCCTCGCGACGTGCTTGAACCCCCGCCACCGGTCAGCGCCACTGGCGGACGCTTCCCGCCTCTGTCCGGCGATGACGCCGAAGACCCGGGCACCGGCCATGCCGCGCACAATCCGCTGGCCAGCGCCGAGCGCAGCGCCCTGCTGGATACCATCGAGCGGTGCCGCTGGAACATGACCCTGGCGGCGCGACACCTCGGCATCAGCCGCAACACGCTCTACCGCAAATTGAAGTTTCACGATATCCGCCCCGAACAGCTGCGCGATCAGGGCGCTGCGTTTCTCCGCTAGGGAGGCGCTGATTGAATCTGGGCATGAGCAGCACCCAGGGAAAATCGCTGATTTGAAGCGTGAATCGCAGGCAATAGTGGTTCTATTGGCAAGGTTTGCAACGAAAAAGCAGCGATTCTCAACCCGTGATGCCATGCCCAGATTCGACCCGAGCTTCCCTGGGAGCCTGAGCGGTAGGAACCTGACTGGCGAGACGCGGCAACCATTGCCTCAGCACGGGACCTGAAACGACAACGGGGCCGGCGATGCCGGCCCCGTTATGCACTTCGCGCTATCTCGTGCGGGCTCTCAGACGCCCAGGCTTTCGAGAATGCCCTCGGCGGCCTGACGGCCTTCGTAGACGGCGGTGACCACGAGGTCGGAGCCGCGCACCATGTCGCCACCGGCAAAGATCTTGGGGTTGGCGGTCTGGAAGGCGGCGCCCGCACCGGCCTCCTGATGCACCCGGATGCGGCCGTCCTCGTGCAGGGTGACGCCGAAGTCGGTCAGCCATTCCGCCGGGCTGGGGCGGAACCCGAAGGCGATCACCACCCGGTCGGCCGGGATGATCTGCTCGGAGCCGGCCACCACTTCCGGACGCCGACGGCCGCGGGCGTCGGGCGCGCCAAGGCGGGTTTCCACCACCTTCACCCCTTCGACTTTGCCGTCGCCGACGATTTCCACCGGGGCCCGGTTGAACAGGAACTTGACGCCTTCTTCCTTGGCGTTGGCCACCTCACGCTTGGAGCCCGGCATGTTGGCTTCGTCACGGCGATACACGCAGCTGACGCTGGCGGCCTGCTGGCGGATGGAGGTGCGGTTGCAATCCATGGCGGTATCCCCACCACCCAACACCACCACCCGCTGACCGGCCATATCGATGAAATCGGCCGGGTCCTTCTCGATGCCCATCACCCGATTGATGTTGGAGATCAGGAAGGGCAGCGCCGACACCACGCCCGGCAGGTCCTCGCCGGGGAAGCCGCCGGTCATGGCGGTGTAGGTGCCCATCCCGAGAAACACGGCGTCGTACTCGGCAAGCAGCTGGTCGAGCGTGACGTCCTTGCCCACCTCCGTGTTGAGGCGGAACTCGACGCCCATGTATTCCTGGATGTTGCGGCGGTTCTGCACCACCTCTTTTTCCAGCTTGAACGGCGGGATGCCGAAGGTGAGCAGACCACCGATCTCGGCCTGGCGGTCGAACACTACCGGCTTCACGCCATTGCGGGCCAGGATGTCGGCACAGCCCAGACCAGCCGGGCCGGCACCAATGATCGCCACCTTCTTGCCGGTGGCCACGACACCACTCATGTCCGGACGCCAGCCCTGCTTGAAGGCCTCGTCGGAGATGTACTTTTCGATGGAGCCGATGGTGACGGCACCAAAGCCGTCATTGAGCGTGCAGGCGCCTTCACAGAGCCGGTCCTGCGGGCACACACGGCCACAGATCTCCGGCAGTGAGTTGGTCTTGTGCGACAACTCGGCGGCGGCGAACAGGTTGCCCTCCTGCACCAGCTTCAGCCAGTTGGGAATGTAGTTGTGCACCGGGCACTTCCACTCGCAGTAGGGGTTGCCGCAATCGAGGCAGCGACCGGCCTGGGTGGCGGCATTGTCCGCTGGGAACTGTCCGTAAATTTCGCGCCAGTCGTGCATGCGCACTTCCACGGCGACCTTTTTCGGATCCTGGCGGGACACTTCGAGAAACTGCAGGTGATTCTTTGCCATATCTGCGTCCTTACGCCGCGGCCTTGACGGCGTGGATCAGCGAGTTGATTTCAGCGGCCTTGGGCTTGACCAGCCAGAAGCGCCCGACGAAATCGCGGAAATCATCGAGGATGTGCTGGCCCCATTCACTGCCGGTGGCCGCCACGTAATCGCGGATCAGACCGCGCAGGAAGTGCTGATGACCTTCCATGCTCTCTGCAATGACCCGATGGATATCGATGAGTTCATGGTTGTAGCGGTCGACGAAACTGCGGCTCTCGTCGAGCACATAGGCGAAGCCGCCGGTCATGCCCGCGCCGAAGTTGACGCCGACATCGCCCAGCACCACCACCACGCCGCCGGTCATGTATTCGCAACCGTGGTCGCCCACACCTTCCACCACCGCGGTGGCGCCGGAGTTGCGCACGCCGAAACGTTCGCCGGCGGTCCCGGCCGCATACAGCGTGCCGCCGGTGGCACCGTACAGACAGGTGTTGCCGATGATGGCGGCTTCGGTGGTCTTGAAGCGTGAGCCCCGCGGCGGCTTGATGACGATGCGGCCGCCGGCCATGCCCTTGCCGACATAGTCGTTGGCCTCGCCTTCCAGCTCCATGTGCAGACCACCGGCATTCCACACCCCGAAGCTCTGTCCGGCGGTGCCGGTGAGCTTGAGGATGACCGGTGTCTCGTTCATGCCCAGGTTGCCGTGACGCTTGGCGATCTCACCGGACAGGCGCGCGCCGATGGAGCGGTCGCGATTGTTGACGGTGTAGTTGAACACGCCACCGGCCTTCTGCTCGATCACCGGCAGGGCATCGCGCACCATCTGTTCGGCCAGCTCGCCCTTGTCAAACGGGTGGTTGGGGCCGGTGCAGTAGTGGCCCGAGGGCAGCACCATGCCGGCCGAGCTGAGGATCGGCTGCAGGTTGAGCGCGCGTTGCTTGGCGGTGGCGCCTTCCTGGATCTGCAGCAGCTCTGTGCGGCCGATCAGTTCGGCCAGCGAGCGCACGCCGAGTTGCGCCATCAACTGACGGGTTTCCTCAGCCACGAAGCGGAAATAGTTCATCACCATTTCCGGCAGGCCGATGAAGTGCTTGAGTCGCAGCACCTTGTTCTGGGTGGCAACACCGGTGGCGCAGTTGTTGAGATGGCAGATGCGCAGGTACTTGCAGCCCAGTGCCACCATCGGCGCGGTGCCGAAGCCAAAGCTCTCGGCGCCGAGGATGGCCGCCTTGATGACGTCCAGGCCGGTCTTCAGGCCGCCGTCGGTCTGCACCCGCACCTTTTCGCGCAGGCCGTTCATGCGCAGGGTCTGGTGGGTCTCGGACAGCCCCAGTTCCCACGGCGTGCCGGCGTACTTCACCGAGGTGATCGGGCTGGCACCGGTGCCGCCGTCATACCCGGAGATGGTGATGAGGTCGGCATAGGCCTTGGCCACACCCGCGGCGATGGTGCCGACACCGGGGCCGGACACCAGCTTCACCGACACCAGCGCCGACGGATTGATCTGCTTGAGGTCAAAGATCAGCTGCGCGAGGTCTTCGATGGAGTAGATGTCGTGGTGCGGCGGCGGCGAGATCAGGGCCACGCCGGGCTTGGCGTAGCGCAGCTTGGCGATCTGCTCGTTGACCTTGTCACCGGGCAGCTGGCCGCCTTCACCAGGCTTGGCGCCCTGCGCCACCTTGATCTGCAGCACCTCGGCGCTGGCCAGATAGGCCGGCGTCACGCCAAAGCGGCCCGAAGCCACCTGCTTGATCTTGGAGTTCTTCTCGGTGCCATAGCGCACCGGGTCCTCGCCACCTTCACCGGAGTTGGAACGGCCGCCGAGGCGGTTCATGGCCGTCGCCAGCGCTTCATGCGCCTCGGGCGACAACGCGCCCAGCGACATGCCGGCGGAGTCGAACCGCTTGAGGATGGCCTCGACCGGTTCCACTTCTTCCAGCGCAATCGGCTGGGCGTCCTTGAGCTGGAACAGGTCGCGGATGGCCGTCACCGGGCGGTGGTTCACCAGCGCAGCGTACTTCTCGTAGTCGCTGTACGCGCCACTTTGCACGGCGTCGTGCAGGGTGCGGATGACGTCCGGGTTATAGGCGTGATACTCGCCATTGAACACGAACTTCATCAGCCCGCCCTGCTCGGCGGTCTTGCGCGGATTCCAGGCGGCCTTGGCCAGCATCGCCTGCTCGGCTTCGAGGTCCTCGAAACGCGCGCCCTGGATGCGGTTGACAGTGCCGGCAAAGCACAGGCCGACCACCTCGTCGTGCAGGCCGACCGTCTCGAACAGCTGGGCGCTGCGGTAGCTGGAGATCGTCGAGATCCCCATCTTGGAGATGATCTTGTACAGGCCCTTGTTGATGCCCTTGCGATAGGCCTGGGCCAGCGCGGCCTCGTCCTTGTCGACGCTGATCTCGCCGCGTGCGCGCATGTCATACAGCGTCGCGTAGGCCAGATAGGGGTAGATGACACTGGCGCCGTATCCGATCAGGCAGGCGAACTGGTGCGGGTCGCGGGCGGTGGCGGTTTCCACCACGATGTTGCAATCGCAACGCACGCCAGCCTCGATCAGACGGCTGTGAACGGCTCCGGTGGCCAGCAGCGCGTGGATCGGCAGACGTCCCTGGGTGAGCTGACGGTCGGACAGTACCAGGATGACCGCACCGCGCTCGCGCACGGCTTCCTCGGCACGATCACAAAGCGCGCGGATGGCGTCGGCCAGCTTCAACGACGGGTCGTAGTGCAGGTCCAGCACTTCGTGTCGGTAGATGGGATCGGCCAGCAGATTGCGGAACTTGCTCTCGGACAGTACCGGCGAGTCGACCAGGAGGCGCGCCGCGCGCTCGGGGGTTTCCTCGAACATGCCCGACTCGGCGCCGAGCGAGCATTCCAGGCTCATCACGATCTGCTCGCGCAGCGGGTCGATCGGCGGGTTGGTGACCTGCGCGAAGACCTGACGGAAATAATCGTAAGGCGAACGGATCTGCTGCGACAGGGCCGCAAACGGCGTGTCGTCGCCCATGCTGCCGATGGTCTCCTGACCACTTTCGGCCAGCACCCGAACCACCTCGACGCGCTCCTCGTTGGTGAGCGCGAACATCTTGTGATAGACGGCGATATCCGCCGGCTGCAGGCGATCCAGCGAGTTCGGATCGTCCGACAGGCTGGATTCAAGACGCCGCAGCTTCTTCTTCAGCCACTGCTTGTAAGGGTGACGCGACGCCAGCATGCGGTCGATTTCCTGCGGCCGCAGCAGCTCGCCGGAATCGGTGTCGATGGCCAGCATCTGGCCCGGGCGCAGGCGGCCCTTCTCCACCACATCCTCGGGGCCGTAGTCGGATACGCCGATTTCGGAGGCCAGCACGATGGTGCGATCACGGGTGATCACATACCGCGCCGGGCGCAGGCCATTGCGGTCCGTCGTGCAGACCGCATAGCGGCCATCGGTGAGCACCACGCCGGCGGGGCCATCCCAAGGCTCCATCTGCAGCGAGTTGTATTCGAAGAAGGCGCGCAGGTCGGGGTCCAGGTTCTCCACGTTCTGCCACGCGGGCGGAATCAGCGCCCGCATCGCCGCGAACAGGTCCATGCCGCCGGCCAGCAGCACTTCCAGCATGTTGTCGAGGCTCTGCGAATCGGAGCCCCGCATGTTCACCAGCGGCGCGATCTCGCGGATGTCCGGCAGGTCCTTGCATTCGTACTTGCTGGCGCGGGCCTGCGCCCACTGGCGGTTTCCGGAGATGGTGTTGATCTCGCCGTTGTGCGCCAGATAACGGAACGGATGGCACAGATGCCACTTCGGCAGTGTGTTGGTGGAGAAACGCTGATGGAACACGCAGATCGAGGTTTCCAGGTCCTCGGCCTGCAGGTCCCGATAGAAGGTCGGCAGGTACTCCGGCATGACCAGGCCCTTGTAGACCAGCACGCGGCAGGACAGGGAGGTGACGTAGAACAGGCTGTCACCCTCGGCCTCCAGCTGCTTCTCCGCTGCCCGTCGCGCCTTGAACAACTTGAGCTCGAACACCAGCTTGGGCAGCTGGGCCGGCGAGGTGATGAACACCTGCTCGAAGCGCGGGATGGCACGCAGCGCCTCTTCACCCAGCGCACTGTTGTCGGTCGGCAGCACCCGCCACCCCTGCAGGGTCAAGCCCTGGGCAGCACAGGCCTCGGACAGCACTTCGCGCGCACGCTGCGCCTTGACCTCGTCCGGATTGAGGAAGAGATTGCCAGCGCAGAACGGCAGATTGCCCAAGGTGATGTCGGCCTCGGCGGCCACCCGGCGGAGAAACCCTTCGGGCTTCTTCATCAACAGGCCACAACCGTCACCGGTTTTGCCATCGGCAGCAATCGCACCACGGTGCGTCATGCGCTCAAGCGCGGTGATCGCGGATTTCACCAGGGCGTGGCTCGCCTGATCATCCATTTGCGCGATCAGCCCGAAACCGCAGCTGTCGCGTTCAAATTCCGGCCTGTACAGGCCCTGTTCGGTCACCATTACCTTCACCTCACGTAAAAAAGAGCGGCGATTACCCCTGCCGCGCCTCGAGGGAGGGCGGCCGCAGTCTCACTCAGGGAGGGGGACGACAGGCGGGGGAATGACGCTGCGGTGCAACATTTGAATTATAAGGACGCGCATTTCCGCGTCAATCTCGCCTAAAGCACGGCCATTCCCCTCACCGGCCCGGTGACGAGCCGCTATGCTCGCCGATACGCCCCCTGCCAACGCGATTCCCATCCAAGATGCGTACCGATTCCGCGCTTCGCCTGCTGCGCCAACGGCGTTTCGGCTTTTTCTTCTGGACCCAGGCACTGGGCGCGTTCAACGACAACGTCTTCAAGAACGCGGTGGTGATCCTGATCACCTTCGGCCTGGCCGGGATCGGGTCGGATCGCGCCAACCTCTACGTGAATCTGGCTGCCGGCCTGTTCATCCTGCCGTTCTTCCTGTTCTCGGCAACCGCGGGGCAGATCGCCGAAAAACACGAAAAATCGCGGCTGATTCGCGGCATCAAGCTGCTGGAGATCGGCATCATGGCCCTGGCCGCACTGGCGCTCTGGCTGAAAAGCCTGCCCCTGCTGCTGGCCGTGCTGTTCCTGATGGGCAGCCAATCGGCCCTGTTCGGTCCGGTGAAGTACGCCATCCTGCCGCAACACCTTGATGAAGCCGAGCTGATCGGCGGCAACGCCTGGGTGGAGGCCGCCACCTTTCTCGCCATCCTCATCGGTACCCTGGTGGGCGGGTGGCTGATCGCGCAGCACGGGGGCGCCACCTGGGTCGCGCTGGTATTGATGGCGGTGGCGATACTCGGGTACCTGGCCGCACGCGGCATCCCGCCAGCCGCGCCCACCGCACCCGATTTGCGCATCAACTGGAACCCGCTGACCGAAACCGTCCGCAACCTCGGCTTCCTGCGCACCCATCGCACGGTCTTCCTGTCCGTCCTGGGGATCTCCTGGTTCTGGTTTTTCGGTGCGCTGTTCCTGTCGCAGCTGCCGCACTACACCAAGCTCTATCTGGGCGGCGACGAAACGGTGGTGACCCTGTTGCTGGCAGTGTTCTCGCTGGGGATCGGCGCCGGATCGCTACTCTGTGAGCGCCTCTCAGGCGGCCAGGTGGAAATCGGCCTGGTTCCCCTCGGATCGATCGGCCTCACCGTTTTCGGCATCGACCTGTTCCTGGCCGCGCCCGACCTCGCCGTCGGCCCGCAGCTCGATGCGATGGCCTTCCTGGGGCAGGCGGCCAACCACCGGGTGCTATGGGATTTGGGGCTGATGGGCCTGTCGGGCGGCCTGTTCATCGTGCCGCTCTACGCATTGGTGCAAACCCGCGCCGCGCCCGCACACCGGTCCCGCGTGATCGCCGGCAACAACATCCTCAACGCCCTGTTCATGGTGGCGGCCGCCCTCATCGCCATCGCACTACTGCAAGCGGGCCTGAGCATTCCGCAACTGTTCCTGGTGGCAACCCTGATGAATGCCGCCGTGGCCGTGTTCATCTACGGCCTGGTGCCCGAGTTCCTGATGCGCTTTCTGGTGTGGATGCTCATCAACACGCTGTACCGCATCCGCCGTCAGGACCTGCGGCATATCCCCGACAACGGCCCCGCACTCATCGTCTGCAACCATGTGAGTTTCGTGGATGCCCTGATCCTGGGGGGCAATATCCGGCGACCGGTCCGCTTCGTGATGTATCACAAGATCTTCCGCATCCCGGTACTCAACTTCATCTTCCGCACTGCGCGTGCCATCCCCATCGCGCCCGCCAAGGAAGATCCGGCCCTGATGGAGCAGGCCTTCCAAGACATCGCGGCAGCGCTGGCCGATGGCGATGTCGTGGGCATCTTCCCCGAGGGCGCGCTGACCCGGGACGGCGAGATTGCACCGTTCAGATCCGGCGTCGAGCGGATCGTGGCCACCACCCCGGTACCGGTGATCCCCATGGCCTTGCAGGGCCTCTGGGGCAGCCTGTTCAGCCGTCGGGACAGCTTTCTCGGCCGCAGCCGCCTGCCACGCCGCTTCTGGTCCCGCATCGGCATGGTGGCGGCGGCGCCGGTGCCGCCGGAACAGGTCAGCGCTGCGGGGCTGGAGACTCAGGTGCGACAGCTTCGGGGCGACTGGGCGTAAACCCGAACCTCGCCGCTCAGCGCAGACGGCGCAGGTCAAAGATCCGTGCGTGATCATCCAGCGCATCGCGGTGGCGCCGTGCGCCCCGAGCGGGGCCCCGCCAACGGCGGGGTGCGAGGATCAGCGCATCGGCGCCAGGATCGCGGGTCGACGGCAGGGACCTCGCCGCTCAGCGCAGGCGACGAAGGTCAAAGATCCGTTCGTGCTCATCCAGCGCATAGCGATCCGTCATCCCCGCCACATAATCCGCCACCACCCGCGCGCGGTCGGCATCGGTGGCGGCCTCACGGGCATGGGCATGGAACTGCGGGGGCAGCAGACGGATATCGTCCATGAAGGCATCGAACAGGGCCTGAATCACCCGCTGCGCCTTGCGCATCATCCGGTACACCTGCGGATGGCGGTAGAGGTGATCCATCAGAAAGCGCTTCAGTATTCGGTTATCTTCCACGATCTCCGGCGAAAAAGAGATCAACGGCTTTGAATGAGCGCGAACAGCATCGATCGAGCCAACCCCATCCAGGCGCGCGGCGGAATGAGCGGTGAGATCGACCACCAGGGTATTGATGATGCGCCGGATGGTTTCGTGGCGCTCCTGCCGCGGGGTGAGATCGCGATAGCGCGCCAGCACCTCGTCGTGATGCCGGCGAAACAGGGGCACCTCGCGCAGTTGCTGCAGGGTCAGCAGCCCGGCCCGGACCCCGTCATCCATGTCGTGATTGTGGTACGCGATCTCGTCGGCAAGATTGGCCAGCTGCGCTTCGCAGCTGGGCTGCGTGCGCTGGACGAACCGCTCGCCGACGTCACCCAGGGTGCGCGCGCGCGCCAGCGAACAGTGCTTGAGGATCCCTTCGCGGGTCTCGAAGCTGAGGTTGAGTCCCTGAAATTCGGCGTACTTGTCTTCCAGCACGTCCACCACCCGCAGGCTCTGGGCGTTGTGTTCGAAGCCGCCGAAATCGCGCATGCAGTGATTGAGGGCGTCCTGGCCCGCATGCCCGAAGGGGGTATGGCCGAGATCGTGGGCCAGTGAGATGGCTTCGCAGAGGTCTTCGTTGAGCCCCAGGGTCCGTGCCAGCGTCCGTGCGATCTGCGCCACTTCAAGCGAGTGTGTCAGCCGGGTGCGGAACAGGTCGCCCTCGTGGTTGACGAATACCTGGGTCTTGTATTCCAGCCGCCGGAAGGCGGACGAGTGGATGATGCGGTCGCGGTCACGCTGGTATTCCGTCCGCGGCGTGGCGGGTGGTTCCGGGTGACGACGACCCCGACTGGCGTCCGGCCGTGCCGCGTAGGCAGCCAGATTCATCATCCGGTGAATGCCGCCAGCGTGTCCTGCAGCCGATCGGGAGCAAAGTCGGCCGTCAGGGTCGCAACCCCCAGGGCGCGCAGCAGCACCAGTCGCAACTTTCCTGCCGCCACTTTCTTGTCGTGACCCATCAGGTCCACGAAGTCATCAGCGGTCATCCCAGGCGGCGGTCGCACCGGCAGGCCCGCGCGGGCAATCAGCATTCGGGCACGGTCGGCATCGGCTTGCGGTAGCCACCCCTGCCGAGCGGAGAGATCGGCCGCCATCACCATGCCGGTGGCTACCGCCTCGCCGTGCAACCATTCGGTGTAGCCGGTGTAGGTTTCGATGGCGTGGCCGAAGGTATGTCCCAGATTGAGCAGGGCGCGCACACCACCCCCCACCGCCTCCCGTTCGTCCTCGGCGACGATGCGCGCCTTCATGGCGCAACAGTGTTCGATGGTCTGTGCCGTGATGTCGGGATCAAGTGCCAGCAGCGCCTCCAGATGATGCTCCAGCCATCCGATGAAGGCCGCGTCACCCAGCAGTCCGTACTTGATCACCTCGGCAACGCCGGCCAGCAGCTCCCGCCGCGGCAGCGTGGTCAGCGTGTCGATATCCGCAATGACCGCCTTCGGCTGATGGAAGGCGCCGATCATGTTTTTGCCACGCGGATGATTGACTGCGGTCTTGCCACCCACCGAGGAGTCGACCTGCGCCAGCAGCGTGGTGGGAATCTGCAGGAAATCGATGCCGCGCTGGTAGACCGCGGCACAGAATCCGCCGAGGTCGCCGATGACGCCGCCACCGAGCGCCACCAGCAGGCCATCCCTAGGCAGCCGTCGCGACAGCAGCAGATCGAGCACATGCTCGGCGTTGGTCCAGCTCTTCTGCAGCTCGCCGGGCGGCAGCACGAGGAGGTCATCGTCGTGCAGCGCCAGCGCTTGACGGACCGGCGCCAGGTGCAGGCCCGCCACCGTTTCGTCGGTCAGCAGAAAGCATCGACGCCCTTGCGCCACCGCGTAGCTGTCGGCGACTTCGAGCAAACCCTTGCCAATGCGGATGGGGTAGCGGCGTTCCGCCAGCTCCACCGTCAATTCACGATTCATGTCCTTCAACCGACGCCAGATACCGTTCGATATCACGCACCAATGCCCGGGCGTTGCGGCCATCGGTGGCGATCACCAGATGCGCGATTTCGCGGTAGAGCGGGTCACGCTGCTGGAATAAGCGCGACAGTATGGCCCGAGGCGGCTCTCCCGTGCGCAACAGCGGCCGGTTTTCGCTGCGCGCGGTGCGTCGCAGCTGCTGATTGACCGAAGCGTGCAGATAGATCACACACCCGCGCTGCCGCAGCAGCGCGCGATTGTCGGGGTTGAGTACCGCGCCGCCGCCGGTGGCCAGCACGATATCGTCGAGTTGGGTCAGCTCGTCGATCATGTGGGCCTCACGCTGACGGAATCCCGTCTCGCCCTCACGCTCGAAGATATAGGGAATATCCACCCCCGTGCGCCGCTCGATCTCGTGATCGGAGTCGACGAACTGCAATTGGCGCAGTTCTGCCAGACGGCGGCCGACGGTGGTCTTGCCAGCACCCATGGGGCCGATCAGAAAGAGTCGCCGGGCCGTGGGTGCCATCATGCTTTGCCGCCCGGGTGCCGCAAGCCTCGGCGCGAAACCTCCGCGCCGGTTACGGTCAGTTCACCCGCAGGCCCTCCTGGATCATCTTGGGCGTCACGAAGATCAGCAGCTCACGCTTGGTGTTGGAACGGCTGTTGTTGCGGAACAGATGGCCCAGCAGCGGGATATCGCCCAGCAACGGCACCTTGGCAGCGTCGGTGCTGCTGGACTGCTCGAAGATGCCCCCCAGCACGATGGTGTCGCCGGTACGCACCAGCACCTGGGTCGAAAGGCGACGGGTATCAATGCTTGGCTGCGAACCGCCGTTGCCTGATGGCACGATCTGTCCGACGGTGTCGTTGGTGACATCAAGGTCCATCAGGATCCGGTTGTCCGGCGTGATCTGTGGTGTCACCGTCAGGCTCAACACGGCCTTCTTGAAGGAAGTGGTGGCAGCCTGATTGCCGCCGGCCGAGGTCTGGAAGGGGATCTCGGTCCCCTGCTCGATAGTGGCCTGCTTGCCGTTCGCGGTGATCACCCGCGGCGTCGAGATCACCTCACCGCGCCCTTCGCTCTGCAGTGCCGACAACTCCAGATCGATCAGGAAATCGGATCCCAGGATGGCAAACGCGATGGACCCCGGGGTGCCCGAGGAGGGCGCTGCCGGCAGGTTGACGTTGTACCGGTTGAGCGAGGAGCCCGGGAGGTTCACCGGGAACCCGGTGGGCGGCGTGACGAAGTCGTTGACGATGGGATCGGTGCCGAGCTGGTTGGTCCCGCTCGTGGTGACCAGCCCGTTGCTGCCGTTCTCGCCGACGGCGGTAACCCCGAAGCGGGAGCCGATATCCCGACGGAAATCGTCGCGGGCGACGACGATGCGGGACTCGATCAGCACCTGGCGCACCGGCACATCAAGGCGTTCGATCAAACCGCGGACTTCCGACAGCTTCTCACGCGTATCCAGCACGATCAGGGTGTTGGTGCGATCATCGACCGTGACACGTCCGCGATCGGAAAGCAGGGAGGTTTCGCCAGCACGCAACAGGTTGGCGATATCCGACGCTTTGGCGTAGTTCACCTGAATCAGCTCGGAGCGCAGCGGCGCCAGCTGTACCTTCTGTGCCGCAGCCTCCAGTTCGGCCTTTTCGCGGGCGGCGATTTCATCCATCGGCGCTACCAGCATGACATTGCCCTGCTGGCGCATCGCCAGGCCCTTGGTGCGCATGATGATGTCGAGCGCTTGGTCCCAGGGCACGTTCTGCAGCCGCATCGCAACCTCACCGGAAACCGCATCGCTGATGACCATGTTGGTCCCGGCGACGTCGGCGATGATCTGCAGCAGGGACCGCAAATCAATGCTCTGGAAGGACAGCGAGATGCGCTCGCCGGTGTATTGCGGCTGGGCGGCACGCCGGGCTTCCAGCTGATTTTCGGTCAGGGGTTGCAGTTCGAGCGTGAACAGGTCGTCGGACTGATAGGCGAGCTGTTCGAAATCGGCGCCATCGACCGGCGTGATCCGGACCTCGGCGTTGATCCCCGACTGCCGCGCGTCAATGAATTTGGCCGGCGTGGCGAAGTCGATCACGTCCAGCCTGCGGGCCAGGTTGTCAGGCAGCGTGACGTTCTTGAAGCGGGCGATGATCTGCCCGTTCTCTTCGGTGACATCGACCGGTGTGGCGGCGTCCCCGAGCTTGACCTGTACCCGCGCCTCGCCCTTTTCGCCGCGGCGGAAGCTGACATCGGCGATCTGCGCCGCTATCGGCCCCGCTGTCGCTGCGGTCGCCGCCGGTGCCGTGGCCGAAGCGGATCGCTCGGCTGCACCGGCTTCGCCGGGCGACAGTTTGATGAATACGCGATTTCCCTCCGCGCGCACGGAATGTGGCACCAGCTCGGTCATTTCCACCACGACGCGGGTGCGCCCCTGCGCCTCGGCTGCGGCCACGCTCTGCACCCGGCCCTGGTTGATTCGGCGGAAGCGCTCCGCCAGCGCCAGGCGCGTGTTTGGCAGGTCAACCGAGAGACGGGCGGGCTTTTCGATGGTGAAACTGCTTGGCTGCGGTGCCGGCCCGGACAGGCTGAGGGTGATCAGGACCTGCTCGCGCGCCAGCGGTACGGCGTCCATGGACACCAGCGCCGGGCGCGCCGCCGCATCGGTTGCCACCGCCTGGGCACCAGCCGCCGGCAGCCAGAACAGGCCTCCCGCGCTGATCAGCGCGGCGGTGAGTTTCCGGGGGAAGGTCCAAGTCATGTCTGCCACTCCAGGATGAAGCCTCGGCTCAGGGGGCGGTCAAGGCGAGTACCGCCGGCCGCTGAACCCAGCCGCCGAAACCGTCAGGCACGATCTCACTGAGCTGAACCTGGCTTTCGTCGATCGCGACGATCTCGCCATAGTTCTGGCCCATGTGATTGCCACGGGTTACACGGTGAATGATGCCGTCCGGTGCGCGAATCAGCGCATAGACACGGCCGTTGTAGAGGATGGTCCCGAGCATGCGCAGACCGTCCAGCGGAAATTCCTCCAGCGGCTCCTTGTTGCGCGTGATGTTCGGCCGCAGGGTGGTATCGGCGCTGAAGCCCCGATCCGTTTCCGGCTCAATGCGCTCGAATGGATCGGGACGTCCGCCGGGAACGTAGGTGAAACTCTCGAACTGTTTGATCTGCGGAATCGGCTCGATCTGCCGGTTCTTGCGGCTCTTGACCTCGGCCACGTAGGCCTCAAGGTCACTCATGCTGCGATTGCAGCCGCTGAGTAGGCTGACGGCCAGTGCCGCACACAACAGGGGCAGGGTGGCGCGGCGCATCAGCGGCGTCCTCTGCGTTGAGGTTTCTTGGCCGCTTCCTGCGCAGCGATCTCCTCGTCATCCAGGTACCGGTAGGTCTTGGCAACGGCCTGCATGCGCAGCTGACCACTGCCGAGACTGGCCTCACGGCCCCGGCCCGTGCTGACCGGCTTGATATCGACGTTCTCGATGGTGACGATTCGTGGCAACGCTGCGATGCCGCTGACGAACTCGCCCATCTCGTGATAGTCGCCGATCACGATGATCTGATTGGGCAGTTCGGCATAGAAGTCCTTCGGCACTTCGCCCGCCGGCCGGAACAGCTCTTCCTCAAGACTGGAGGCGACGCGGGTCTGCGAAATGTCGTTGAGGAGGTTGGCCACCTCGGTCTTGCTCGGCAACTGCCTCAGCATTGAACCGAACGAGCGCTCCATCTCGGCAAGCTGTTCCTTGTAGGCGTCGAGATTGGCCACCTTGCGCTGCTTGTTCTCGAACTCCTGCCGCAGTTTGGTCTCGGTGGCTTCATCCAGCTTCAGCTGCTCGAGTTGCGGCTTCACCAACAGAAACCAACTGGCGGCCAGGATCGCGGCCGCCGCGATCACCACGGCGCCGATGCGGGCGTAGAGCGGCCAAGCCCCGGGATTCTGCGGGTCGAGTGACTGCAGCTCCTCGAAGATCTCCTGCGGATTTCTCATTCCACGCCCTCCTCATCGCCGGGGGCGCGCTTGGTGAGGCTTTTCACCTGCAGCGTGAACTGGCTGGCCCGCGTCCGACCACTGTCGCCGGTCTTGATGACCACCAGTCGCGGGTCATCAAACCACGGTGAGGCGTCCAGATTCTTCATGTAGGCCGACACCCGGCCGTTGGATTCAGCCTGCCCTTCGATGGTGACCTGGGTGCCCTGCTGCCGCAGTGCGGTCAGCGTCACGCCTTCGGGCAGGGTGTTCACGATCTCGTCGAAGAAGTGCACCGTGGCGGAGCGGCTGGACTGCAGGGACTCGATCACCCGCATGCGGGCCAGAAGGTTCTCCTTGGTCCGCTCCAGATCCTGGATCTCCTTGATCTTCTGATCGATCTCGGCAATCTGCTGCTTCAGGTACTGGTTGCGCGCGCGCTGGTGCTCAACCGCGCCGACCGACGTGAAGTAGGCCAAGCCGCCGACTGCGGCTGCGCCGAGGCAGCCGAGCGCCAGCAGCGTCAGGAACTGCTGCTTGCGCTGGGCGCGCCGTTCGGCGCGCCAATCCAGTAGGTTGATGCGAGTGGCCATGGCTCAGGCCTCCTCGTCATCGAAAGCGCGCAGCGCCAAACCGGACGCCAGCAGCAGGGAGGCTTCGTCCCGACCGAGGACGTTGGGCTTGGCGCGACTGGTCACGGTGAGCGTGGAGAACGGCTTCGCCACCACCGTCGGGATGCGCAGGCGACCCTCAATGAAACGGTCGACATCGGGAATCTGCGCGCAGCCCCCGGCCAGGATCAGCTGGTCGACGCTGGTGTACTGCGATGCCGCCGAAAAGAAGAACTGAAGCCCGCGGTCAATCTGCTGGGTCATGTCGGCGAGAAACGGCTCCAGCACCTCGGCGGCATAGGTTTCCGGCAGGCTGCCGGCGCGTTTGGCACGCCCGGCCTCCTCGTAGGACATGCCGAAGGTCCGCATGATGTCCTCGGTGAGCTGCTTGCCCCCGAAGGCGGTATCGCGGGCGTAGACCGTTTTCATGTCGTGCAGCACCAGCATGGATGTGCTGCTGGCTCCCATGTCGATGATCGCCACGGTCTGGTCACGCCCGTGCTGCGGCATCTGATGCGTGAGCAGGCGACAGGCACTCTCCAGCGCGTAGCTCTCGATGTCGACCACCCGTGGTTTGAGTCCGCCCACCGCGATGGCGGCACAGCGACTTTCCACCTGTTCCTTGCGGCATGCGGCCAGCAACACATCCACCATTTCGCCGCCGCTGGCGCTCGGCCCCATGATCTGGAAATCGATACTGACTTCCTCGATGGGGTAGGGGATGTACTGGTCGGCCTCCGCGCGGATCTGCTCTTCCATGTCGTCTTCCTTGAGGAACGACGACATCTGGACGACCTTGGTGATCACCGCCGGCCCCGCCACTGCCACGGCCGCGCCCTTGGTCCGCGTGCCGGCCTTGGCGACCGCGCGCTGAATGGCCTGGCCCACCACCTCCGGTTCGGCGATCTGTTTGTCGACGACAGCGTTGGGCGGCAGCGGTTCGACCGCGTAGGCCAAGACCTCAAAACCGGTCCCCTTGCGGCCGAACTCAAGGAGTTTCACGGCACTGGAACTGATGTCCAGACCGAGCATTGCCTCGCTTCCCCCGCCAAACAGCTTCTGCTTGATGGACATGACGCCCCTCGCGCACCCTTTGCTGGTCCGTGCCGCCCCAAGTGGCGTTTAGCACGGCGAACCGTAATATAGCCGAACAGCTTTTCAATGCAACTCGAAGTTTGTTTCGCAAATACCTGATGCCACAACATAAGATTCCTTCCCGGTCCCACTGTGGGGCGCGCAACTCATGAGCGGTGGCATCCGGCTGACCCGCGGCTGGGGCCTGTTCGCCCTGGTGGTGCTGGGGCTGATGCTGATCGGACTGATCGCCGCCCTGATCACGGTTCGACAGGTGCGCGCGGGCTTGCCCTCGGTGGAAAGCCTGCGGGAACTGCAGTTGTCCGAGCCACTGCGGGTCTACACCCGGGATGGCCAGCTCATCGGTGAGTTCGGCACCGAGCGTCGCGCGCTGATGCGCTACGAGGAGCTGCCACCGCATCTGGTCGAGGCCTTTGTCGCCGCCGAGGATGAGCGCTTTTTTTCACACGGCGGCATCGATCTGTTCGGGCTGGCGCGTGCCGCGCTCAATCTCGCGCTGACCGGTCAGAAGGCGCAGGGTGGCAGCACCATCACCATGCAACTTGCCCGCAACGTCTTCCTCAGCAGCGAAAAGACCTACACCCGCAAGTTCCGCGAAATCCTGCTGGCCCAGGCCATTGAGGCCGAACTCAGCAAGGAGGAGATCCTCGAGCTGTATCTCAACAAGATCTTTCTGGGCGAGCGCGCCTATGGCGTCGGGGCAGCATCGCGCGTCTATTTCAACGTTCCGCCGGAGGCGCTCAGCCTGGCCCAGGCGGCGACGCTTGCCGGGTTGCCCAAGGCACCGTCGCGCGACAACCCGATCGCCAACCCGCAACGAGCCCTGGAACGTCGCAACTATGTGCTGGGACGCATGGCCGACGCGGGCTTCATCGACAGCGCCGCGCGCGAGGACGCGCGCGCGGAAGCCATGGTGGTCAGCCCGTATCGGCCGACGTTGGACCTGGACGCCCACTACGCCGTCGAAATGGCCCGGGCGATCGTGTTTGAACGCTTCGGTGAAGCCGCGTACACCGATGGTTTGCGCGTGATCACGACCCTGGACGCCGCCGAGCAGGCGGCTGCGGTCAAGGCGGTCCGCGACGGTTTGATGGCCTATGAGGAGCGTCACGGCTGGCATGGCAGCGGTCAGTCGGTTGACCTTCAGACACCGTCCCAATGGCAGGCAGCGCTGATGGCGCAAGCTCCCTGGGCCGAGCTGGTACCGGCCGTTGTCACCGACCTCAGTAGCGAGCGGGCGCTACTCACCACGCTGGATGGGGAGGTGACCCTCCCCGCCGCGGGCTGGCGATGGATCGGCAAGGACGCACCCGCCCCATTCAAGGTGGGAGAGATCGTCCGGCTTCGTCGGGTGGGTGATCAGTGGCGGCTGGCGCAAGTCCCCGAAGCGCAGGCCGCCTTCGTCGCGCTTGATCCCCGCAATGGTGACGTCCGGGCATTGGTGGGTGGCTATGACTTCTTCGCGGCCAAGTTCAACCGGGTCGTACAGGCGCAACGGCAGGCCGGCTCGGGTTTCAAGCCCTTCCTTTACGCCGCTGCACTCGAAGCCGGCTATACCCCTGCCTCTGTGGTGCTGGATGCCCCGGTGGTGTTCGATGACCCGGCCCTGGAATCGGCTTGGCGTCCGCAGAACTACAGCGGCAAGTTTTACGGTCCCACCCGGCTGCGGGAGGCGCTGGTGCACTCCCGCAACCTGGTCTCGATCCGCTTGCTCGATGCCATCGGCTTCGATCAGACCCGGAAAACAGTGGATGCCTTCGGCCTGCCAGCCGCCCGCCTGCCGCGTGATCTCACGGTGGCGCTCGGCAGCGCCGTGTTTACCCCCATGGAGCTTGCACAGGCCTACGGTACGCTGGCCAACGGGGGGTACGAGGTGGTGCCACGACTGATCGAACGTGTCGAAACCCTCAACGGCGGCGTCATCTGGTCACCGCCCCGTGTCGAGGTCTGCGCGGAATGTGACGATCCGGAAGTCCGTGCCAACCTTCCCCCGGATGTTCGCGCTGCAGCACAACGGATCAGTCCCACCACCACCTGGCTGGTAGCCGACATGATGCGCGACGTGACCCGCCGCGGCACCGCAGCCAAGGTTCGCCAACTGGAGCGCAATGACATCTCCGGCAAGACCGGTACCACCAACGATGAAACCGATGCCTGGTTTTCGGGCTTCAACCACGCCCGGGTCGGAGTGGCCTGGGTCGGCTTCGATCAGCCGCGCCCACTGGGTCGCGGCGAGGTGGGTGGCCGCGCCGCGTTACCGATCTGGATGGATTACGCCCGGGTCGCGCTCAAGGACGTTCCGGAAGCTGTGCCACCGCCGCCGCCAGGAGTGGTGAGCGTCCGCATCGATCCCGAAACCGGTTTGCTGGCTCGTCCCGGCGATCCCGATGCCCGCTTCGAGTATGTGCAAAGTGACCACATTCCCGATGCGACACGCGATGACCTTCCGCTGTCGACCCCAGGCAGCGGTGGCAACGGTCTTGGAGACCTGTTCTAGGACAGCACCGCCATGGCCTCCGAACTGGTCGAAGCTGCCGCCCGGGTGTTCTGTGAGCAACAGCTCACCGACTACCGGATTGCCAAACTGCGCGCCTTCGAACAACTCGGCTGCCTCCCTGGCACACCATTACCCGACAACGTGGCCATCGAAGCTGCGGTGATCGACTATCAACAGCTGTTCGGCGGCGACGCCTACCACCAGCACCTGCGGGCGTTGCGGGAAGCCGCCGTACAGGCCATGCGGCTGCTCGATACGTTCGAACCCCGGATGGTGGGAGGTGCGGTAACAGGCGCCGTCACGCCGCAGCACCGGGTACAACTCCACGTGTTCTCCGATCCGCCCGAAATGGTGGACATGTTTCTCATGGATCGCGGTATCCCGTTCTGCGAGGGCGCGCGCCGGTATCGCGATGGTCGCGGGCGCGACACCGAGATCCCATTGGTGCAGTTGGAGGCCGGGCCGGTAGGTGTCGATATCGCCATCTTCCCGGTGGACGGCCAACGGCAGGCGCCGCTGTCCCCCGTTGACGGCAAGCCGGCGCGACGACTCGCCCGCACTCAGGTCGAGGCGCTACTACGCGACGCGCAAGGCTCATGAAAAAACCCGCTCCGGCGGCCTTCCGGAGCGGGTTCGATCAAGCCGTCGGGATTCAGCGACTTGCGATGGGGGACACGTCGCGCTGCGCGGCACCGGTGTATACCTGCCGCGGGCGGGCGATGCGCATGGTGGGATCGGAGATCATCTCGATCCAGTGCGCCACCCAGCCCACGGTACGGGCCACCGCAAACATCGGCGTGAACATGTTCACCGGGATACCGAGCGCCTTGTAGATGATGCCCGAGTAGAAATCGACGTTCGGATACAGTTTGCGCTCACGGAAGTAGTCATCGGAAAGCGCAATCTCTTCGAGCTTCATCGCCAGCTCAAGCTGCGGATCATTTTCCTTGCCGAGATGCTTGAGCACCTTGTGGCACTGTTCGCGAATGATGGTCGCGCGGGGATCGAAGTTCTTGTACACGCGGTGACCGAAGCCCATCAGGCGCACACCACTGTTCTTGTCCTTGACCTTGTCCATGAAGCCCTGGACCTGCTTCACGTCGCCGATTTCCCCCAACATCTTGAGCACGGCCTCGTTGGCGCCACCGTGGGCAGGGCCCCACAGGGCGGCAATGCCGGAGGCGATGGCGGCGTAGGGGTTGGTTCCGGTGGAGCCGGCCATGCGCACCGTCGAGGTGGAGGCATTCTGTTCGTGATCCGCATGCAGGATGAACAGCACATCCAGCGCCTTGGCCGCGACCGGATCGACATGGTAGGGCTCGGCCGGCACCGCGAACATCATGTGCAGCAGGTTGGAGCAGTAGTCGAGATGGTTCTGCGGGTACATGAACGGCAGACCGACATACCGCTTGTAGGCAGCGGCTGCGATGGTCGGAATCTTGGCGATCATGCGGTGCGCGAAGATCTCGCGGTGCCGCGGGTCCTTGTTGTTGGTGGTGTCGTGGTAGAACGCCGACATCGAACCCACCACGCCGGTCAGCATCGCCATCGGGTGTGCGTCGTAGCGGAACCCGTTGAAGAACCCCTTCAGGGATTCATTGATCATCGTGTGGCGGCGGATGTTCTGATCGAAGTCCTCAAGCTGCTGGGCGTTGGGCAGCTCGCCGTGCAGGATCAGATAGGCCACCTCGATGAACGAGCAATGCTGGGCCAACTGGTCCACCGGGAATCCACGATAGAGCAGCACCCCTTCATCACCGTCGATGTAGGTGATGGAAGACTGCGTCGAGCAGGTGGAGCTGAAGCCAGGGTCGTAGGTGAACACGCCGGTCTTGCCATAGACCTTGCCCACGTCCAGCCCGACGGGCCCCAGGGTCCCGGAAACGCCGGGGAGTTCGATCTTCTCGCCGGTGGCGTCGTTAACGAGGCTGTAGGTGGGGCTGCTCATTTCAGTTTTCCTCTTGTCCATGCGGGATGACTGGCGTTGCGGCAATCGCACGAAACCGGTGCGGCGCCCGTTCAACGGCAGCCATCGTGATGCGGTATTGCGGTCGGCGCATTGATCAACGGCAGCACGACCGCGCGGAAGGATACCGACTTTTGCCTACCGGCCGCTACTGAACCCTGGTCGTATACGCGATCGCGACGGGGTAAATCGCACTCAACGAAGCAAGGCGCGTGCCGCACTGCGGGGGCAACCAACAAAAAACCGGGCATCAAGCCCGGTTTCTGTTTACAGCTTCGTGTTCTCAGCCGCCGTAGCGCTTGCGGAACTTGTCGATACGGCCGCCGGTGTCGGACACCGTGCGCTTGCCGGTATAGAACGGGTGCGACTTGGAGGACGTATCCAGATTGATCAGCGGATACTCCTGTCCGTCTTCCCAGGTGATCTTTTCCTTGCTGGACATGGTCGAGCGCACACGGAAGGTGAAGTCCGCGGACGCGTCCTTGAACACCACGTAATCGTACTTGGGGTGGATACCGTCTTTCATGGGCAAAACCGTCGCTGCTCGACACACAAGGGGCGCGGAGATTACAGCAGCGCTGAGGCGTCTGCAAGGGGGGAAACGGCTGTGGATAACTTCATGGGTCGAGCGTACACTGCACCGCCGGGTGACGCTCGGGGATTTCCTGTCATCCCAACCTACCCGTGTACCCCATGTCGAACGACGAACTCTGGCGCCGCTGCGTGCTCTGGCTCGAGGCCGAGCTGCAGGAACGCGACCTGAGCATCTGGATCCGACCGCTTCAGGCCGTTCACCTTGGCGACCGCCTGCAATTGCTGGCGCCGAACCGCATCGTGCTGGACAAGGTTCGCACCGAGTACTTCCCCGCGATCGAACGCGCGCTGCGAACCGTGGCGCCAGAGCCCCCGCCGGTTCTCGAGTTCGCCGTGGGCGCGGCGGAAAGCGCGTTGCGCGCCGATCTGCCCTTGGCGCGCGAAACGGACGCGCCCACCACCCTGCTGACCCCGGCTGAAGACGACACACCGGCCGGCTATGAAGCCCGCCTGGACCCCCGCTACACGTTCTCTAGCTTTATCGAGGGTAAATCCAATTCGCAGGCCCGCGCTGCGGCACAGCACGTGGTGGAGACCCCGGGTTCGGCCTACAACCCGCTGCTGATCTATGGCGAATCGGGCCTGGGCAAGACCCACCTGATGCACGCGGTCGGCAATACCATTCTTGCCGCCAATCCGAATGCCCGCATCGCCTACCTGGGCGCGGAGCAATGGCTGAACCAGATGGTCGCCGCGATCCGCCATGGCAAACAGGACACCTTCAAGCTCTATTACCGCTCCGTCGATGCGCTGCTGATCGATGACATCCATTTCTTCGCCCACAAGGAGCGGACGCAGGAGGAGTTTTTCCACACCTTCAATGCCCTGATCGATGGCCGCAAACAGATCGTTCTGACCTGCGACCGCTATCCCAAGGATGTCGATGGCATCGATGACCGGCTCAAATCGAGATTCACCTGGGGGCTCGCCGTCGCCGTTGAGCCCCCGGATCTGGAGACCCGAGTCGCCATCCTGCTGTCGAAGTCCGAACAGGTGCGGATGCGGCTACCAGAAGATGTGGCGTTCTTCGTCGCCCAGCGTATCCGCTCCAACGTGCGCGAACTTGAGGGTGCTTTGCACCGCCTTTCCGCCAGTGCCCGCCTGCGCGGTGAACCGCTCACGGTCGACTTTGCCAGAGCCACACTGCGCGACATGCTGGCGGCCTATGAGCGCATGGTCACCATCGACAACATCAAGCGTACGGTGGCCACCTACTACAACATCCGCGTTACGGATCTGGCTTCACCCCGGCGCACCCGCTCGCTGGCGCGGCCCCGGCAGATCGCGATGGCCTTGTCGAAGGAGCTCACACAACATAGCCTCCCGGAGATTGGTGAAGCGTTTGGCAAGGACCATACAACCGTGCTGCATGCCTGCCGCAAGGTTGCGGAGTTGCGCAACGAAGACGCCAAGATCCGGGAGGATTATGAAATCCTGCATCGGCAGCTGGGCTTTGCCTAAGCTGTGGACATGCCTAGGGACAGTTCCGTGGATAGCGAGGTGCACAAGCTGTGGACAGAATTGATCCACGACTTACCCACAGGTGGCACGGGGGCTTTCCCGCAGGCTCACTCGCGTCGTGGTTGTATTCAAGGCTTTGTTTTCAATAGATAAATAAAGATTATCCACACAAAACCAGGCAGACTACTACTAAGTATTTTGTCTTTATACACATACAGATTTGAGTAAGCGCCATGAAACTGAACGTTGGGAGAAACGAACTGCTCGGGGCCCTGTCTGCGGTCATCGGCGTGGTGGAACGTCGGCAGACTTTGCCGATCCTGTCCAACTTTCTGCTCGAACTCCAGGAAGACCAGTTGGTCGTTACCGGAACGGATCTCGAGATCGAGTTGCAGGCGCGGGCCCAAGTCGAGAACCTGACGCCTGGTCGGGCAACCGTTCCCGCGCGGAAGCTGTACGACATCTGTCGTGGGCTTCCTGAAGGCGCTGAACTGACGCTCGAGATCAGCGGAGAGAAAGCCACCCTGCGTTCGGGACGCAGTCGCTATGCCCTGGCCTGTCTTCGCCCGGACGAGTTTCCCGCCATGGGGACTCTCAGTGAAGGGACTCGCATCAGCGTGCCGCAAGCCGGCCTCAAGGTTCTCATCGAGCGAACGCAGTTTGCGATGGCGCAACAGGATGTTCGCTACTACCTCAACGGTACCTTGTTCGAAGTTACCGGCGAACGACTGCGGACGGTTGCAACCGACGGGCACCGTTTGGCGCTGAGCGATCTCAACAGTCCCACCGGGGCTGCTGATGCCCAGCAGATTATCGTGCCGCGCAAGGCCGTTCTTGAGCTGCAGCGTTTGCTGGGCAACGGCGACGATCCGGTTGCCCTGACGATCGGCAGCGGGCAGTTGCAGGTGGACCTGGACATCATTCGCCTGACCACCAAGCTGATCGACGGGCGCTTTCCGGACTACGAACGCGTCGTTCCCGACAACGGCGACAAACGGATGCAGGCCCCGCGGGATGCTGTGCGTCGTGCCCTGGCCCGCACCGCCATTCTGTCCAACGAGAAGTTCCGAGGTGTGAAGCTGGCGCTTTCCACCGGAAAACTGGTGCTGCAGACGCACAATCCGGAGCACGAGGAAGCGGAAGAGGAACTCGAAGTCCAGTACGACGGTACACCGTTGGAGATCGGGTTCAACGTGAATTATCTGCTCGATGCACTCGGAGCCTTGACCAGCGACGATTTCGTGATGGACCTGCGCAACGCCGATGCGAGTGGGTTGATCCAAGCGCCGGATGATGACAGCAGCCGCTACGTCGTCATGCCGATGCGGTTGTAGGTTCAGCGAACGGAAACGAGCTATGCGCATCACCCGACTGGCCCTGGGCCAGTTCCGGGCGTTCCCGCAGCTGCGTTGGGCCCCGAAACCGGGTCTGAACCTGCTGTACGGGGAGAATGGCGCAGGCAAGACCACCGTGGTCGAAGCGATCAGCGTGTTGTCGCGTGGACGTTCCTTCAGAGCTCCCCAGCTGTCGGAACTCGCCCGGGATGGTCAGGCAGACGGTTGGCAGGTTCGCGCGGAGATTCAACATGCGGATCGGCCGTCTGATGAATGGCGCGGCCGGTTTCAAGCGCGTCAGTTTCGTCTGCTGCGAAATGAGGACGCGGTGACGCAGGTGGAAGCTGCACAGTCGTTGCCGTTGCTGGTGTTGGTTCCGGGTATGCACCGGATTATTGATGACGGCCCCGCAGTGCGTCGCAGCATGATCGATTGGGGGTTGTTCCACGTGGAACAACGCTTTCTCCCGGTTTGGCGGCAGTATCAGCGTGCACTCAGGCAACGAAACGTGTTGCTGCGCGCCCAGGCTTCCGCCGAGCGACTGCAACCGTGGTCGAAGCTGTTGGCAGACGCGGGTGAACAGCTGACCGCATTGCGGCAGTCATATGTTGATGCACTGTTGCCAGGATTTCGCGCTCAGCTGAGTGTCCTCCTGCCCAACGTGGAGGCGGAGCTACGTTTGCAGCCCGGGTGGTCAGCGCAGTCAAGCCACCTCGAAGCAGCGTTGTCGGCACAGCTTGATAGTGACCGCCAAGGGGGACACACCCGGGTGGGTCCTCATCGTGCTGAGCTGCGAATATTGGTTGACAGCTACAACGCACGAGCACGGCTGAGCCGTGGGCAACAGAAACTGTTGGTGATCGCTTTTGCTTTGGCGCAGGCTGCCCACCTGGCTTCTGTTCAGCAGAGCTGGGGGCCGCTGATCATCGACGACTGGGCTTCGGAACTGTCGCCCGTTTCAGCTGAGCGCCTGTGGGCGCAGTTGCTGCGGTATCCCGGACAGCGATGGCTGACCGATTTTACCCCTCCCCCAGCGGCATGGCGGGACGCACAGACCGCTGTGTTCCACGTGGAACAAGGGGGGGTTCGCGAGTGTTAAAATCAGGCTTCAACAGGCGGACATTACAATGACGACACAACCTGCAGAGGGCGCCCAGTACGATTCCAGCTCAATCCGGGTCCTGAAAGGCCTGGAGGCCGTGCGGCAGCGCCCGGGCATGTACATCGGCGATACCGATGACGGCACCGGCTTGCATCACATGGTGTTCGAGGTGGTGGATAACTCCATCGACGAAGCGCTGGCGGGCTTCTGCACCGAAGTGCGGGTGATTCTGCACAGTGATGGCAGCGTTGAGGTCAACGATAACGGGCGCGGTATCCCCGTGGATATCCACGCGGAGGAGGGCCGCTCCGCAGCGGAAGTGATCATGACCATCCTGCACGCCGGCGGTAAATTCGGCGGCAGCGGCTACAAGGTGTCCGGTGGGCTTCATGGTGTCGGCGTCTCGGTGGTCAATGCCCTGTCCGATCGTTTGTTGCTCGATATCTATCGTGACGGCCATCATCACCATCAAACCTATCGGATGGGGGTACCGGATGCGCCGCTAGCGCAGCAGGAGGCCACTGAGCGCCGTGGCACGAGCATTCGCTTCTATCCCAGTGCCACCATTTTCACCAACCTGGAGTTTCACTACGACATCCTGGCCAAACGCCTGCGGGAACTGTCGTTCCTGAACTCGGGTGTTCGTATCGTGCTGCGGGAAGAGCAGTCCGGTCGGGAGGATTGCTTCGAATACAAGGGTGGGATTCACGCCTTCGTGCAGTTCCTCAACAAGAACAAGTCCTCGGTCCACGACTCCATCCTGCACCTTCAGGCCGAGCAGTCAGATGTCATCGTCGAAGCGGCATTGCAGTGGAATGATGCCTATACCGAAAATGTCTTTTGCTTCACAAACAATATTCCGCAGAAAGATGGTGGGTCTCACCTCACCGGTTTCCGCAATGCGCTGACCCGCGTTATCGGGGAGTATCTCGAGAACGAAGGGATCACGAAGAAGGAAAAGATCAGCCTGTTGGGCGACGATACACGTGAGGGGCTGACGGCGGTCCTGAGCGTGAAGATCCGCGACCCCAAGTTCTCCAGCCAAACCAAGGAAAAGCTGGTGTCATCCGAAGTGACGCCTGTGGTGTCTTCGATTGTCGGAGACGGCCTTCGGGACTTCCTGCTGGAAAACCCACGCGAAGCCAAGATGATCGCGGCCAAAGTGGTGGAAGCCGCGCGGGCCCGTGAAGCCGCGCGAAAGGCGAAAGAACTGAATCGTCGTAAAAGCGTTCTTGATATTGCCGGTTTGCCTGGAAAGCTGGCCGACTGTCAGGAGAAAGATCCGGCCAAATCCGAGATTTTCCTGGTCGAGGGCGACTCCGCCGGAGGCTCCGCGAAACAGGGGCGGGACCGTCATTTTCAGGCGATTCTGCCGCTGAAGGGCAAGATCCTGAACGTGGAGAAGGCGCGCATCGAAAAAATGCTGTCCTCTGCGGAGGTCGCCACGCTGATCACGGCCCTGGGCTGCGGGATCGGCAAGGACGATTTCAAGCCGGAAAAGCTGCGCTATCACCGCATCATCATCATGACCGATGCTGACGTGGACGGTGCCCACATCCGCACCCTGCTGCTGACGTTCTTCTACCGCCACATGTTCACGCTGGTGGAACGTGGGCATGTGTACATCGCGCAGCCGCCGCTCTACAAACTGAAATCCGGCAAACACGAAACCTATGTCAAGGACGATCACGAGCTCAACGACTGGCTGATCCGCTCTGCCACCGACGAGGCGCGTCTGGTGCCGGCAACCGATGCGGTGCCCGTTGCCGACGAGCAGTTGCGTCAATGGATGCGTGATTACGGCTTGATTGAACTGGCGCTGGAGCGCTGGGCCCGTCGTTTCGACGCATTGGCATTGTCGGTGTTGTCCCGCATGGCGCCGTTGCCGGCGGTGGCGGCTGACGTCGCCACGTGGAACGAGCAGTTCAACGCGCGTCTCAACGAAGAAGCCAACGATGCCCGTTATCAGGCCCAATTGCAGCTCGACGGCGAGAATGTACAGCTGTACCTGAGTCGCCGGCGTCACGGAGTGACGCATGAGGCCGTGCTGGGCGGTGAATTCTTCCAGAGCGGCGACTGGCGGCGGATCACTGGCTTGCGTACGGCCTTGCGGGATCATCTCACTGGCCCGGTGACGGTGGCCCGGGGTGAACGTGAAAACCGGGTTCGGGATTTCGACGAGGCCTACCGATGGTTCCTCAACGAAGCGCGCCGCGGTCTGCACGTGCAGCGCTACAAGGGTCTGGGTGAGATGAACCCTGGACAGCTGTGGGAAACCACGCTCGATCCCGCTGTCCGCAGGCTGGTGCGGGTGAACATCGAGGATGCAGTGGCGGCAGATCAGATCTTCACCACCCTGATGGGTGAACAGGTAGAGCCACGCCGCGATTTCATCGAGCAGAATGCCCTGCTGGTGGGCAATCTGGACCTGTAATCCGCTCGCGAACACGGACTGACTGATGAATGCGGTACCGGCGCCCCGGATCGGGGTGGTGGTGGATGCAACCTGCGATCTGCCGCCCGAAGTCCTTCACCGAATGGGACTTCGGGTACTGCCGATCGAGCTGTTGCTGGGGGATAGCAAGCGGCGGGACGAGCGGGATCCGGCCGCGACGCTGGCGTTCTACGGCCGTGAACTTCAGCAGAAGGGTTCGCAGGCCGAAGCGCGTTCGCTGTCGGCGGGGGATATCCGCCAATGGTTCAACGCCCATCTGCGTGACGATTTCGACTACGTGTTCTGTCTCACCTTGATGCAGACGCGGGGCACGATGTTTGAGAATGCCAGCAAGGCATCTTTCGCTATTCTTAATGATATCAATGCCTTGCGAAAGGGATCGGGTGCTATCCCGTTTGCTTTGCGGGTGGTCGACAGCAAGACGCTGGCAGCGGGCCTGGGGGTTCTGGCGGCAGAGGCGGCTGATCTGGCCGCGGCCGGCCACAGCCCCAACGACATCCGGCGTCGGCTGGACGAGCTTCGGGACCACATCTGCGCTTATTTCGTGCCTGGCGACCTCTACTATCTGCGGACGCGTGCGGTCACCCGTGGCGAGCGCAGCGTTGGATTCTTCACGTATGCCCTGGGCTCCGCACTGTCGGTCAAGCCGGTCATCCTCTGCTATCGCGGCGAAACCCAGACGCTGGTCAAGGTTCGCGGCTACGACCGTGCGGTCGAACGGGTGCTGCAGCACCTTGCCACCCAGCTTCGGCTCGGCGTACTCTCGAAGCACGTCTGTATCAGCTTCGGTGGCGACCCTGCCGAAATTCGCACACTGCCGGGCTACAAGATCCTGGCTGACACGGTGAGATCGCTGGATATGACCTTGCATGAGACCTTCATGTCGGCCGCCACGGCCATCAACGCCGGCCCAGCGGTGCTGTCGGTGGCCTACGCCGGGGACCTGCGTCCCTTCGGCGATCGCGGGGTTTGATGAAAACGCTGGCGCTCTATCAACTGAAGGGCGGCGTCGGAAAAACCAGCAGTGCGGTCAATCTGGCGGCCTTTGCTGCCGCACAGGGCTACCAAACCTTGCTGTGGGACCTCGATCCCCAAGGTGCCGCAACCTGGTATTTCGACGGCCAGCGTGACGACGAGCAGTCGCCCAAGCGCTGGCTCAACGGCCAGACACCGATCGGCAGGCTGGTACAGCGCACGGGGTATGAACGTCTCGATCTGTTACCGGCCAGTCTTTCCAATCGGTTTCTCGACATTCTGCTGCGCAAGGTGGAGCCACCGCGCCAGGCGCTGGCCCGGCTGATCAAGCCGTTCTCCGAGCATTACCAGTTGCTGGTGCTTGATGCGCCGCCGGGGTTATCGCATCTGGCCGACAACGTCATTGCCGCGGCCGACCTGGTGCTGATGCCGGTGATTCCCGGATTCCTGTCCGCCCGCGCGGCCGAGCAGGTGCTTCAGTACGCCAAGGCTGAGGGTTTGCCGAGCCGGCATCTCCTGGGCTTTCACAGCCTGGTCGACCGACGCCGCAGCCTCCATCGGGTCCAGACCGACGAGGGCGCCGTGACGGGGAAACTGCCGTTCAGCGCGGTGGACATCCCCTATGCCGCCAGCGTGGAGCGCATGGGAGAGCACCGGGCGCCCCTGTCCGCGTTTGCGCCCACCGATGATCCCGCGTTGCAGGCCTATGCGGAGCTCTGGCTGGATGTGCGACGCCGCCTGGGGCTGTGAGCCCCCGCTACCAGCGTTCAGCCGGCGGCTGCGGCGTCGACCAGGGGCTCCACTTCGGCGAGCATCGCGGCCAATCCCTCCGGCGTGTCCGCGCACAGGTTGAGATGACCGATTTTGCGCCCCTGCCGGGACGACTTGCCGTACAGGTGCAGGTGGGCGCCGGGAAAGGCCAGTAACGCCGCCCGATCCGGGGCCTCACCGATCAGATTGAGCATGCAGCAGGGGCCGTGCAGGCCGGTATCACCCAGCGGCAGGCCAAGCACCGCGCGCAGATGGTTTTCAAACTGTGAGGTATGGGCGCCATCTTGGGTCCAGTGCCCCGAGTTGTGCACGCGGGGTGCAATCTCGTTGGCCAGCAGCTGGTCGCCGCGGACGAAGAATTCGAAGGCCATGACCCCCACATAATCCAGCGCCGACATCACCTTTTCGGTGTGTCGCTCCGCCAGCGCCTGCAGCGGATCGTTGGCCACAGGCGTTGAGCGGCGCAGAATGCCGTGCCGGTGCACATTGGTGGCGATGGGATAGAAGCGACAGCCACCATCACGCCCCCGCACACCGATGCAGGACACCTCGCGATCGAAGGGCACCCACTGTTCGACGATCAGCGGGGTTCCCCCCAGTTGAGCCCAGGCGCGCTCGACATCGGCGTCTTCCCGCAGCACCGCCTGACCCTTGCCGTCATAGCCCAGGCGTCGGGTCTTGACCACGGCGGGCAGGCCGGTTTTGGCTACGGCAGCGCGCAGGCCCTCCAGGCTGTCCGCACAGGCATTGCGTGGAACCGGGATGCCCAGCTGCTCGAACAGTGCCTTCTCGGCGGCCCGGTCCTGCGCGGTGGCCAGCGCCTTGGGACCCGGGAACAAGGGGCGGTGTCCGGCGACGAAGCTTGCCGCATCCGCCGGCACGTTCTCGAACTCGTAGGTCACCACCTCGACGGTTTCGCAGAGGCGTGCGAGCGCAGCGGTATCGTCGAAGTCGGCCTGAATCTGGTCACCCACCGGCGCAGCGCAGGCGTTGTCGGCCGGATCCAGAAACACGAAGGAGAGCCCCAGCGGATGCCCCGCCAGCGCCAGCATCCGGCCCAGCTGGCCGGCGCCGAGCACGCCGATCTTCATGACTGCGGCGCTTCGAGCTGCGCGGTATCCAGCACGCGGTCGGTCTGCGCCTGCCGGTAGTGGTCGAGCCGTGCCGCCAGTTCAGGGTCGCTGGTGGCGAGCATGGCTGCCGCCAGCAAACCGGCGTTGGTGGCGCCGGCGGTGCCGATCGCCAGGGTCGCCACGGGGATGCCGGCCGGCATCTGCACGATGGAGAGCAATGAGTCCACCCCATTGAGCACCCGGCTCTGGACCGGCACGCCCAACACCGGCAGACGTGTCTTGGCCGCACACATGCCCGGAAGGTGGGCAGCGCCACCCGCACCCGCGATGATCAGCTTGAGGCCGCGATCCACCGCCTGCGCGGCGTATTCGAACAGACGGTCCGGCGTGCGATGCGCCGACACCACCTCCGCTTCGTAGGGAATCTCAAGCGCTTTCAGCACCGCACAGGCGTGCTGCATCGTGTCCCAGTCGGAACGGGATCCCATGATGACGCCAACCACGGCCTGCTGCGGGTTCGCCACGCGTGCCTACTCCAGATCGCAAACCGTGAATTATGGCAGCGCACGGTGAAATTCTCGACCGTGGTCGCTTACTTTCTGGGCAGCAGCTCGAACTCCACCTGAACCCGGGCGATAAAGGGGATCTCGCCGGCATTGAGGCCCATGGTCGCATTGCCACCGCCGGCGCTGTCCATGGCGGCCATGGCCTCCATGCGATACATGGGCTGTGGGCCCGGTTGCCGCTGAGGCTGCGCGTCGACCCGCAACGCGGGGCCGAGAGTGTCGCCCAGTGCGCCACTGACCGTCTCGGCCTGTTCACGGGCCGCTTGGGTGGCCTTGGCAAGTGCCTGCTGGTGGAGGCGGTCCGCCTTGGAAGACCCCATCACCGGTGGCGAAATGTGATTGATGCCAGCGGTGGTGGCGGCAACCAGCACATCGCCGAGCACGGCCAGGTCCGTCACACGGATGCTGATGTCGCGCCGCACCCGATAGCCGACCAGCTCACTGCGCCGCGTGCTCTCGTTCCACACCATTTCCGGCTGCACCTGCACGCCCGTGGTGGCGATGTCGGCGCTGGGAATCTTCAGGCCCTCCAGCGCGGCCAGGTACTGACGCACCCCGTCGTTTACCGCGGTTTCCGCCGTCTTCAGTTCCGCGTTCATGGCATCGATGGCCAGCGACAACTGTGCCTGATCCGGTGTGGCCCGCACTTCACCCTCGCCGGTCACGGTGATTACGCGCGGCGGCGGTGCGTCGGCCGCGGCAGCCGCTGCGGACAAAGCGATCAGGGGGATCGCCAACAGCGAAGCCAGGGTGCGTTTCATGCAAGATCTCCAATTGCGCGTGCAGAAATGGGGTGCCAACCCGGTGAGGGTGCAGCAGGTTTGTAACGGTTCCTTTACCCTATGCGCCCTTACGTGAATTGGCCATGAATACGGACACCACCGGACCCCTGAAGCTGACCCGCGACGTCATCGGCATTCTCATCCCGCAGGGCACGCGGGTGGAACTCCCCGAGGGCGCGGAGGCGCGCGTCACCCAGGCACTGGGCGGCAGTTTCACCATTCAGGTCGAAGGTCATCTGTTCCGTATCGACGGCAAGGACGCCGACAGTCTGGGCCTGAGTGTTCCGAAAGGGCCGGACGTACCCGAGAACGCCACCGACAAGGAAATCGAGACGGCTGCCTGGGCGCAGATGAAAACCTGCTACGACCCCGAAATACCCGTCAACATCGTCGATCTTGGCCTGATCTACGAGTGTCGCATCGAGCCGCTCGAAGACGGCGGTCGCCGTGCCGTGGTCAAGATGACCCTGACCGCCCCCGGTTGCGGCATGGGCGACATTCTCGTCAACGACGTCAAGACCAAGGTGTCGCTGATCCCCACCGTGAACGAAACCGATGTCGAGCTGGTGTTCGATCCGCCCTGGACCCAGGACATGATGTCCGAGGAGGCCCGTCTGCAGACGGGCATGTTCTAAACACACGCGAGCCCGTTCATGAGCGACTGCACCACCCGTGGGATTCGAATTCAGGTGCGGCCGCGGTATCTCCCCGAGGCCTCCCGCCCGGAAGCCGGACAGTGGATGTTCGGCTACGACATCGAGATCACCAACACCGGCAGCGAAACCGTACAGCTGCTGCACCGCCACTGGGTCATCACGGACGGCGACGGCCAAACCCAGGAAGTGCGCGGCGCCGGCGTGGTGGGCCAGCAACCCGTGATCGCGCCGGGCGGCCGCTACCAGTACAACAGCGGCTGTCCGCTGACCACCCCGGTGGGCACCATGCATGGCAGCTACCAGATGCAGGTGCTGGATAGCCAGACCACCTTCGACGCCCGCATCGCCCCCTTCCGGCTGGCGGTGCCGGGGGTGCTGAACTAGCGGGGCGCCTGCGGCGCTGTGCGGTTGCTGTTACAAATCACAGCGCCGCAGGCGACCAGGGGTCCACTTCCCGCGCAAACCCCTCTCATCCCTAAGAGACCCCGATGAGAGACCCCCGATGGATATGCGCGCCGCGCTCGCGCGGGCTGACGACCCGCCCTCGGTCACACCACCCGAAGAGGACGACGACCGCGCGCTGAGCCCTGCCCAGCGGGCGTTGATGGCGCAAGCCTACCGCCAGCACTACCCCGCCGTGCTCAGCCTGCTGGAGCGGCGCCTGGGCAACCCGGATGATGCCGCCGAGCTGGCCCAGGAGGCGTTCCTTCGTCTGATGCGCTATCGCCATTGCGGAGAAGAGGCCCTGCGGTTTCTGCTGTTCCGCGTGGCGCTCAACCTCGCCGCCAGCGAACACCGCCGTCAGGCCCTGCGCCGCACCGAGGACCTGGACGACACCCTGCTCCCCTGCGACCGGCCGCAGCCCGACGAATGGCTGGCCCGCCAGCAGCGCTGCCAGCACCTGTTGGCGGCGGTGGCCTCACTGCCGCCACGCGGCCGGCAAATGGTGGTGTGGTCGCGCCTGCAGGGCCTGCGTACCCGTGAAGTGGCGGCCCGCGCCGGGCTGTCCACCCGTATGGTGGAACGCCACCTGCAAACGGCCCAGCACCTGTTGCGGGATCGTCTGGAGGGCCTGTGAGCCTGTGGCCCGCAGCGTGGACCGGGCCTGCGGGCAGCGCCATACTGCCCCCACGCCCGGCGCCATGAGGTTGCCGCCTTCCGATCATGCCCGCCCGTCCGACACCGCCGCATGTCACCGCGTGGTTTCACGAATACCACGACCAGTTGCTGCGCTTCCTGCGCCGCGGCCTGGACGACCCCGCCGAAGCCCAGGACCTGGCCCAGGAAGTGTTCCTGCGGCTGCTGCGCATCGACGAACCGGACCTCATCCAGCACCCGCGCGCCTATCTTTACCGCGTGGCCATCAACGTCATCCAGGAATGGCGCATGCGTAACCAGCGCTTTCCCCTGCAGGACGGCCAGGACCTGGAGCAGATTCCCGACCACCACGAGCCGGCGGCCGACCTCGAAGCCGATGAACAGGCCGCTCGCGTCAATGCCGCCGTGGCACGCCTGCCCGCGCTGTACCGCGCCGTGCTCAAACTGCGGGTCACCCAGGGCATGACCCACAACGAAGTCGCCGCCCAACTGGGCCTGAGCCCACGCATGGTGAAGCGCTACCTCATCAAGGCCTACGCGCGCCTGCGCGACCTGCTGGGCGACGCCGCGGGAGGCCCGCGCCCATGAGCTTGGACTTCACCCCCCGCGACGCCCCCCTGAGCGTGACCGAACAGGCCGCCGAATGGCTGGATGCCTTCGAGGACGGCCCCCTCAGCGAACCCCAGCGCCGTGCTTTCGTGGCCTGGCTGAAGCGCGCGCCCACCCACATCGAAGCCTTCCTGGAACTGAGCCTGCTGCACGAACAGCTGGGCAGCAGCCCCGCCCTGCAGACCGACCTCGACGACCTGCTGGCCGAAGTGGAAGCCGCCCGCATCCCCCTGGATGGCAAGCCCCTGCCCAGCGTCGCGCTGCCCCCCCCGCCCCGCCGCCGCCGGTCCTGGGCCATCGCCGCCAGCGTACTGGTGCTGGTCACCGGCAGCCTGGTTGGAGGCCTGCTGTGGATGGACCGCGCCGAGCGCAGCTACCGCACCGGCTTTGGCGAGCAGCGCTCCATCCCCCTGGCCGACGGCACCGTCGTCACCCTCAACACCGAATCCCACCTGCGGGTACGGCTGGATCAGCACGGCCGCCACGCCGAACTGCTGGCCGGCGAAGTGATGTTCGACGTCGCCAAGGACAAGGCCCGCCCCTTCACCGTGCAGGCCGGCGCCGTGGACGTACGCGTGGTCGGCACCCGCTTCAACCTCTATCGCCAACCGGAGGCCACCACCGTCACCGTCATCGAAGGCATTGTCGACGTCACCCCGCATCGTGTTGCCTCACCCCCGGCGGGAGCAGACCACGGCGAGGAGATGGCGCCGCACTCCGGATCTGCCCCCAAGGCCCGCCTCACAGCCGGCCAGCAGCTCGACATCGCCGCCGCCACCCCCGTCGCCCCGCAACTGGCCGTGGCCCCGCAAGCCGCCCGCGTCGACCAGGCCACCGCCTGGACCACCCGCCGCGTCATCTTCGAGAACCAGCGCCTCGACGAAGTGCTGCGCCAGTTCAACCGCTACAACCCCCGTCCCCTCACCGTCACCGACCCCGAGCTCGCCGCCCGCCAGATCAGCGGCGTGTTCAAGGTCCACGACGTCGACCTGCTGCTGGCCTTCCTCAAACGCCAGCACGACATCCGCGTCATCCCCAGCGACACCGAACTGCAGATCGAGCGGGCGCGCTGAGGCGGAACCCCACTCGCAACGTGCTAGTCTTTTGCGTGTCCCTGACCAACGTGAGTCAAACCATGGATCAGAGCAATCGCATTACGGTTGAACCGGGCAAACGCAGCGGCCAGCCCAGCATTCGCGGCCTGCGAATCACCGTTGCCGACGTCCTTGGCTGGCTGGCGGACGGCCAGAGCCACGCCCAGATACTGGAAGATTTCCCAGAGCTTGAAGAGGCCGACATCATGGCCTGCCTGGCCTATGCTGCCAGTCGCGAAGGGCACACACGGGTGGTACTCGCGCAGTGAAGCTGTAACCAGTGGATCGACGAACCCACCCCTCGTCATGCCCGACTTGATCGGGCATCCAGCGCCCCGCACCATGCAAGAACAACGCTGAAAACCCGGCACTCAGCACTCACAGCTCAGCACTCCGCATCAAAAGGGGGGTCCACTTTCTCCCAACCTCCCTCTCAACCAACAGCGGGCGAATCGCACCCACACGCGATCGCCGGATGAGAGCCAACAAGGGGCCGGCGCAACGCCAGGCCAGGGAGAAGACTGATGCCATACACAAGGTGGTTGTTTGCACTGCTGCTGGCCGTGGCCGCACTGGCGCCCACAGCCCATGCCCAAGCCAACCGCAATTTCACGCTGGAGCTACCCGCCCAGCCATTGGGTGACAGCCTCACCCAGTTGGCCACCCAAACCGGCGTGCAGATCGTGTTCTTCAGCGAAGTCACCCAGGGCCTGCAAGCCCCGCCGTTGTCAGGGGACTACACCCCCGGCGAGGCCGTGAACCAGCTGCTCACCGGCACCGACCTCGTCGCCCTGCAGATGGACGACAACGGCAGCATCGCCGTCCAGCGCAAACCGCCGGCCATGGCCGACGAATTCACCTTCGACATCCCCGCCCAAAGCATGGCCGGCGCTGTCCAGGCCTTCGAACGCCTCACCGGCCTGCCCATCACCTACAGCGCCGGCCTGCTGGACGGCCTCACCGCCAAGGCGGTGCAAGGCAGCATGAGCGTCGCCGCCGCGCTCGCCGCGTTGTTCGATGGCACCGGCGTGGAATACGCGCCCAACGGCAACGGCGGTGTCACCCTCAACCTCGTCAATGCCGACGTCGATTTCGGCACCGGCGGCAGTGGCACAGCCAGCGTGGAAACCGCGCAGCGCGGAGGCGTCGAGGAAATCATCGTCACCGGCCAGAAGAAGGCCGAGCGCTTGCAGGATGTGCCGATCGCGATCAGCGCGTTCGACATGGAAAGCCTGGATGCACAGAAAATCGAAGGCGGCTTCGATCTCTTGAAGGCGGTGCCCAACGTCACCTTTTCCAAGACCAACTTCAGCGGCTACAACTTCCAGATTCGCGGTATCGGCACCCAGGCCATCTCGGCCACTACGGATCCGGGAGTCGCGGTGTCGTTCAACAACACCACCCTCATCGTCAACCGCCTGTTCGAGCAGGAGTACCTGGACATCGAGCGGGTCGAAGTGTTGCGCGGTCCGCAGGGCACTTTGTTCGGTCGCAATGCCACCGCCGGGGTCATTAACGTCATCTCCGCCAAGCCGGTACTGGGTGAGGAGTTCGGCGAGATCAAGCTGGAAGGTGGCAACTATGCCGCACAGCGTATCCGTGGCCACTACAACCTGCCCATCGGTGACACGCTGGCCCTGCGTGCGGCCTACGCGAGCACCGAGCGGGACGGCTTTGGGTATAACGAATACAGCGAAGTGACCGACAACCCGTATCGCGACCCTGTCGCGCCGGATGTCGACAATCGCGATCTCTGGACCGGTCGCCTCTCGCTGGGCTGGGAGCCCAGCGAACGCCTGCGGGTCAATCTGCTCTACGAGAAGTTCGAGGAAGATGACCGCCGGGTGCGCACCTCCAAGCAGCTGTGCACACGGGATCCGGGCGAGCAGTACATACGGCGCGACGGCTCGCTGTCCGACGCCAGCCAGTACATCTACTCGGCGCTGTCACAGGGCTGCCAGCCGGGTTCACTGTATGCCGATGCCGCCTTCGGCACCCCCAACGGCGCCTCGCTGCCCTTCCTCAGCGGTCTGTTCTGGGGCAGCTTCTACGCCGACAGCAATCTGGGCGGCTTTGCCGGGGCAAGCGTTCTGGATCGCGGCCTGGGCGGCATCCCCTATATCAGTACCCCCGCGGTGCCCGGAAGCGACGGCCTTCAGGGCTGTCAGTATTTCGGCGACTTCGTGCTCAATCCCCCCTGCGACCCGACGGTTCCTTTCCCCCAGTTCGGTGATCCCGTTCCCCCCATCCCCGCCTACAACGCCCCAGACGCGCCCTGCGAGACGGCACTCGGCCAGGTGGGGGGTGCGTTCATCATCGGCGCGCCCAGTACGGCGGTGATGCCGGTCGATGTCTGCAATCCGGATGTCTTTCGGGGCCGGATGCAGTCGCGGGACCTGCGCACCATCTCCTCGCAACTGGAACCGAAGTACCAGGCCGACGCAGAGATCTTCGAACTTGCCTTTGATCTCGATCTCACCGACGGCCTGCTGTTTTCGTCACAGACCGTCTACACCCGCGACACCTACTACGCCACCCAGGACTACAACCGTTTCAGCGCCTTTCCCATCTGGCCGGATTCCTCCATCGCCTGCGATCTCTCAGGGGGTGCCCAAGGCACCACCCCGTCGCTGGAATGTGGCGAAGGCGATATCGGCAACTATGCCGATGGCTTCTATGCCGGGCTGTCGCCACGCCCCGAAGGCACACCCGTGGGCACGCCGGGGGTGGTCTGCGACCCGCAGCTCGGCTGTTCCGACACGTTGCTGATGCAGGACCTTTCCCGGTCCACCTCCAAACAGTTCAACCAGGAGGTGCGGCTGGTGTCGTCGTTCGACAGCGACTTCAACTTCAGCGTCGGCGCCAACTACACCCGCTTCGAGACCCTCAACGACTACTACGTCTTCGCCAACGCGCTGACGCACCTGCTCAACTTCTTTCCCTTCCAGTCGGCAGGGTCGCGTTGTGTGCAGTCCAGCAGCCATTCGGGCGGGCCGGCCACGCTCAACTACGACGGCGACTTCTGCCGGTATGTGGACCCCAACCCGCTGGCCAGCATCAATGGCGAGGGCCACAACTATTTCCGCAGTGCCAACCCCTACAAGCTGAGTTCCGCCGCCCTGTTCGGCGAGCTGTACTGGCAGGCCACCGAAACGGTGAAGCTCACCGCCGGGCTGCGCTTCACCTGGGACGAGAAGACCTTCACCCCGCGCCCCAGCCAGTTGCTGCTGGCGGATTATCGCGATGTCGTCTCCGGCGAGAGCCCGGCACCAGAATCCTGTACCGACACCGCGACCACCTGTCCCTTCGCCAGCCGGGCGGTGGATGGCCGGGGATCCCCGACCCTGCCGGACATCATCCAGGAATGGCGGGTGCCCACCGGGCGCCTCGGCTTCGACTGGAAACCGATGACCAGTATCTCCTGGCTCGACGAAACCATGATCTACGGCTTCTACTCCCGCGGCTACAAGGGCGGCGGCGCCAATCCGCCCGGTATCGATGTGCCGGCCGGCTTCATCGCCCAGCGCGCCAGTGGCGGTTTCGTTGCCCCGCCCACGTTCAAGGCGGAATACGTGAATGCCTATGAGATCGGCACCAAGAACACCCTGCTCGGCGGCGCGGTCACCCTGAACGCCAGCGCCTTCTACTACGACTACACCGACTACCAGATCAGCAAGATCCTCGACCGCTCGGCGTTCAACGAGAACTTCGATGCCACCGTCTGGGGGCTGGAGCTGGAATCCTTCATTGCCCCCACCCCGGACCTGCTGTTCAACGTCGTCGTCGGCTATCTCAACACCCGGGTGGCGGACGGCGAATCCAGCATCGACCTCATGGATCGCGCCGATGGCGGCCATCGTCACTATGCCGCGCCGGAGGGCTCGGGCACCGATTTCCCGGAGGGCTTCGATGAATGGGTGGTGATCCAGCCCTGGGTGGTGTCGCCCTCCAACTGCGTGGTGCCGGCCGAGCTGATCGAGGCCAATTTTCTCACGCCCGGTGTCAGTCAGTACCTCAACGCGTTCTGTCCGGGCGGCAACATCGCAGGGGCGAGCACAGCGGGATTGGATATCGCCTACTTCGAGTATGACGACGAAGGGAATCGCACCCTGGTGGAAACCGAGGATTCCGACTTCAACTTCAACCCGGCCTATGACGCCCCCAACGGTGGCCAGGGATTCAGCAAGGACCTCTCCGGCCACGAGCTGCCCAATGCACCACAGTGGACGCTGTCACTCGGTGCCCAGCAGACCTTCTACCTGCCCGGCCAGTGGGACATGACCACGCGGGTGGACTGGTACTGGCAGGACGAGAGCTACGCGCGCATCTACAACATGCCGGACTACGACCGCCTCAAGGCCTGGACCAACACCAACCTGTCGATCTGGTTCCACAAGGCCGACTGGGGGCTCAAGGTGGAAACCTACGTCAAGAACCTGTTTGACGAAACGCCCATCACCGGCGCCTTCCTCAATTCGGACGACTCCGGCCTGACCACCAACATCTTCACGCTGGACCCGCGCCTGTTCGGCCTGTCCATCACCAAGTCGTTCTGAGGGGGAGACGAACATGAACAAGATGACGACCGATATGGGTGCCCGTGGCCCGGTGTCCGTTGCCCGTTGGGGGCGTGACCGCGTGTCACGCCCAACACGCCGCGCGCAACGCGTCACGGTGCCAGCGCGCACTGCATTTGCGGCTCTGCTCGCCGCGCTGCTTCATTTCCCCGATGCCGCCCGCGCCCAGGCCTGCGCGGGGACCACGGTGACCGCGAATGACGACATCGTGGTGAACTGCGAGGGCGGGGTGACGATTGTTGACAAGCAAGACGATACTTCCGGCACGCCATCGGGGTCCGGCTTCCTCATCAATGCCGAAGGCGATGTCGTCGTGACCGGAAATGCCCGCGGTGCCGACTATGGCGCGGATCTGTCGATTGCCCAGGGCGCCACGGTCACTCTCAACCTCACGTCGAGTGCCAGCGGTTCGACCACAGACAACCGCACCACCAATGGTGGTATCGCTGCCCTGCGGGCAGCAGGCGCCGGAAATCTCGTCGTGAATATCAGCCGGGATGCGACGGCCCAAGCGGCGGAGTACGCGAGGCTGGCCGGCGAAATCGACCTGCGGAACCTCACGGGTGGCGTCACGGTGAATGTGGGGGATTACGGTTTCTGGAACATGGGACGTGCGCGGGGCTCCCGACATTCCGCCAACATTACGGACGGCAACGACCCGACGCCGGGGCTGGTGGCCTTTGGCGACGGTGATGTCACCCTCAACGTGCTGGAGGGTGGCCACCTGGCCATTCGGGCTTATGCTGCCCAGGGCGACGGCGTCAGCCCGTCTCAGGTCAAGAACCTGGTGGAACAGCCCGTGGTTGTCGAGCTGGGGGGCGGTACCAATGTCGTCAACAACGCGGGGAATCTGTTGGTGGGCAGTGTCCGCTTGCAGGGATCATTCAGTACGGCTTGGGGCGGTGTGTTCAGCGAAAACGAACCCGCCCGCGACAACTACGAGGCCGAGATCCGTTTCGAGGGGCTGAGCACCTTCAACAACAGCGGCAACATCTGGCTGGGGTCCGGCCTGCCCAGCACCTTCGGCGAGACCTCGCCGCCGGGGACGCCCTATCAGCAGGCTGTATTCGGCTCCGCCATCCAGGACTACTGGCCGGACGACATCCTGTCGATGCCCGGCGCCACCTTTGTCGGGCTGGAAGGCAGCCGCCTGTGGCTGGACTTCGACAACACCAGCGTCGCCAGCCAGCCCGGCTGTTCTGCGGCCTTGCGCAACGAGGCGGGCGACCTGCCGGCGGCGGACTGCCTGAACCTCCAGGATGGCGCCACCGAGGGCCGTACCGAAGTGATCCTGAACCTGCTGGCGCCGAGCGCCCGGGGTCTGTTCCGGGATGAGAGTGTGGTGATTGTCGATGTTTCGGGCAGCGGCGCCGGTGGTGCGTTCGGGCATTTCGTGATCGGCGCGGAATCGACCTCCTACAGCCCGGCATTCGGCGGCATCGTTGATGGCGGCTTTCTCGGCTATGCCATTGGCTACGACGAGACCGAGCAGACTTTCGAGATCACCAGCCTGCCGACCGCGGGCGCCTATCACCAGAGCCTGCTGGCCAGTGCGGCACAGGCGGCGTGGCGGCAGTCGTCTGGCGCCTGGTTCGATCGCCAGGCCGACCTGCGCGACACCCTGGGGGGGCGTTCAGGCCCGGGCGGTGGCGTGTGGGTGCGGACCGCCTTCGATGAGGTGGAGCGCGAGGTCACCCAGGTGTATGCGAGCCCGGCCGGCACCGACTTCGCCTTTGACAATCGCCACGACATCAGTAGTTCCGCGGTCACCATCGGTCTGGACTTTCTGAGCGGTGGTGAGGCGGCGCGCCACTGGGTGGTGGGCGGCACGCTGGGCTATCTCCGCAGCGACATCGATTTTGCCAACTGGACCAACACGGCCTACCTCAACGGCATGAGCATCGGGGCGTACGGCAGCCTCGTGGACGGGGCGCGTTTCGTCGATGTGGCGCTGAACTCCACCTGGTCGCGCATGCATCAGGACATGCCTCAGGCCGAGCTCGACCCGGTCACCGCGCGCCTCAGTGGAAACGTCGAAAGCCTGGGCCTTCAGGCGGAAGCGGGGTGGCGGTTTGGCGAGCGAGCCCTGTCGGTGGAACCGCTGCTGTCCGCCAGTTGGGTGTCGACATCGGTCGATGAAATGTTCCTGCCGGATGCCAATCCGGACGGGCCGGGCAATACCGCACAGTTCGACGACACGGACAGCCTGCGCTTCGGATTGGGGGCCCGCGGCCGCTTCGAGACGATGATCGGCGGCTTGCGTCTGGGGGCATCGCTGATGGTGCGTGCGCTGCAGGAGTCTGAAGGAGAGGCGCGCGTCACGATCCTCAATCCCGGTCAATCGAACCCCGAGGTGCAGGATGCCTTCGACGGCACCTTCACCGACGTGACCGGCGGCCTCACCCTGGCCAACTCCACCGGCCGCGTCTCCGGCGTACTGAACATCGGCACCCGCTCCGGTGACGACTACAGCGCCACCTCCGCGTCCGCCAGCTTCCGCTACCAGTGGTGAGCGCCATGACGAACAGGACGAACATCATGAAAGCGAATCCGCAGCACATCGTCATCGCAGCCGCGCTGGCACTCACCACCACTGCCGCCACCGCGCAAGTGGATCTCAAGGGCAAGCAGTACGCCGCCCTCTCTGTCCTCGAATGGGACGCCGAAACCGGCCGTACCACCACGGGTGCCGACTTCAACGGCACCGACATGGCCACCGGCTTCTACGAAGTGGAGCGCAACCAGGCCGGCAGCAAGGGCGTGCGGCTGCTCACCGGCTATCGCATCAATGACTGGCTGGCCATGGAACTGCACATCGGTACCGGTGGCAGTGACAACTACAACATCCAGCAGGACCGCCTGGACGTTACCCTGGAATTCCCCGACGACTTCGACTTCTCACAGTTTGAAGGTATGAGTCCGCAGCAGATTGCGGCCTTGGACCCGGCCGACTTCCCCGAGGTGACCATTACCGCCGAGGAAAGCCAGAACGCGGTGCAGGCAAGGGCCAAGCTGAACCAGGTCTGGGGCCTGTTCCTGCGCCCCAGCTACACCTTTGCCGAACGGCTCTCCGTGTATGGACTGGTGGGCTACGCCTACGCCAACGTGGACTACCGCACCGAACCCAGCTGGTACAGCGAATCCGCATCCGGCCTCGCCTACGGCGCCGGGTTGGACCTGGGCATCTTCAGCGGCGTGCTGGACGGCAACCTCAGCCTCACCCTGGACTATGTGCAGTATCTGGATGAGGACGACTTGCAGTTCGATGCGATGAGTGTGGGGATCAAGCTGGCGTACTAGGTACTTGCGGCCCCGGCTTCACCATGTTCGTCGGTCAGTTCGAACAGAAGTCTGCGTTAGGTTGAGCGGCGATATGAAGGACATCCAGCTGCTCACACCATCGACGCTCGTGTGATCTTTACGAAAGACCTCCCGAGCGTCGATGCAGTCCAGGGTGTGCGCTACCAGTGGTGACCAAGCCACCACCCAACGCCTGACCGAGCAACCTCACCGAGCACGGCCACCCTCGCATCTCCTCCAAGGTAGCACCTTGCGGCAGCGTCCAGGTGGCGTTGCCGTTTTCTTTTTGGGGGGCGATTACGATGAAGTCTCCAATAGACAAGGAGAAGTTGCAGTGAAACGAGCATATGACTATCTGTACACGTTCGCGGCCGCGTGCATTATTGCGATTGGTTCTGGATTTCTGGCTCTAACGCCGACGTTTATGGAGTATGAGCGCGAAGCCTATGAGCTGAAATACCAATATGAGGCGGCGACAGGCAACAGGATTGAAAGAAATTCTGAGTGTGTGGGTGAGGCGGAGATCAAGAGGGGCTGTCTTCTGGCGCAACACATGTTGAGCACGAACAGTACACTCTTGGACGCGCTGAAGATGCTCGCCTACATCCTCCTAGGCTTGGGAGGAGGTGCGGCAGCAATTGGATTCGGAATTCATGCCGGCGCAGCGAGAACAGAGCGGCTAGAGCGAAGCAAGGCAGCTGAAAGCGACAAGGGAAAGCGCTAAGTGCCGCCATGAGCGGTCACAGCGATGCCGGCACTGTCTCCGGCTTCCTTGACCTAGCCGGCCCCGGCGACGACTACAGCAGCACCAGCATCGCCGGCGGTGTGCGCATCAACTGGTAACGCACCGCCACCCATCTTCCGAATGTGGTGAGGGAAGCATCCCCCAGCGATCTCCGCCCAGCGGGATGCCCTACGGCAGCATGGTTCGCCCTGCTGCCGTTTTCTTTTGGGCGCCGGCAAGATGGTTCCCAATCCGGTGGGCTGGGCCCGACCATCCGCTGAGGTGGTCTAAAGCCACTGAGTTGGATAGGATTTGTCCAGGATGATCGCCGATATCCACCACCATCAGGACGAACTTCGTCGCCTGTGCGAGCAGCACAAGGTGCGGCGGTTGGAGCTGTTCGGCTCCGCCCGCGGCGAAGGATTCGACCCGGACGCCAGCGATCTGGACTTCCTGGTGGAGTTCGAGCCCCTCTCGGGCGGGCACTATGCAGACCATTACTTTGGCCTGCTTGAAGACCTCACGGCCCTATTCCGCCGCCCGGTCGACCTAGTCGTGGCCCGCGCCATCCGCAACCCGCATTTCCTGAGGTCGGTGAACGAGACCAAGGAATTGCTCTATGCCGCCTGAACCCGACAAGTACCTCTTTGATATCCAGGGTAGTTCCTAACTAGACACCACGCTTGAGGTTTCGCATGCGAGAAATCTCAAAATAGAGGTCTGATGTCCCCGTCACTGTATGCCTACAGTTCCAGAGTGCGCTTTTAAATGTCGCCGCATCTGACACCTCGTCAAGTACGATTAAGAGCTGTGGAAGGCTCATGAACCAGCAGTTGAAAAAGGGCTGATCAAGTTCGAACTTGCCTGGATGAGCGATCCTGCATTGCTCCCGAATCTCCCCCAATGCCGCATTGACCTTCTTGAACTTTGCGTCATTCGCCGATTCAGGAGATCCAAAATTGATGTTCAAAGTTGCTTCGAGGAACTGCTTGAGCACGACTCTGTCCTGGAAGCTTCCGAAATCGAGCATCCCGAGAGCGATCTTCTCGATCTGGCGACCGTCTAGTGAGAGGCGATGAGCTTGTCCATTCCGAACGAGCTTAAGGCTCCCGGCGTTGGTGATCCTACGCTCGTGCCAGCCAGCTTGTACTAGTGCATCCAACAGGCTGCCGCCGAGATCAAGCAGCAATTCGGACTGATTCCCGACCCGAGCTCGGCGGGTGAGCGGCTTCTTTTTCAGCTCAAGGAAAAAGAGCACCTCTGGCGTTGGGATGGCGATGTCGCACTCGCCATGCTTACCTGCGTCGTCATAGTCACCGCTGAACACCTCTACGCCGTGTGCCATGAGCTGTTGCTCGACAAACGTTTCAACTGCGACTCCGACTTTTGTATCCAAATTGCTTTCCGAGACACGCAAGGCAGTTAGAAGCGCCTCCAAGTACCCCCAACCACACATCGACCGATCGAGGATCAGGTATCGGTGCCCGGAGAGTTGGATAAGGGGCTTTTGGTAGAAATCAACACCGGTGCTCCTTTCGCCTGGGATTGGCGCGTCGGTAGGGAATGAGAACCGCCGATTGGGGCCCTCTATCGGATGCGAAAACACATCTTTCAAGATCGATTTGAGGACTTCGGAAGGAATGAGGGGCAGCGCCATCCTGGCATCATGTTCATTCACAACGACCGGGCCTCGGGTGTCGTATTGCGGGCCCGTGAGGAAACCGATCACCTCGTAGGCTTGGCCGAGTGTCCAGCCCGCAGGCTGTACGGCGGCTGGCTCAAGGAATGAGAGGGATCCGCGGCAAATCTTCAGCACGTCCGATGCACGAAGCTGCTGGAAGCGGAACATCGAATCGTACATCGCTTGCTGCGAGAAATAATCGAGCAGAGCCCCGGCCTCCATCGTGCCGTAGATAGCGGGGGAGTAAGGCTGAACATCCATGATCGAAGCGTAGGATGTGGCGAGGTCGACTAATCTCTTCCAGCGCGCCTCGTGCTTATCAGGTGGAGCCAGGGGTTTCAGGTGCTTTGCAGCCAACTGCAGTAGATACCCAATGGGCATTTGCCTTTGGCCACCGCCCATCAACGAAGTCGAAGGGACGATGTGATATCGCTCCATCGTGGGATCGTAGGTCGGGGTGATGAACCTGAAAATCGCTTGCGCAACATTGATGCCGCCAATAGCTGCGACTAGCCCCTCGATTTCGTCTACGAGAGATGCTTCGGCCTCCGCTTCGAGCGCTATGAAGTCCGGCTCGAGACGAATGGCGTAGCCGGCCTGCGCCAGCATCCTCGCGGATTCGGCGACGTTGTACTCCCGTGCATGAAAAGTGCGTAGCTTCCATACAGGTCGACTCGACATCTCTACGTGATCACGGGCTGCTTTGATCGCGGCCTCCCAATCACCCTCGATCTCGCCGCCGCTGTCCGTCTGCCGGACCGCGTCGCGCAGACAGTTCAGCAGTTCGTAGTAAGGCTCCAGTGGGGCGCCTAAGATGACATGCTCGCGGATCAGATCTGTAACGAGGCGTCGACATAGATTGTCGACGGATTTATGACCTGCCTTGAATGCTGAGTTGATACCGTCGCTCAGGGCGTCACAAACTGCGCTGAGCTGATAGCCACCATGGAAGGGCAAGCCAACATAGGCGTACATTTCTCTCGACTTATTGCGAATGGCCGCGATCTCTGCAGGCGTGCGGTCAACAATCTCGCGGAATGCCTGGAGGTTCATTCGCTTCTCCGTACTCAACTTGATCATATCCATTATTGCAACGAAGCAAGCGCAAGCGTTTCAGAGGGACTACGACAGAGATATGCGCCATGGAGCGCGTTCCCATTGTCCCGGCGTCTCTGTCGACATCGCGTCCACTCACGAGGTACTGGCGAAAGCCCCCGGCGACAAGACCGATGTCTCCATCGCCCGGGTCGAACCGTTGGGTGCCAGCACGCCCCGGCATGCGGTTTTGCGATGGGGTGTGGTGGGTGGTGGCAGGCTCGGTGCTGCTTGCAGTCTTACGACGAGCGCGTCATCAAGGGGCTGGCTGAGTGACGGGTGTCAATCTGGTGCCCACTGCATACCCAGCAATGTCGCCTCCGCGCGAGTACGAGAATTGCTCGTAGTTACTTCGGATTGGGCACGTGTCCTCTGCTTTATGTTCCTGCGCCAGTTTTTCGGAAAGATCGATCGAATCAAGCGTATTTTGGTAGTAGCCTGAGAACTTTTTGTTTGTATCCATAGAGCGCACGACTTCCTTGGCATCAACGCCCCGGCTATTTCGCCAATGTCGTGGCCAATCCAGTACCAGGCCGCTGGACGCTTCCATTGAAGGGTTCTTGAGATGTTGATTGAACGGGAGGCAGTATCGTTTCGGAACAGTCTGTTCGACGAAAGAACGTGACATGCTTGCGCCAATAAAATTTTGACCATGCTCTAGCACGCTCGCCTCGATAACAGGCTGCCCAAGAAAAATGTTCCTCTTCTTGTCCATCACTGCATCGCCTACGGATAAAGCACCCCTGAGGGGCAAACCCACTTGGAGGCTTCGGCACATTAGTTCATTGCAGACGTTGAGAAAGGCATCACAAGGGACGGGACAGAACAGCCAGTCATATCGCGAGTCCTTGGAAAGTGCATCAAGTTCTTCCTTAGGGGTTTGATGAAGGTCAGTCCACGTGTAATGTGCCCACACCATGAAGGAGTCACTGCCGTATGCGGCAGACACCTCTGTCATAAGGAATATTTGGCCGTCTCTACACCAGTACGGCCCTTCCTTCCAAGACGAAAAGAACTGTGCGGCCTCCACTTGGCCCTTGTCCCTTTGAACGACAATATCGATGAGTGCCCGATATCTGGCCATCATTTCCATCAGGCCCATTCGTTCGAATCGATCTTTGAAGCCAAGAACATCAAACAGCCCTACCGCATATGGGCGTGCCACAACCGGGTTTTGAGCTGAAATTCCGCCGATGTCACAATTCGAATGAGGTTTATCCTCGGATGGTTCGGTCATGTTTCCTGCCCCCTAGGTTCCCTGAAAGTGGCTGGGCGCAGACGGTTTCCATGACGCCTCCTAGAGGCTTTAAGCCAGCTGCACCGAGCTGGCAGTCGCTCGGCCAGCCACACTTGAACGACGGATTGCCGGGCGACGCCCATGCGCTGAGCCTCCTTGTCGAGCGATTCAATCATCTATGCGGGGAGGAGACGCTGACGCGACGTTACAGCGCGAAACGCTCTCTCAACATCTGATTGACGCGGGTCTGCCAGCCGGGGCCGGTGGCGCGCAGGACAGCCAGCACATCGGGGTCCAGGCGCAGTTTTACAGCTTGCTTTGCCGCCGGCTTGGGCGGCCGACCCCTGCGGACGGTGGGCGTTGCGGCCTTCCATTGCGCATCGGTCAGCGGTTTGGCATCGGGGTCGCGGCGCGCTGCGGCGGTGATGGCTTTGTCGTCAGCCACCGTGGGAATGACGGTTCCAGACTTAAGTTTCGGCATAGCGTTTCACCTCTTTGCGATTGGCTCTGCGCAGGCTGATGACACGGCGGACTTGGTCCCTGTCGACGAAGACCACGAAGTAGAGCGTCAGGCCGATGTAGCCGATGCCGCATTCACGGTTCTCGCCGTAGTCCTTGCGGGTATCCGGCCACGTAATCGCCGTATCCCACTCGAGCCGCCCGGCAGTGGCCAACCTGACGCCATGTTTGGCGCGATTCGCCTTGTCCTTGGCAGAGTCGAATTCGACTTCCATGCCAATTAACGTACACCCAGTAAATGGGATGGTCAATGCTGGTGATCAAGCTCGGATCCCGAGTATGCATTGGTGTAATGGCGCTCCCGCGCCTGTCGATTTCGAAACCCCGTGTTCGACGTATTTCCAAACCCCCACACCCGATCCGGAGCCCCCCATGTCCCTCGCCCTCTACGGCCACCCGTTTTCGTCCTACACCCAGAAGGTGCTGATCACGCTCTACGAGAACGGCACGCCGTTTGAATTTCGCTGCATCGGCCCGGACCACCCGGACCATGCGGCGGAGTGGCTGCGGCGTTGGCCGTTGCGTAAATTCCCGATGCTGTTGGACGGGGACCGGCAGGTGGTGGAGAGCAGCGTGATCATCGAGTACCTGCAGGTGGCGCATCCGGGGCCGGTGGTGATGGTGCCGGCGGAACCGATGGCGGCGCTGCAAGTGCGGTTTCTCGACCGCTATTTCGACCTGCATGTAATGGATGCCATGCAGGTGGCGGTGGACACCGCGCTGGGCCGCTATCCGATGCAGCGGGACGAGGGCGTGGCCATTGCCCACGAACGCCTTGAGCGTGCCTACGCCTGGCTGGACGGCCACCTGGCAAGCCGCACCTGGGCCGCGGACGACGGCTTCACCCTGGCGGACTGTGCGGCCGCGCCGTCGCTGTTCTATGCCGACTGGATCTACCGGATCCCGGACCACTACCCCGCGCTGCGCGCCTACCGCAGCCGCCTGCTGGCACGGCCCAGTTTTGCCCGCGCCGTCGACGAGGCCCGCCCGTTCCGCCCGCTGTTCCCACTGGGGGCGCCGGATCGGGACTGAGGGTGTCAGCGATGCTCTAGGGAAACGCCAACATCGGCGCCCCTTGGTGGGCCAGCAGGCGCTGCATCTGGGCGATGTCTTTCACCTGTTCCATCACCATGGCTTCGGCCGCCTGTCGTACCGGGGCCAGATGGGCGCGTTCGGCGGTGAAGCGCGCCATGTCGATGCCGCCCTGGTGATGGCGGATCATCAGTTGCAGGAAGTGCACGTCGAAGGCGTCGCCGGTACGGGCCCACAGGGCGTTGAGTTCCTCGGGCAGCGCCATGCCCGGCATGTGCGGATGCCCCTGATGGCCGTTGGCGCCGGGCAGGCACATGTCGCTATGCACATGGGCGCCGGCCATCCAGGCCATTTCCGGCGTGGCGTCCGGGGTTTCGCCCCACAGTTGCAGCCAGCCGCGCATCGCGCCGATCTGGCTGGACTGCGACAGCAGGATGCCGTCGGCGAGGGCCTTCACTGCCGGGCCGGCGCGCGGCTGGGCCAGCACGGCCATGAGGATGGCCTGGTCATGGTGCACCGCCATGTCCTTGCTGAAGCCGATGTCCACCGGCCCCGGCAGGCGTGCCGTTTCGGCGGCTTGCCAGTCCAGCCACGCGGTGTGGCCGGCATAGCCGATCAGGCCGGCCAGCAGCAGGCCGGCAAGGCGCAGGGACCGGCGCGCGGCCGGGCTCACTGCGGCCAGGCCTCCGGGCGCAGCCGCAGCACGTAGAAGCCGGAAGCGGCGTCGGTGTACCAGATCTCGCGGCGTTCCGGCACGAAGGCCGGTTGTGAGGTGGCGAGGTTGCCGGGCAGCATGCCCACCAGGGTGCCGGCCTTGGGCGGGGCGATGTAGTAGGCCACTTCGCGCGGCTGGGCAGGATCGCGGATGTCGAACACCCGCAGGCCAGAGTTCATGGTGGAGCAGGCGACGATGCCGGGGTCATCCTGCCGGGGCAGCCCGCAGTAGTGGAAGGCGTAGCCGAACACCTGCGTGGGCGGCAGTGCGGAGGGGTCGATGGCGGCCTCGCGGTGGTGCTCGCGCATGTTCACTTCCAGGCGGATATTGGACACCACCCGCGGCTGCGTGGGGTCCTCGATGTCGAGGATGCGGGCGGCGCCGACGCGGCTGTCGATGGTGGCCGGGTTGAAGCGGAAGGCGAACTCGTCGAACTCCAGCAGGTAGTGGCGGCCATTCACCGTGAACGGCGCGGTGTTCTGCGGGATGGACACGCTGGGCCAGGTGACGCGGCTGATGTCGGTGACCTGCGGATTGTCGCGGCGCTGCTGGATGTCGCTGACATCCATGATGCCGACGTTACCGTTGATGGGGTCGGTCTGGTACAGCGTGTTGCCATCGTCGGACAGGGTCAGGCCATGGGCGTAGTAGGGGCCGCGCCACAGCACTTCGGGCCGTGTCGGGTCGGCCACGTCCACGGCGAGGATGTAGCCGGCGCCGCCCGCCACCCAGTAGGTGTTGCCGTCCGGGCTGAAGCCGCTTTCGTGGCCGAACAGGATGGGCTTCTGCGACAGCAGCACCGGGTTGCGGCAGTCCTGGCGCACGTCGTAGACCGACAGCGACCCCGGCAGGGTCAGGCCGTTGCCGGTGTTGGCGGCGAGCAGGCCGCGGCGCTCGTTGAGGTTGAGCGATTCGTGCGGCGCCAGCATCGCCAGCGAGGTGAGCGTGGCGGTGCGCTGGGGTGCGGTGGGGTCGCTCATGTCCAGCACCACCACGCCCAGCGAGGGCCCGCCGGCCACGCTGACGATGTTGAGCGGCGCGGTGAAGGAGGTGTCGTAATAGGCACAGGTGCGGCCCTGCACATCGGTGTAGCGCCACACGCGCCAGCCGCCGGGGGTGTGGTAGTGGGCGATCGGGGTGAGGTTGCAGGTCCAGCCCTGGTCGGCTTCCACGCTGTTGATGGCCTCGGCCGGCACCCGTCCCTGCATGCCCGCCAGCGGCCGGGATGCGGCGTCACATTCGGCGCGCGGCACCGGCGCCAGCGGGGGGTCTTCCAGCAGCGTCGGGGTCTGCATCACCGCCAGCTGCGATGCCGGCAGCGCCAGCAGGGCCTCCAGCGCGTTCAGTGGCAACTGCGGGGCCTCGATGCTGGGCAGGGCCGGCAGGCCGCCGCCATTGAGGCCGGGGGTGCGGGCGATCAGGTCGGTGATGGGGCCGGAAGTCGAGGCGGGGATTTCCGGTGGCGTCTCCAGCGGGCCATGGCCGCCGATGCTGCCGTCCAGCGGCTCGCCGCCGCAGGCCGCAAACAACAGGGTCAAGGTGACACGGGGTATCCAGCGCCGCCCGCGGGCAGCGCTCGCAATGTGAAGGCTCATGGGTCCCTCCTGCCTCTGGCCTTTCGGTATTCCCCCGGAGCTTGCCCGAACCAGCGGCGAAACGCGCGGGTGAAGCTGGCGGTGTCGCCATATCCCAGTTGCAGGGCCAACTCATCGAGCTTCATCTCGGTGCCCTCCAGTAGCTGTGCCGCCAGTTGACGGCGCTCTGCCTCCACCAGATCGCGGTAGCGTGTGCCCTCGTCTTCCAGGCGCCGGCGCAGGCTGCGCGGGGCGATGGCGAGGTGCTGCGCCACATCCTCCAGCGAGGCCACCAGCCCCAGCGGTCCCAGCAGCAACTGGCGAACCTGGCCGGTGATGCCGCCCAGCTGACGCCGCTCCAGTTGCGCCCGGCACTGGTCTTCCAGCAGGCGCACCAGATGCGGGTCGTACATCGGCAGCGGGCGCTCGGCGTCTTCGCGCCGCAGTTCGATGGCGTTGCGGGTGCTGTCGTACTGCGGTTGCAGTCCGCTCAGTTCCGCGATGCGTGCGGCATGGGGCGGCGGCGGACCGCGAAACGACAGTCGCTGTGCCCGCACACCGGCCAGCCCCAGTTCGTGCAGCAGGTTCACGGCGGTGCCGACATCCCGTTCCAGCAGAAACGCCTGCAGATGCAACGGGATCGGCGTCGGGTCGGCCGCCACCCCGAAGACCGTGTCGTCGGCGTACAGGCTGAGACGACAGTACGCCGTGCTCAGCGGGATATAGCGCAGCGCGAACTGGCAGGCTTCCCGCAGGTTGCGGCTGATGCGCAGGGCGAAGCCCCAGGCGCCGCTTTTCAGACTGACGCCCGCACGGTAGAGGTACCAGGCGAGCAGGGCCATGTTGGCCAGCGCGGCGATGCTGCTTGCTGCCGC